>Ga0075476_10001559_pt1 | contig 10817 bp, 9 predicted proteins | sample DEB08_DNA_5_FD_76339 | JGI IMG/M metagenome (GOLD analysis project Ga0075476, IMG submission 76339) | Aqueous microbial communities from the Delaware River and Bay under freshwater to marine salinity gradient to study organic matter... | ecosystem: Environmental > Aquatic > Marine > Coastal ...
GCCGTCGTGCGGACGGCCGTCGGCGCCGTGCTCGCGGGCGACGCGCTCGAGGCCGGGCCGGACGAACCCGGCCGGGGGCGCGGCCGGTCCGTCCGGGCGCGGGATGCGCGTGGTCGGGACCTCCGTCAGGCGCCCGACCAGGTCGATGCCCTCGACGGGCGAGAGCGCGGCCAGCAGGTCGGCGAACCGCCGGCCGTCCGGCAGCGATCCGCCCGGCCAGACCTCGAGCGCCGGGACCAGCACGAAGGCGCGCTCGGCGATGCGGGGATGCGGCAGGGTCAGGCGCGGCGTGTCGCGGACCTCGTCGCCGTGGAGCAGCAGGTCGACGTCGATCGGGCGGGGCCCCCACCGGACCTCGTGGGCGCGGTCGCGGCCGAGCAGCGCCTCCAGCTCGAGCGCCGCGTCGAGCACCGCCTCGGGGCCGGGCCCGCCCGAGGCCCTGACGACCAGGTTGAGGTAGTCGTCCTGGGGGACGTGCCGCGGATCCCCCGGCCCGGGCCAGGGCGGCGTCGCGTACACGGACGAGACGTCCTCGACGCTGACCACGTCGCCGAGCAGGTCCACGGCCGCGGCCAGGGTCGCCTCGGCGTCGCCGACGTTCGCGCCGAGCCCGAGCAGGATCGGACGGGCCACGACCTACGCGCCGCGCTCGCGCCGCAGCGTCACCGCGACGTCGGCCAGCGGGACCGGGACCGGCGCGTGGGGCTTGTGCACGGTCACCGTCGCGGCCACGACGCGGTCGTCGGCGAGGCAGACCTCGCAGAGCCGCGTCGCGAGCCGCTCGATGAGGTCGTACCGCTCGTCGCGGACGACGGTGGCCAGGGCGGCCGACAGCGCGCCGTAGTCGACCGTCTCCGCGAGCACGTCGCTCGTGCCGGCCGCGGCGAGGTCGAGCTCGAGCTCGGCGTCGACGAGGAACGTCTGGCCGAGCTCGCGCTCGTGCGGGAGCACGCCGTGGTGCCCGAACGCGGTCAGCCCGCGCAGCGCGATCCGGTCGCTCATGCCGGTCCCTCCCCCACCGCGTCGATGGCGTCCCGCACGCGCAGGGCCGCGACCGTCTCGGCGACGTCGTGGACCCGGACGATCCGGGCCCCGTCCCGCACGGCCAGGACCGCGCTGGACAGCGAGCCTGCCAGACGGCCGTCGGGCGCGTCGACCCCGGTCAGCCGGCCGAGGAACGACTTCCGGGACGTCCCCACGAGGACCGGCGGCCCGTGCGCCGCCAGTCGCGGCAGGGCGGCCAGCAGCGCGAGGTTCTGGGGCAGCGTCTTCCCGAACCCGATCCCCGGGTCGATCGCGATGCGGTCCGGCGCGATCCCGGCCGCGACCGCACCGGTGACGGCCGCGAGCAGCGCGGCCTCGACCTCCGCGACGACGTCGAGGTAGACGGGATCGGCCTGCATGGTCCGCGGCTCGCCCCGCATGTGCATCGCGACGTACGCGGCGTCGGCCGCGGCGACGGCCGCGAGCATCCCGTCGTCCGGGGCCGTCGCCCCGACGTCGTTGACGACGGCGGCTCCGACGTCCAGCGCCGCCCGGGCGACCGCCGTGTGCCGCGTGTCGACCGAGACGACGGCGCCGGTGGAGGCCAGCGCGGCGACGACGGGGACGACGCGGGCGGCCTCCTCGTCGGGGTCGACGGGGTCGGCGCCGGGCCGGGTCGACTCGCCGCCGACGTCGACGAGGTCCGCGCCGGCCGCGAGGAGCGCCCGACCGGCCGCGACCGCGCGCCCCGGATGATCGGCCGGGTCGTAGGCGCGGCCACCGTCGCTGAAGGAGTCCGGCGTGACGTTCAGCACCCCCATCACGACGGCCCGCCGCGACGTCGGGAGGTCGCCGGCCGGCGTCCGCAGGTCGCCCGGCACGGACGTCAGTGGTGCAGCAGCGCCATCGCCTCGGCGCGGGTCTTCTCGTTCTCGCGGAAGATCCCGCGCACGGTCGAGGTCACGGTCAGCGCCCCGGGCTTGCGGATCCCACGCATCTCCATGCAGAGGTGTCGGGCCTCGAGGACGACCAGCGCCCCGCGCGGGTCGAGGGCCCGCTCGAGGGCGTCGGCGATCATCGTCGTCATCCGCTCCTGGACGCCCGGACGCTTGGCGCAGACGTCGACGAGCCGGGCCAGCTTCGACAGCCCGGTGATGCGGCCGTCCCGTCCCGGGACGTACGCGACGTGGGCCTGGCCCATGAACGGGACGAGATGGTGCTCGCACATCGCGTGGAACGGGATGTCCCGGACCATCACCATCTCGTCGTGCGACTCGTCGAACGTCGCAGAGAGCACGTCCGCCGGGTCGACGAGCAGGCCCGCGAAGATCTCGTCGTAGGCGCGGGCCACTCGGGCCGGCGTGTCGGCCAGTCCCGGCCGGTCCGGGTCCTCCCCGATCGCCTCGAGCAGCATCCGGACGGCCCGCTCGATCTTCTCGTGGTCGAACACCGCGCCCGGCGTGACGCCCGTCACGTGGCGGACCCGGTCGGCGGCGGTGCGGTCGTCGTCCGCGGCGAGCGGCCCGGTCGGGGCCTCGCCGGTCGTCAGCGCGTCGGCCGGACGGTCCTCGTCGGTCACGCCCGCTCCTGGCCGCCCGGGGCCCCGGCGCCCTCGGCCACGTGGTGGCCGTTCCCGGCGTGCCCGTTCGCCCCGCCCGGCCCACGGCGGCGCAGCGCGGCGAGGACGCCGGCCGGGTCCTCGGCCGGCGGGACCGGGACCGCGCGGCTGCGCCGCTGCCGCACCGGCGCGAACACCTCGGCCAGCAGGTCGCCCTCCAGCGTCTCGACGTCCAGCAGGCGGGTCGCCATGTCGTCGAGGACGTCGGCGTTCTCGACGAGGATCTCGAGGGCCTCGTCGTGGGCCTCGTCGATCAGCGCCCGGATCTCGTCGTCGATGCGGCGGGCGACGTCGTCGGAGTAGTCGGCCTGGTGACCGAGGTCGCGGCCGAGGAACGGCTGCGACTCGCGCTGACCCAGGACGACCGGACCGAGCGCGTCGCTCATGCCGAACTGGGTCACCATCTCGCGTGCGGTCTCGGTCGCGCGCTTGATGTCGTCGCCGGCGCCGGTCGTGATGTCCCCGACGCGGAGCTCCTCCGCGACGCGGCCGCCGAGCATCACGGCGAGGCGGTCGATCAGCTCGGCGCGCCGGACGAGGTGCCGGTCCTGGAGCGGCAGCTGCATCGTGAACCCGAGCGCCCGGCCCCGCGGGATGATCGTGATGCGGTGGACCGGGTCGGCGTTCGGGAGCGCGTGGCCGACGATGGCGTGGCCGGCCTCGTGGAACGCGACCGTGCGGCGCTCCTGCTCGTCCATCAGCCGCGTCGGTCGCTCGGGACCGGCGACGACGCGGACGATGGCGGCCTCGAGGTGGTGCATCGAGATCGTCTCGGTCTGCTCGCGGGCGGCGAGGAGCGCACCCTCGTTCATCAGGTTCGCGAGGTCCGCGCCCGTGAACCCGGGCGTGCCGCGCGCGAGGACGGCGAGGTCGACGTCCTCGGCCAGCGGCTTCCCCTTGGCGTGGACGCCGAGGATGGCCTCACGGCCGCGGAGGTCCGGCCGGTCGACGACGATCTGCCGGTCGAACCGGCCGGGCCGGAGCAGCGCCGGGTCGAGGATGTCGGGACGGTTCGTCGCGGCGATGAGGATGACGGAGGACCGCGCGTCGAAGCCGTCCATCTCGACGAGCAGCTGGTTCAGGGTCTGCTCGCGCTCGTCGTGCCCGCCCCCGAGCCCGGCCCCGCGATGACGGCCGACCGCGTCGATCTCGTCCATGAAGATGATCGCCGGGGCGCTCTCCTTCGCCTGGGCGAAGAGGTCGCGGACGCGGGACGCGCCGACGCCGACGAACATCTCGACGAAGTCCGAGCCCGAGATGGTGAAGAACGGCACCCCGGCCTCGCCGGCGACCGCCCGGGCGATCAGCGTCTTCCCCGTCCCCGGGGGACCGAAGAGCAGCACGCCGCGCGGGATCTTCGCGCCCATGCGCAGGAACCGCTGCGGCTCGGAGAGGAAGTCGACGATCTCGCGCAGCTCGGTGACGGCCGACTCCACGCCGGCGACGTCCTCGAACGTCACCTTCGGCGTGTCCTTCGAGACCTTCTTCGCCTTCGACCGTCCGAACTGCATGACGCGGCCGCCGCCGCCCTGCATGTTCTGGATCAGCAGGAAGAACACGACGAGCACGATCATGAACGGCACGACGGTGACGAGCAGCGTCCCGAGCAGGCCCGTCTGCTCGGGGTCGAACTGGACGGCGGCGATGCGGTCCGCCGCGATCCAGGCCCGCAGCTGGTCGCCGCTGATCTCGGGGCTGTACCGGACGGTGAACGGGACGTCCTCGCCGTCGACCCGGCGGACGCCCTCGATGGTGTCCGAGGAGTTCCCGACGGTGGTGACGTCGAGTTCGCTGCCCTGGAGCTGCCCGGCCTCGACGGCGGCCTGGAACCGGCTCCAGGTCAGCTCCTCGGGCGCGGTCGCGGCCCGGAACAGCCCGGTCCCGATCCAGAGCGCCAGCAGGACGCCGAGCACCCAGGGGAGGGGGCCCTTCAGGAGCTTCGCACCGGGCTTCACGGCGCCTCCCCGTGGTGGTGGGCCGCCGGACGGGCGCCGACGGCGGGACCCGACGGGGTTCGCGGCCGGACGCGGCGCGGATGCGGGGCGGACCCGCCGGACGGCGAGGCTACCAACGGGCGTCACGGCCGGTCCGGCCGCGCGCCGTCGCGACGCGCGACCCTGCGCCGCTGCGGCGCAGCGCGCGGGCGCGCGGCCGCGTCAGACGCCGGTGCCGGGCCGGAGGCTGACGATGTGCGGGATGCCGCGGTACCGCTCGGCGTAGTCGAGGCCGTACCCGACGACGAAGACGTCGGGGACCTCGAACCCGACGTACCGCACCGGCAGGTCGACCTCGCGGCGGCTGGGCTTCGTCAGCAGCGCCAGCACCTCGACGCTGGCGGGCTTCCGCGAGCGCAGGTTCTTGATCAGGTAGTCGAGGGTCAGGCCGGTGTCGACGATGTCCTCGACGAGCAGCACGTCACGGCCCTCGATGTCGGTGTCGAGGTCCTTCAGGATGCGCACCACGCCCGACGACGTGGTCCCCGACCCGTACGACGAGCAGGCCATGAAGTCGATCGCGCAGGGCAGCGTCAGCCGTCGCGCCAGGTCCGACAGCGTGAAGATCGCGCCCCGGAGCACGCCGACCAGGAGCAGGTCGCCGTTCCGGTCGGCGTAGTCCCGGTCGACCTCGACCGCGAGCTCGTCCAGCCGCGCCCCGATCCGCGACGCCGGGATCAGGACCTCCTCGACGTCGTCCTTCAGCTGCGCGGGGATCCAGTCGTCGTCGCCGGGACGGGACACGGGCGGCTCCTCGGACGCGGGCGGGTTCCGGGTGACGGGCGCCGGACCCTAGCGGTCGGGGACCGCGCGGAGGCCGACGACGCCCGGGCCGCGGGCGCCGTCGCCGACCGCCGCGCGCGCGTCCTCCGCGACGACGACACCCGGCACCCAGAGCGGCGCCGCCGGCGCGTCGGCCGCCGTGACCACCGGCAGGAGGTCGCGCAGCGCCGGCGGCACGCCGGCGTCGGCGAGGACGTCCCCGAGCCGCCGGGTCCCGCCGGGCGTGCGGAGCCGGTCCCCCGGCCGACGCGCGCGGACGACGAGTGGCCCGGACGCCCGCAGCACCACCGCCATGCGTCCGGGGACCGCTCCCGGGAGGAGCGCGGCGGGGTCGATCGCGGACGCGCCACCGACCTCCCCCGCCTCGACGCGGAGTCCCGCGGCCGGCCACACGACCGCCCCCGGCACCATCAGCGCCGCGTCCCGCGGGGGTGCGAGGTCCCGCGGGACGAGCACGTGCCACCCCCCGCCGACCTCGAGCACCACCGGACCCGGCAGCGTGACCCGCGTCCCGTCGGTCGCACCGAGCACGCGGGCGACGGTCCGGGCGTCGGCCGCTCCCGCGCCGGTCCGGACGCCGGTCGTCGCGGCGACGCGGGCCAGCGCGGCGCGGACGACCCGCCGCCCGAGCGCCGGCGGCAGCCCGCGGAGGCCGACCGAGGGCAGCGCGACCACGGGACCGGCCCGGTGCTCGGGCAGGGCGGCGGCGGCTGCCGCGGCGGCCTGCGCCAGTGCGGCCGCGTCCTCGCCGGCCAGCGCGGCCAGTCGGCCGAGCGCCCCGGTCGGATCGGGCCCGACGCGACCGAGCGCGGGGAGCACCTCCTGCTCCACCCTCACGCGGCGCAGCTCCCGGTCCCGGTTCGCCGGGTCGGCCGCGACGGCCAGCCCCTCCTCGGCGCAGTGGCGGGCGAGGTCATCCCGGCGCAGCCGCAGCAGCGGCCGGACCCGCGGCGGACCGTCCCCGCCCGGGGCGACCGGCGCCATCCCGGCCAGCCCGTCCGGCGCGGTGCCACGGGCCAGCCGCAGCAGCAGCGTCGCGGCCTGGTCCTCGGCGTGATGGCCGTACAGCACGGCGGCGGCGCCCCGGCGGCCGGCCTCGGCGGCGAGGGCCGCGTGGCGCGCGGTCCGGGCGTCCTCCTCCGGGCCACCGCCGGTCCGGACGACCGTCACCGGCAGCGTCACCGCCGCGGCGCCGAGGCGGGCGGCGAGCGCCGCGACCAGCGCGGCCTCCCCCGTGTCGTCGTCTGGGCCGCGCAGCCCGTGCGCGACGTACCCGAGGACGCGGTGGAGGTCGGGCCGAGCCGCGGTGACGAGGGACGCCAGCGCCGTCGAGTCGGGACCGCCCGAGCAGGCGAGGAGGACGGTCGCGCCGTCGGGGAGGCCGGCTGCGTCGAGGACGCGTCGGGTCTCGGTGACGCGGGCGTGACGGTCGGCGCCGGGCGGCAGCGGCCCGGGGTCGACGACCGCGCCGGGACTCAGCGCCGGGCCGGCGCCCTGCGCGGCCGATCGACCGCCCGGAACCAGACGAGGCCCATGAACGCCAGCCCGCCGAGGCCGAGGAAGGTCAGCAGCCAGGCCGCGCCCCAGGTGAACGGCACCTCGCGGTCCTCGTACCCGCCCAGCTCGACCGCCGGGTTCTCCTCGGCGTCGCGCGGCGCGGGGTCGGGACCGACGGGCTCCGAGGAGACGGCCAGCACGACCGCGCCGGACGCGGCCGGGGCCGCGAGGGCCGGTGCGGCGAGGAGCATCCCGGCCACCAGCGCCGCGGCGGCGAGGAGCGCGGCGGCCGGGGCGCGGCGGACCCGGAGGGCGGTGGTCATCGCGGCGGTCTCCGTTCGGACGTACGGATGCTAGCGGCGGGCGCGTCCGGGCCGGCCGACGGGCCGGATCAGACGAAGCCGTCCGGCCGACGCTCCCCCGGTGCGGGCGCAAGGACCGGGTCGTCCTCGGCGACGCCGAGGGCCCGCAGCCCGTCCCGCATCGAGGGGTGGCAGCGGTCCACGATCAGGCGGTCGTGCAGGCCCGCGCGGGCGACGGTCCCGCGCTGCGGTGCGCGCAGCTGCGCGAGGTGCAGCGCGACGCCGGCGTCATCGAGGTTCACGGTCAGGTCCTCGAGCGCCCGCAGGCCGGTCGCGTCCAGCTCGGACACCCCGGCCGCGTCGAGGAGCACCCACCGCAGCTCGGGCCGGTCGGCGACGACGCGTCGGATCGCGGCCGTGACCGCGCCGGCGTTCAGGAAGTCGAGCGCGCCGTCGAGGCGGAGCAGCGCGCCGTCGGACGTCCCGACGGTCGGGTAGACGGCGACGTTGCGCAGCTCCGTCGTCCCCTCGACGCGGCCGAGCTCGACCACGCCGGGCCGCATGCGCCGCGAGAGGTGGACGACGAGGTTCACGCCGACGCCGATGGCCAGACCGTTCAGCACGCCGAGCGCCAGCGTCCCGAGGAAGGTCGCGAGCGCGACGGCGGCGTCGGCCCGGGACACGCGCAGCACGGACCGGAACCCGGCGACGTCCACGAACCGCAGCGCGGCGGTGATGATCAGCGCCGCGAGGATGGCCCGCGGCAGCGGCTCGAGGACGGCGGTGAGCAGCAGCAGCACCACGGCGAGGAACGCCGCCGTCCAGAACAGGGCGTTCCGCGTCCGGGCCCGGGACGCCTCGAGCACCGAGGACATCGAGAGGCTGCCGCCGGTCGGGAACCCACCGAACAGCCCCGAGAGCAGGTTGGCCGCACCGGCCGCGACGAACTCGCGGTCGGCCCCGACCGCGCGGCGCCGGCGGGCGGCGATCGCCTTCGCGAGCGCGACGGTCTGGGTGAACCCGACCACGGCGATCGCGACGGCGGAGCCGGCCAGCGCCCGGAGGTCCGCGACGTCGACCACCGGGAGACGCGGGAGCGGCAGCCCGGACGGCACCTCGCCGACGAGCGCCACCCCGCGACCGCCGAGGTCCAGCAGGACCGAGGCCGGGATCGCGACGGCCGCGAGGACCAGCACGGTCGGCAGGCGCGGCGCGAGGCGCCGACCGACGAGCAGGACGACGACCGAGACGACGCCGATCCCCGCGGTCAGGGCGTGCGTGCCGTCGAGGGCGCCGACGACGTTCAGGAACGCGGCGAGGAAGCGGTCGGACCCCTCGGCCGTGATGCCGAGCAGCGCCCGCAGCTGGCTGACGGCGATCGTCAGCCCGGCGGCGCTGACGAACCCGATCAGCACCGGGGCCGAGATGACGTCGACCAGCGCGGCGGCCCGCAGCACCCGCAGCAGCAGCAGCGTCAGCCCGACCATCACGGCCAGCGCTCCCGAGAGGGCGACGGCACGCGCGGGGTCGCCGCCGGAGAGCGCGCCGACGGCGGCACCGGTCAGAAGCGACGGGATGGCGATCGGGCCGAACGACAGCAGCGGGACCGAGCCGAACAGCGCGTAGGCCAGCAGCGAGACCAGCGCCGCGTGCAGCCCCGCGACCGGGGGGACGCCGACGAGGGCGCTGAACGCCATCGCCTGCGGGATGAGGACGACGACGAGCGAGAGGCCGCCGATCGCGTCGTCGAGCAGCTCGACCCGGGACGAGGGTCGCAGCGCCGCGAGGCGCCCGCGGACGGTGTCGGGGCCGGCCCCGCCGCTCACGCCGGGACCCCGCGGGTGGCGACGGTCGCGGCCAGCGCGTCGAGGCGGCCGGCGGTGCCCTCGAGACGATGCCGCCACCAGCCGGCGACGCCGGGCCCACCGGTCCGCTCGACCATCCCGAGGTCCTCCGCCTGACGCCGCGCCTCGCGGCCGAGCCATCCGAGCACGGCGGCGGCGTCCTGGTCCAGCAGGGCCCGCAGCGAGAACGCCCGTTCGCCGACGCGGGCACCGAGGTCGAGCTCGCGCGCGGCGCGGGCGAGGTCCGCCCGGGCCAGGACCAGCCCGGTCCGCACCGGCGCGAGCAGCTCGGCGGTCCAGTCGGCGGCGCTGGCCTCGGACGGCTCGGAGAGCGGCGGCGCCTCGCGGAGCGCCGGCGGCAGGACCTCGGGCGCGCCGCGGTCGGTCAGCTCGGCCGCGAGGACGTCGCCGACGAGGCCGGCCCAGACGCGCAGCGGTCCGGCCCCGAGCTCGACGGCCCGGGCGAGCAGCCGTCCGACCCAGCTGCCGAGGTGCTCGTGGAGCAGGACGGTCGCGGCGTGCCCGGCACGGTCCGACCCGGCGGCGGCGAGGTCCCCGAGGTCCGCGAGCGCGTGGAGCAGCGCGACGAGGTGGTCCGGTTCGGACGGCGGGGTGACGTCGAGCGCGCGGAGGAACCCGGCGACGCGGTCGCGGCCGACGCCGCCGAGCATCCCCTCGGGGCCGAGGTGGACCGAGGCGTACGGGTGCAGCTGGAACACGAGCAGGTCGGTGTGCTCGGCCGAGGTCGGCGCCCGCGGCAGCTCGAGCGCCGTGACCAGCGCCGGCGACGTCGCGTCCGGCCCGGCCGCGACCGCGGCGAGCGCGCGGAGCAGACCGCTCCGCGGCGCGGCGCTCACGGTCGGCGGCCGCTCATCGGCCGACGCTCACGCCCGTCGGCCGACCGGCCCGTCGATGCGGAAGGCGTCGGCGGTCGGCTTCAGCGGCCGGATCAGCCACCGCGGGCGGCGCTCGCCGTTCGGCGAGACCAGCCGGGCGTTCCGCGTACGACCGAGCCAGTCGCGGTAGACGGCCCGCGAGCGCTCGGTGTCGACGTGGACGTCCCCGGCCCGGTCGCCGTCCTGCGCGCGGACGACCCGGACGGCCTGGTGCCAGCAGTGCATCCCCGAGACCGGGTCCGGGTGCACGCCGAACGTCATGTTCTGGTGCACGCCGACGTCGGTCCACCAGATGCGCGACGTGTCGGGGTCCGAGCTCTCGAACGCGCCGTGGGACTCCTCGGGCCGCATCGTCCACCGCGAGCCGTCACGCTCGAGCGCGACCGTCGTCGAGTTCAGGCGGTGCGTGTTCTCGTGCCCGGCGAGGCGCCACCGGCCCATGTGGTGCGAGCAGGCGACGACGCCGGGCCGGATGCCCTCGGTGACCCAGGCCTTCACCACGAAGTACCCGAGCTCGGTCTCGACCCGGACGAGGTCCCCGGTGATGACGCCGAGCGTGGCGGCGTGCGACGGGTGGATCCAGAGCGGGTTCGAGTGGGACAGCTCGTCCAGCCACTTCGAGTTGGCGCTGCGCGTGTGGATCTGGGTCACCAGGCGGAAGGTCGAGATCAGCGGGACCTGCCCCTCCTCCATCCGGGCCGGGTGGACGTGGCTGCGGATGTAGGTCGGGATCGCGTGCTCGCCCCAGCCCCAGTCGACCAGCGTGCGCGAGTAGAACTCGAGCAGCCCGGACGGGGTCGGGAAGCCGCGCTTCACGGTGCCGTCGATCTCGACGCCGACCGCGCGCCGCCCCTCGGCGTCCGGGTCCGGCGCGCCGGTCGGGGCCATGTTCACCACCG
>Ga0075476_10001560_pt1 | contig 10815 bp, 9 predicted proteins | sample DEB08_DNA_5_FD_76339 | JGI IMG/M metagenome (GOLD analysis project Ga0075476, IMG submission 76339) | Aqueous microbial communities from the Delaware River and Bay under freshwater to marine salinity gradient to study organic matter... | ecosystem: Environmental > Aquatic > Marine > Coastal ...
GGAAATATAAAATGAAAACTTCAAAATTAACCATTGAAAAATTCAAACAGCATGGCTATTTTGCAGATCAAGAAATGGTTGATATTGTAAATGCATCTCTCTATTTAAATAAACCTTTACTTATTGAAGGTCCTGCCGGTACAGGTAAAACATTTCTAGCTAAAATAATATCAGAAATTCTTGAATCTGAATTGATTAGACTCCAGTGTCATGAGGGAATAGATGAAGATAATGCCCTATATGAATGGAACTATAAAAAACAATTGATATCTATACAACGAGATGAAAAAGATAAAAATCTATTTTCTGAAGATTATTTAATTGAAAGGCCTATATTAAAAGCTTTAAATTCAGATAAACAATCAGTATTTCTTATTGATGAAATAGATAGATCGGATGAAGAATTCGAAGCTCTATTATTAGAAGTTTTAGCTGAAAACCAAGTAACCATTCCAGAGTTAGGAACTATAAAAGCTAAAAATGAAAATATAGTTGTGTTAACTTCTAATGGGACAAGAGAGTTATCAGAAGCCCTCAGGAGAAGATGCATTTATTTTTATTTAGATTATCCATCTGTAGAGATTGAAACAAATGTAATTTTAAATAATGTTCAAAATATAACTAAAGAGGATGCTTTTAAATATGCTACTTTTAGTTCTTTGTTAAGAACATTAAATTTAAACAAACCCCCTTCTTTAATTGAGACAGTTGAATGGGTAAAGTTTAATTTTGAAAATAAAATTAAAAATTTGTCTTCTAATTTGGGAATTTTAAGTAAAGATTCTAATGATCAAAAATTAATATTTGAAAAAATTAAAGAATCTGATGATATTAAAAACTGAAGAGATTCTAAATTTTAAAGAATATTGTAAAAAAAATAATTTAAATTTGTCATCTGATAGATATAGCAATCTGATTAATTTTTTAAATAAAAATTATCAAGATTCTAAATTAAGAGAGATAGATTTTATTTATCATATTTTGCCATCGAATCTTGAAGAAAAACAAAAATTAAAGAATTTAATTCAACATTTTTTCAAAATTTCATTTTTTGAAGAGAAAATAAATATTGTTCCAATAAATCAATATGATGAAAAATTTTTAAATTTAATAGACAAAGAAAAACTAAATAGCACTTTAAATGAAATAACAATTGATTTAATTAATAGTTATGGTGATATTGACTTTAGTAGACCAGTTTCAAATACATTTTGGTTAAATAAAATTAAACAAACTGCAAAATATAAAGAGCAGTTAGTGTTTTTTGATTTTTTTTCTGAAAACTTTCTTGATAATTTAGTTAATTTACAAAATAAAAAATTATTCGAAGATCGTTTAAATTATTTTATTCTTGAAAAACTTCAAGAACTAAGAAATACAACAAAAGAAGCATATTTACCCGTCGATTTAAATCCAAAAGAAGATTTGATGGAAAAAGATTTTTTATATACCGATTCAATTGAGCGTGATCAACTACTAAGAGAAACAAAAAAATTAGGAGAAATATTAGCTAGTAAATTTAAAAAATATTCTAAATCTAATTCATCAGGAAAATTATTATTTCGTAAAACATTTAGAAAATCACTTCAAGACGGTGGAAATTTTTATAAATTAATTTTTAAGCCAAAAGTTAAAAGAAAACCCAAGTTAATTTTTATGTGTGACATCAGTGGTTCGATGGCATTATATTCATTATTTGGATTAATTTTGTTGTTTGGGGTTATTCAAAAGTTTAGTTCTGTAAGAACATTTGTTTTTATTGATGGAGTTACAGATATTTCTAAACGACTAAGAAATATCAAAATAAACGAAGTAAAACAAGTTTTAAGTGATTGGAATAATTTTGTTAAAAATGACGGTCACTCTGATTACGAAAAGTCATTTAATGAATTACTGGATAATATTAAATTAGAAGGAAACTTCGCTAAGACACTGTTAGTTATTGGCGATGCTAGAAACAATTACAGAAATATTGATAAAGACTTAATTCAACGACTAGATAGTACTTTTGATTCTATATATTGGATGAATCCAGAAAGAAAACAATATTGGAATACCGGTGATAGCCAGTTCTATTTATTTGATGAAATATCTACCCATAGCTCAGAAGTGAGATCTTACCAACAACTTAAACAATTTATAAATAATATACGTTTAAACAAAGTTTTAAGATAATGAATATAGGTATATTAGGTGGAACATTTGATCCTCCTCATTTAGCACATAAAGAAATAGCAAAAAGAGCAATAAATCAATTCAATCTTGACAAAGTTGTATTCATACCAAGTGGAACTCCTTGGCAAAAATCAGTATCAACCTCATACAAGGAAAGATTCGAAATGACAAAAATGTTAATTAAAAATGAAAAATTATTAGAAATTAGTGACATAGAGAATAATACTGATAAACCTTCATATACTGTTGATACTTTAAAAAGATTTTGCCTTGAAGAACACCGTTATTATTTTATTCTTGGATCAGATGCTGCAATCGGAATTAAAACATGGAAATCTTATAAAGAACTTTCAAATTATGTTACCTTTTTAATAGCGCCTCGAGAAAAAGTATCTATTACTAAAGTATTTTTCAATTTTCCTTTTAAATTTAAAATAATAAAAGGTTCAAAGCTAGATATTAGTTCAACAAATATACGCAATCTGATTAAAGGAAAACAAAGCTACGAAAAATTATTACCATCAGAAATATTAAATTATATTAAAAAAGAAAAATTGTATTAAGATTTCCAAGTTTTTCTATAAAATAGTATTGCTATTGGAAATATTTCTAATCTTCCGACAATCATTAACAAACTTAAAATTAATTTTGATCCTTGATCAATATAAAAATAATTATTAATTGGTCCAAGCTCTGCCAAGCCAGGACCAACATTATTCATTGCTGAAGCAACTCCACCTAAGATTGCTTCAAAACTTAAAGGATTACCGAAAAGGTTTGAGCTTAAACTTATCCCGAAAGTACCTAATACGAAAATTGCTACATATAAAATAAAAAAAGTTTGAACTGATTCAATTAAGCGCTCTGGAATTATTGATTTTGACATTCTTATTTTAAAAATAGCATTTGGATAAAATATTTTTCTAATCTCATTTCTAACTGATTTAAGTAAGGCTATAACTCTAACTGTTTTTAATCCACCTGCTGTAGAACCAGACATTCCACCTAAAAACATTACGCCTAAAATAAATATACGATAGTTATTATTCCAGTTTTCATAATCAAAAAGTGTATACCCGGTAGTTGTAATTAACGTTAAAGAAGTAAAAAATGCATTATTAATAGCTATTAACAAATTTTCAGATATTTCTATTGTTTTTATTAAAAAAATGGCTGCTGTAGAAACAACAATAAATGAATAAAATTTAAATTCAGAACTAATTATAAGCTCTTTGAGACTTTTATTTTTTAAAACTCTTAATAACAAAATAAAAGATGATCCTGCAAGAAACATAAAAATATTTATGATAAAAATGGTTAAATTGGAAAATTCACTTACTGATGAACTAAAAGTACTAAAACCACCAGTAGACAATGTAGTAAAAGCATGATTAAAAGAATCATAAAAACTTAACCCAGAAAAATATAAAAAAATTGTTTCAATAATAGTGAGAGAAATATAAATTAGCCATAATAATCTTGCTGTGTCCTGAAATCTAGGGGTTAATCTATCAGCACTTGGTCCAGGAGATTCAGCTTTGAATAAGTTTATACCACCTGATCCAAGTAAAGGGAGTACAGTAATGGTTAATACAATTATCCCCATGCCACCAAGCCATTGTGTTGTTGATCTCCAGATTAATAAGGACTTATCGATACTTTCAATATCAGTAATTACAGATGAACCTGTTGTTGTTAAGCCCGAGATTGTCTCGAATAGAATATCAATATAAGTCAAATTAACATTTGAAAACAAATACGGTATGGATGCATAAAGTGAGATTAGAAACCAGGAAATTCCAACTGCTCCAAAACCTTGAATCGTATTCAACTGTCTACTAGGCAATATATTCCTCTTAATTGTAAAATGTAAAATTAATAGTATTGCAATATAAACAGATAATTGAATACTAAATTTATAATTTTTTTCAAGAATGGTGTGGACAAGCGTTGGAACTAATGAAAGTGAAAAAATTGGAAAAATTCCACCTGAAATAAATAAAGTAATTTTTAACATTTCTTAACAAAACATTTCTTCAATTTGTTCAATTGAAGTTGGAAGTGAAAATACAATTATTCTATCCTTTTGTGCAAATTTCCAAGTCCCAGAAGGTATGTATGTATTATCTCTTCTAGTAACGCCAGCTATAAGACAGTCTTTAGGAAGTTGAATCTCGCTGAGTGATTTATCTAATACCTGGCAGTTTTCGGAAATTATAATTTCAAGAGCTTCAACTTCAGAATCTTCGAATGTTAATGCTGATTTAACTTGATCAGACCTAACATCTTGTAAAATTGCATTTGCAGCTGTTATTCTTGTTGAAATTGTTGCTTGAATAGATGAATTTTTTAATAATTCTAAATAATCGATTTTATTTACTCTAGTAATAATTTCAGGCGCACCTAATGCATCTGCAACAAGTGAGCATACAATATTTTTTGAGTCATCTTTACTTAATGCAACAACTGCAGTAAATGAATCTAAACCAAGTCCTTTTAAATTACTAGGGTCTTTCGGGTCATTATAAACAACTATAATATTTGAATTTCTTTCAGCAATTCTGTTACAGTCGTATTCATTGTCATCTATTACCATAACTTCATAATTCTTGTAAAGTCTTTCAGCTAGCAATTCCGAAGACCTACTTGCACCAATAATTATCACTTTTTTTATCTCTTGTTTCGACTCAATGCCTAATAATGAAGTAGCTGTAGTAACATCACCACTTCGGACAACAATTTTTACATGATCGTCAGCTTTTAATTTAGTATCTCCATTTGCAATATAGGATATATTATCTCTTACATAAACTGTGACTAACCAATTATCTCTACCTCCAAATTCATGAATATTTGCTAATTTGTTTCCAATAAGTGGAGAATTATTAGTTAACACACCACCAATAGAGAGCAATCTTCCATTTGAAAATTCATGAATATCATAAATACCTACTCTAGATAATAGTTTTTCAATTTCATCACAAGCACTTTGACTTGGATCGATTATTTGGTCAATATTTAATTCTTCAAGTTCATTTTTTAATGAGCTATCTTGAACTCTAGCAAATGATTTTTGAGTACCCATGTTTTTTGCTAAATAACATGAAAGCATATTTACATTTTCATCATCAGTAACTGCAATGATTAAATCTGCGTTTTCAGCACCTGCTTGAGTCAACGAAGAGGGGCTTCCACCATTTCCTTGTATTACAAGGGCATCTATTGTATTGTTAAGTTCTTCAACTTTTTTTGAATTATGTTCTATTACAGTAACATCATGCTGTTCACTAGATAATTTCGATGCAAGAAAGCTACCTACTTCACCAGCCCCTACGATGATAATTTTTTTCAAACTGTCCTCAATTTAAGAATAGTGCCTTTTAAAATACATGGTAATATATTTATAAGTGACCCAAGATTTTAAAATAGATTTTCAACAAGAATTCCTCGTAAACAACATTTTAGATTTAATGTTTTCTCAAAAATTTTCAAATATTAAATTAATTGAATTAAATAATAGTTCTTATCATGATTATGTTCTAATAGCTACTGCGAATTCAGTTTCACAAATGAATCCGATAGTTAAAAAAATAAGACAAAATCTTAAAATTGAAAATTTTAAATATGAAGGTTATAACACTTCATGGCTACTTATTAGTTTAAATGGTATTTTGTTACAGATTTTTAATGAAGAATCACGGGATTACTACAATATTGAAGATATATATTTTGATAGCCAAACTATTGCTAAATATGGTTAAATTTATGGGGCTGTAGCTCAGCTGGCAGAGCACCTGCATGGCATGCAGGGGGTCAGGGGTTCAAATCCCCTCAGCTCCACATATTAAAAATGAAAATTAATTATTTAAAAAAAGTTTTATTTGAAACAAAGTCATTGACTACGTCACAGCTTTTAGTAGCTATCATTTCGATTTTACAGCTTGGTATAGTTTCACAATCTCTTGGACCAGATAATTTTGGACGTGCAGTATTAGTGATAACACTTATTTCATTAGTTTTCAGAAGCTTACATGCACGAAATAGCGATGTTTCTTTTCTGATATTTAAAAATTATGGAACTTCCTACATATTTAACTCTTATATTTTTGACTTTTTGATTAGTATTATCGGAGCTTTAACTACACTAGCTGTATTTATTAGTCCTCTAAATTCACTTTTTGGTAACTATAAAGTCGATATATTTATCTGTTTACTGATCTTATCAAGAGTTTTTTATTCTTTTTCTGAAACATCAAAAGCAATTTTAACTCTTAATGGATGGTATTCAAAGATAGCTAGGATAGAAGTTCTATCCAGTGTTATTAGGTTCTTATTAATTTTGTATTTGTTTAACATTTCTCCTAGGTTAGAATTTTATTTTTTAGCATATTCTTCATACTTTTTTATTTACGGTTTTTCAAGTATTTTTTCTATTAGAAATGTATCAATAAATTTTAAATTTGGCTTTTCTAATATTATTAAATATTATCAAATCGTTAAATTGAATTATCTTAAACAAAGAGCAGATCAAATAGTTGGTATTTTACCTCAACATTTTGATATAGTAATTTTAAGTTATTTTGCTGACTATTCAACTGTTGGTATATACAGAATCGCCAAAAGACTTATAGAACCTATTGATAGTTTGATTGCAGTACTCAATCCCTTCGTTCAACATAATTTAAGTAAAAATGTTAATAGTTTCAGTATTAAAGATTTTTTTCTAAAAGTTTTGTTTCCAATTTCGGTAATTATTTTAATTTTTTATTTTGTTTTTGGTCAATATTTAATTCAAGTAATTGCTGGTAAAGAATTTATTGAAAGCGTCCAACCATTAAGAATTTTAGTTATTGGGTATATTTTTTATTTTTGTACTTTTTGGGTTAGACAAAAAATATTATTTGCTGAAAAAATTCAATTTCATACAATTGCAAGATTGATTGGAACAGTAATGTTCTTAATATTGGCTAATTTTCTAGCACAAGAGCTTAAAGCTGTTGGATTAGCAATCGCACTAACTATTGGTATGGTTTCTCAAAAAATATTTGAATTATATATATACAAAAAATATCAATTATAAAAAATTTAATTTAATCTGTTTACATTAGTTATCATTAAACTGTGTTGAAATATATCGAAAAATTAGCTAATCCAATAGTAATTTTTGCTTTAATTCTTATAAGTTTAGATGCTTATAATATCAACAATTTTCCAATACAATATATGGGTTTTATTGTTTTATTTTTTTTAGCTCTTACTTTAATTAAGAAAAATGTATTTCATTTAACTTCAACTGTATACGTTGGAATTGTGATTATGTTTGTTCCTCTATTTTTTTCTTTTAAATTTACTAAAAATTTTAACCTACTAATTGCTGAGAACGTAAGAGTTTTTAATCTTATCTCATTTTTTATTGTATTTTTATTTTTTTATTCATCATTTAAATTTGCAGAAGAAAGTAAATTTTTTTATATATTAGAAAGATTAATTATAATTATTGCTTTTTTTAGTTTATATTTATATGTTGCTCAAATCTTTGACTTTCCTGAGTTTAATCGAAATAGACCAGGGACTAAATTGTTAGGTAGCTCACAACAAATAACTTTTTGGCCTTATCAAACACATAGGCTTCTTGGAACTTTTAGGGAACCTGTATTATTTGTTTCCTATTTTTCACCTTTGTATCTTTTAACCCTAAAATTTAAAAAAAAACCAAGTAATATTTTTATATTTTTATCTTCACTTAGCATTGGGCTTGCATCTAGTGATTTAGTAATAATTTATTTTTCAATATTTCTATTTGTTTATATATTTATATCAGTATTCAGCTATTTCAAAGCGAAAATAAAATTGAAAATTAGTAAGAAATTAATTTTTGGATTATCTCTACCAATAATATTTTCATTTTTAACAATAAATGAGTGTAATATAAATCCTCAAAGTTATGACTGCACTCAATTAGATATAGATAATGCCTTGATGACAAAAATATATGACTTTGATTCTTATCAAGAATTAAGTGATTTAGATGAAGACAGAATTAATATTTTTAATTATTTTATTTCTAAAGGTACTGAAGAGACAAGCTTAGGGCTTTATAAGCCTTTAAAAAATTACAGCAATTACTTAAATTTTAATTTAAATATTGAGCAGTATTTAACTAACAGGACTCTACCTGAATACTTAAGTACTAGGTATTTAGCTCAAAATTTTGGAACTGGGAACTATTCTATTTTGAAATATTTTCCTAATTTCCAAAATCTATTTGTCTATATTTACTTAACTTATGGAAGTATATTGTTGGTACTCATTGCTTCGATATTTATATTTTCTTTTTATTTTTCAAAAAATAAAATAAATATTATTTACCTTCATATGATTATTTTTTTGTTTTTTTTGATTCCTGTTGAAGAACTAACAGCTTATACAGGTTTGATTTTTGGAATTTGTTATAAAATATTAAATAAGGAAGTAATGAATGAACAAACTTTATAACTTTAACCCCGGACCGTCAAAACTCCCAGAAGAGATCATTCATAGGATAATTAAAGCCATAAATTATTATACTCCTATTAATTCGTCAATTCTAGAAATAACACATAGAAGTAAAGAATTTGGGGAAATATTAGAAAACATTGAAAAAAATCTGTATCTTTTATTTAACATACCAGATGAATATAAATTACTTTTAATGCAAGGAGGAGCAACTTTTCAAAATGCTCTTATTCCATATAACATTCCGTTAGAAAAAAAAATTGGTTGTTTAGTCAATGGCCATTGGGGCAAGAAAACCTTCGGTGACTATAAAAAGGTTTTTCGTAATGTTGAGAAGTTTGAATATAGTTTTGACTCATTAGATTCTATTTATGAACATGAGTATTCAAAATTTAATTATTTACACGTTACAAGCAATGAGACTATTGACGGTATTCAAATAAGAAATCTTTCAAAAATAAAAAATTCAAATTTAATTGTTGATATGTCTTCAGATATCGGTTCTTACAAGTTTTCTTTTGAGAATATAAGTTATATATATGCTGGTGCACAAAAAAACTTAGGTATTCCTGGAGTAACGGTGTCTATTATTAAGAAAGATTTTATTGTTGAAAATGATAACCCTGCTTATCTTAACTTAAGTGAATTAACGCAAAACAATTCGCTGTTAAATACACCTTCTACATTTTCAATATTTGTACTTAACTTAGTTCTTGAATGGATGAACGAAATGGGTGGATTAGATTATTTTGAAAATAAATCAATTCATCAATCTAATTTAATATATGAATTTTTAGATTCTTACAAAGAGAATTTTTTAGTTTTAGATAAAAGTGAATTCAGATCAAGGTCAAATATAACTTTTAATTTTAGAAATTTAGATCTTAACAAAAAATTTATAGAATATTCAAAAGAGTTGGGGATTGAAGGAATAAATGGGCATAGAAGTGTTGGTGGTGTGAGAGTAAGTTTATACAACAGTATTACTGATGATATGGTTAGTTTTTTAATAAATAATATTGAAAAGTTCCTAGTACAAGTAAAAAAATGAAATTAAATTTTAATCATAAATTTGTATTTCCAAATTACAATTGTGAAGCTTTTTTGATTAATTTTGAACATTTCAATTTTAAAACTGACAAAATGTATCTTCATGAAGAAATTAATGAAAAAATAAATTCAACTGAAAAATTAAATGTTGAGAATTTTGAACCAATAATTGCAATGACGTTTATTGATAAGAATTTGTATAATTTCAAAGACAACTACGAAATAAATAAATTTTATTTATTGGATGGACATCATCGATGGGATTATGCTAAAAATTCTAATCAAGTAAATAAGTTGAAATGCATTCTTGTAAATTATATGGATGTCAGAATAAAATCATATAATTTTGAAATTAACACTCAATCTAAAACGTTTAAGTCGTTCTTAATTGATAATGGTTTTCAAAAAGTAAACAACTTTCAAAATTCTTTACGTTTTAATGACGAATATTACTCATCTAAACTCTACAATAACAAAATGCTTTTATACAAATTTAAAGGAAAGATACAAAAAAATAATTTTATTATCCCAATCGGAGATAAAAAAATTTCGTCAAAGAAAGTTGTTTCGTTCACACCGATAGTATTAGAAGATATTCTAAATTTAGATTGTTTACTTCCACCAAAATCAACATGGATCACACCAAGAATTTAGAATGAAAATTTGTCATATTATCAACTCTTTAAATCGGGGAGGGGCAGAAACACATTTATTAGATTTGTGTAAAGAACAGATAGCTAATGGACATAGTGTTGATATTGTACCTATTGGAAAAGATAAAGTTGGAACTTACTCCATAGAAAGAGAATTATTAAAGTTAAATGTAAATATAAATAGATTAAATGGCCCCAGAATGTTTAATCTTTATTCATATTTCAAACTTAAAAAAATAGTAAAATTTAAAGATTTTGAAATAGTCCATTCACATCAACCCCGTAGTGATTATATGATTTATATTTTAAGAAAACTTTTTAAAAATTCTTTGCACTTTAAATGGGTTGTTTCTGTTCATGGTAAGTACGATACTTATCTTGAGAAAAGCATAGTAAATTATATGAAATTAATTTTTTTTCGATATGTTTACTTAGCATGGGA
>Ga0075476_10001568_pt1 | contig 10797 bp, 19 predicted proteins | sample DEB08_DNA_5_FD_76339 | JGI IMG/M metagenome (GOLD analysis project Ga0075476, IMG submission 76339) | Aqueous microbial communities from the Delaware River and Bay under freshwater to marine salinity gradient to study organic matter... | ecosystem: Environmental > Aquatic > Marine > Coastal ...
GCATATCCACTAACACATTCGCTAACTACACAATTTCCTGCGGTATCAACTACATATTTAGCACCGCCAGGGACCGGATCCGTTACAAACCGTCTTGAACATTCGTAGCCAACTGGGATGACACGCAATCCCCTGAAGAGTAGTTCAAGCAGCTCCTCATCACTAATACCGAGACCGCTCTTGAGACGTTCTGCTTGTTCAACTGTGATAGTGTCACCCAATTCACCACCGACGATCTCCATCTCGATGTATTTACGCACTTTTCTCTTGTCTACATATCTGTTTTTAATTTCCAACCGCAGAGCACGTTCAATATCAGCTGGAACACAATTTCCTGTGGTATCAAGTACATATTTAACATCATCAAAGACCGGATCTGTTGCTGGACATTCGTAGCCAACTGGGATGACACGCAGTTCCCTCAGTATTCCAAGCAGGTCCTTATCGCTAAGGTCGAGATTGCGCTTGAGACGTTTTGCTTGTTCAAGTGTGATAGTGTCACCCAAATCACCATCAACAATCTCCCTTTCGATGTATTTAATCAGTGTTTTCTTATCCACATCTCTGTTTTCAATCTGAAGCCGTAGAGCGCGTTCGGTCTTATCAAACGGAGGTAACCCCATAAAATAAAGCCCACCAAGAACCAGTGGAACTATGATAATAATCAAAAGTATGACAACAGCCACTGACATTTACACTATTCGTATATTTTATTGTGTAGTGTCTTGCAAAAGTTTTCCAACTTTGGTAAAATCTCATCAAACCATAGACTGTCATTGCGGGTCAGAGACATCTTATGGATGTCCTCGTCATAGCATTCAACCAATTGGGCATTTGTTAGCCCTGTCAACTGAAGATACGTCTGTACCTGAATAGCCTCATACTTTCGAAGATATCTGAAGAGACCTCTTGTTCTGTTCTTAATTTCTATAAGAGTCTTTGAACCATCATCTTCGATCTGTATTCTATCGATTCTCCCACACAACACATAGTCGGTACCACATATGTTTATCAGATGCTGTTTATAGAACGTATTATCCTCTATGAGATGAGTACCCATACGCTGCGCCGTCGTATCTTCTGTTCGGATTCCATAATTTGTGTACACCTTCTTCCGTATGTATTCCTTCAAGTTTGACTTTTCCTCGTCGCTAAAGTCCTCCATGTCTATCATCTGACTGGTGTGATATATCAACGAAGTTAAATTGGAACTTTTAGAATCCGTGGCTATATTTACGATTTTTCTGGCAGTCTTACTTGTCTGCAGAATTTCAAGTCCCGTAGACCCTCTAAAAGTCTCGGGACTGTAACGCATGTGCAGAGTATCCAAAACCTCCTGCGGCTTTTTAAATTGGTGACACCCCACACACGCGGCAACGTCGCTGGCTCTAATGTAGATTTTTTTGGGTTTGATGGGTCCGATTTTGCGAGGATCGTCCTTGAGAGCTATGTATACTTCACCAGCTGCTCTGGAATCGGCGAGGGCGTTGTGAGCCCCCTCGAGTTCTTTGTCAAAGAGTTTCTCGTAGAGGATACCTAGTTTCATCGGGAATCCATATACCTTCTTGACCAGATCGAGTGTACACATGGGTTCTATACGGTCAAGGGGTTCTATATCAAGTCCTCGCCGCTTTGCCTCTGCACGAATGGCCTTGATATCAAACTGAAGATTATGTCCAACAACGGTAGGACAGAGGAGAATGGTTCGAAGGAGTTCGTTATATGCATCGACAAAGGGAATCCCCTCAGTCTCCGCAGCCTCTTGTGTAATCCCATGAATTTCGCTCGCACGCACCTCAAAAGTATCGGGATAAATGAGCCGGTGTGTGGCTTTGGTCTCTCTGAACTTTCTATCGTACTCAACAATAGCCAATGACAGCACACGGCAGTTGTCATAGTTACCTCTTCTCGGTAACCCAGTCGTTTCAACGTCAATAGCAACAAACGATCGAGCAGCTGATCTAAGCGCGTACATCTACTATACTAGGTGCAACTGCTTTTATGTCTCTTTGACTAATTTCGTACTTGATCTGACAACGCTGTGGAGCCTGTACAGCCCACTCTCTCCAAGTAGAGGATAGATGACTATCAAAGTACGCAAGTATATCAGAATAGCGACAAACCCGTATGTCCGTAGATTTTCCAAAACAAAAGAAGACAATGTGAGTTGACAAATGGTCCTGGGGTAGCTTGGATAACTTTTTGAGATCAAACCATTGACCACCGGTCTGTTTTTTAAACTCCATCTTTACACACCCGTCGTAGAGAACGTCATAGAACGTATCATTTACAAAGGTGTACTTGTCAATGGGGAGAAGAGAGATTATATCTTTTTCGTAATGCGACTTTTTATTGATTATATTGATGTCTTTCAATTTACTACATACCCGTGCCAAGTCACTCCTCCACATCTATGTTCATATAGTTGTCTTTGATTTTATATATTTTTTCAGCCAAGGTCTTCTTCTTGGGTTTCACTGTCTTGGTGTTGCACGCATATTTACTAAAAAGATCGTCGAGTGCGGTATCTCGTTCGGTGGACTCCGCCTTCTTCAATATGTCATCCGAATACCCGGATGCGTGAAGAACTTCTAGAAAGAGCTTCACGGGTGGCTTCTTCCCATTGAAAAAGTATGTGTTCAGCAAGTCTTCCATCCTGGGGTCGAGAGATATGGTATCTCCGACTGGCCTGTCCGGTGTTTCGACCTTGTGTTCCTCATTGAGCGCCCTCAGATGTTCTATGCGACGTTTCGACTCTTCGAGGAACTTTGTCGGGTTCTTGACTTTCTTGGACAGTTCGGTATCATTTTTCTTCATATCGTCGAGGTAATTTTCATATCCCCATACCGGTACATATGTACCGCAGCGGAGTACCTCTTCTGGATTGTCGATGCTGTCTAAGATAGTTTGAAGAGCCATTTTACTTATTACAAGATTGGTACGTATATTATTTTGATACATGTTTTTTGACGAGTCGTTGGACCCATGGAGACAACACTCTCTTTCGTGAGGGACTGGGCTCCCACACCAGAGACCATATCTTGTACTGGGCAAGCTCAGGCAGTGCATTTGTTGCCTGGCAAAATGCCAGCTTATAGTCGTCTGTTACAAGAGGTACGAAATCCATTTGTAACTACATTTTAGCTAACCTCTCTAAGACCTTTTCGCGAGCTCCGTTTGCTAGAGATCTATAGGAACCCCAGAGTTCTATAAGCTTCTTCTCTTTGTTATACCATAGATACTGAAGCCCAAGATGCCGTGTCAACCAATAAAAACCCTTTCCTTCCTTGCCTATCATGCAAAGTATCTTATTTTCGGCATAGCCTGAAACATCGATATGAGCGTAGTGGGCAATCGGGGGATTGTAGGGCGCCATGGTACTTTGATAGCGCTACGACCCTTTTGTTTATCACCCTTCATTCACCTTATATCTAGCAAAAGGTAATTTTTCATGCTTATAGTTCATGTAGTTGGCCCTGAGGAGATCGGGGTTGTGGTATTCGGGTTTCATACATTCCGGCACGGGGGTCACAGTAGAAGGGAACCCCCTGGAGCTGTAGTACGCAGTTTCGCTTCGCACTTCTGCAAGGCCCTGAGGGTGGTTGTCGTGCAGCCATAGGACGTGTTTACTGCAGGAATGCACCTTGCCGAAACGTCGTGTGAATTCGATGGCGAGAGCTACACCCAGACGAGCAGTCCACTTGTAGTTGTTATATCCAGAACGAACCCATAGAGCTATGGGATGCTTGGGGTTGGAAATGGGTTTGTAGGCGTTACTCGGAAGCCCCTCAGGCTGAAGGATGTGCCACGTCGTGTACAACATCTGAACAATCTCCAATAGAATCTTGTTGACATGTTGGTCACAGTACAACCACGCGCAGGTGCGAGGATCCCACGACAGAAAGAAGATATTCATTTATCTCTGAGATATTTTGACCTATATAATTTTCGGACACAATAATAATGGGTGTCAACGTCAATCAAACAATCACACTTGCTTCAGGACTATCAGTCGACAGCTACTACAGTTCTATCGGAACTCAGTCGATCGAGATAGCTAAGAACAGCGAAACAGGAAAGTACGATGTGAACGGAACCTTTATTCATTGGAAGGACAAGGCAGCGCGTGATCAGGATCTGGCTGCAATCGGTTACAAGAGTGTATCAACTACAGTAGATTCAGGAAATGTCGATATGTATTCTACACTGTACACAATCTACAAGGCTACTCTGACAGACTACACCGATGTGTATGAGTAAATCCTTCACGACACCGTGCAGTTCTAGGAATTGGTCTGTATGGATGTTTGGATTCTATGGGTACACACGTCTTTGACGGGTAGTACTTGTTTGTTCTCTTTGTGACTTCTATCATTACATCAGCCAGTATATAGTACAAATCCTCTTCAGCCCAGTAGTACTCATCGTTGAAGAGGATCTGATACTTTTCCTGCATGTGACCAAGGAAATCCATGTCTTCAAAGAATTCGAGTAGTTCATCAAACACCCTTTCAAACACTGATTGATACTGTCGCTCAATTCGTTCATCGTCCCACCGTTCGGCGACCTTTGTGAGACCCTTAAAGTAGAAGGTGTTCCTGCACATGGGACAAGTTGGTTCGACATTCTGACATTTCATGTACCATTCCTTTGCACATTCGTTACAGAAAGAATGTCCACAGACCAAATGGGTCTTCGGTGTATCGCTGTAACAGATGGGACACTCCATTTTACCTCTATACTACTATATCATAACTTATTTTAAGACATCTTCTTCATGGCGCACGCACCGCACATGGGTTCCTTCTTACGGATGATGCAAAAGAGGATCAAGATAGCAGCTGCGACAAGGAGGGCGTTAGTATTCTTCATTGTTACTATCAGAGTCACAAAATAATTCAGAGTCGTCTGTGTCCGAGTCTTCCTCAGAGGGACTATAGTCGTCGTCAAACTCACACGTCATCACATACCCACCCGGAACCCTCCGGAATCCCGCGCATCTCATGTCATCCGTGTCGTAGTACCCCTGAACAGAGGACTCTTCCACCTCGCACACGTCATCCTCCCAATCATACACCACACACCCGTCATCTCGCGATTTCGTTGGTGCTAAATAACGCACATTCTTCGTGTTCTCGTGTACTCCCACGACTTTGGCCAACATAACACCGTCCTCGGTTAGAATGTCGACCAACATTTTCCTTTTTTATGTCCCATAACTTTAATATGAACTTGTTCACTAAAAAATTACAAAAGTGCATGGAGTCACTCGCACTCGACTACAAGATCGAAACACGCATAAAGTCACCACAAAGAATACGTGAGAAGATGGATGCAAAGGGCTTTGTAAACGACTATGTAGGTGGCAGGGTTATATACGACGGTAATCGCCACGATGCATATATAATATCAAAAAACATTGTCGATGAGTTTGATATTTTTTATATGCGCGACTACATCTTACGCCCCAAGAAAAACAACTATCAATCCATTCATCTGATAGGTGAGTTTCTGGACTTTCCCATGGAAATTCAAATCAGAAATAAAGAAATGGACTATATTGCAAAAAAAGGTTCTGCAAAGATAAGATGAATGTGTTAATGATTCTTCTATTTCCCTACGAAGATGACGCCTGGGAACCCCCGAAGTTCACGTATACTCGAGTTGATCTGTGGGACTGCCCACTGTGTGCCGAAGATAGAACAAAGTGCTTGAAATTACAGTGCTGCGGACAACGTATATGTGACGTGTGTACCGAACGATGGTTTAGACAGAAAAATACCAAGTGCCCCTATTGCAGGAGAGACCCCACGACCTCAGCTGTCACCGAATCGGAGAAGACAAGCAGATTATTCTCGTAATAAACAGTCAAGTGAGTGTTTGTAAATTCTATACGTCTATAGAGATATCTCAAACTTTCTACAATGTACGCATCCCCCAGAACTTTTGCAGATTCGCAAATAGTTACACAGACCCGCGGCTTTTTCACAACTTGTCTACAACACGGACAGCTACTGGAGTGATTGAACCATCTGTCTATACAACTACTGTGAAACATATGACCACACGGTTTCAGGTCTGTGATCATACCGCTACTAAGACTCTGTAAACACACTGGACAGTCTGGAGCGTGTACATGACACACGTCAAGACCATTACAACAATTTTGGCGACACCGACGCCCATCCAGGCGCCGAGCCCCACAGCGAGTCATTTTACACGTATATAAAAATATCCTGACTCTATTTTAGACATGGAAATGCTCAAAGATGCGGGTGTCACTTTTCTGGTTTCGAGAAGAGTGCAACCCGGTGACGCCGTTATGTTCGATATCGACGACACTCTCATAAGAACAACTGGAGCACCGATAAAACCGATGATCAATCTCCTTCATATTGCAAAATTTTTGGGATACAAGATAGTTGTCATTACAGCTCGTGAACCCAGCAGCTATACAGATGAACAGCTCGAGTCCCTGGGTATCTTCCCGGACTCTATAAACTTTTGTCGAGCCGAGGACAAAGGTGTCATCAAGAATTATCTAAAATCTATCAGAGGGTGGTCCTTCATCCTCTCCGTTGGTGACATGCCCACCGATCTCACAGAGTCCGAGCACTGGCTTAACACGCGCACGTACGCATACGCCTAGGATTTCCACTTGTTATTGCAGTTCAGACACGTGTGAAAGGTTGTCATGGGTTCGTCAGCACTTCTTGTCTGCATCTGGTAGTATGTTGTCTTTGTAGACTTGCACTTGAAACATGTAAACATACCCTCGTAGTTTTCCAACTCTCCCGCGGCTAGCTGTTTCTTCATGTCTTTGGCCTTTACCTTGGCCCGGGCAGCGGCGGTCGGACCAGTGGGCCACAGTTCGTCGGGCTCCATGTATGCCAAATCCCTCGCCATGACCTCATTATTTTTCAACCTGTGCAAGAGTCTGCTACGAGGTTCCCGAAGGTTGAAAAATATTGATAGCGCCTTGTGCTTATAGGACTCCCTAAATGATTTGTTATCCCAAGAGGGACTTTCTACACGATCAACACTCCAATTAAACACCGATTTCTCGGCATTGGACGCCTTGTTGCTCGGCAAGTGCAGAAGAAATTTGTTGAGAACGAATGCCCTTAAAGTCTCCATGGTACCTCTATGCTCTTAACAACCTGATACATTTTAAGACCTTTTTTTGCGAGGAGCTTTTGTTATATTTGTGTTGATGTAGTCGAGGATGCTCTGCGCCTGGTTGTACATGTCGGCCTGCTGCTGAAGATATGACACGAGGAGCGCATTTCTCTTCCTTTCATTGGGCTCGCTGGTAATCTTGGCAAGAGTATTCGGGAAATTCTTGGTGAAGTTGGAGACAAAATCCTTCACCTTCTTGTCATAGTAAGTTCGGGAACGCCCTGTTGGTACATGAGGTGGTGTGGATGCCATATATACTAACACTACAAATTATATTGCTCCATGGTCTCAGGCGCCGCGGTCTCAGGCACCGTGGGAATCGCCGTGACGCGCCCCCGTCGCGGTACATTCATCATGGACATCTTGGTCTCAGGAGACGTCTGGAAGGGCCATGACTCGGGCGACTGGTATTTGAAGACACTATGGGTTCGACCGTTGTCAGGAAACACCTGGCGCGCAGTACTATCGATGGAACCTTCGTACGTATAGTCCCTGTGTGCAGGTCTGTAGGCGGAGCACTTATTTTCGGACGTGAGGTACAGGAACAGGAGAAAAATTATGATCACCAACTGAATATCCATTTAATATCATGATAGATATTAATGCTGAACGAGAAGTTTCCAAAAGTCAAGGCGGTACTCGTACGAGTCTCACGGGGTGACATACACGAAATAGACATCGACATATCTACAAAAACCAACGAGGTCACAAAGTATTTAGGGGGTCCCGCCACCTTTATAGGTCAGTGGCCTGAACACGAGATTGTCCTGTTAAAGTGTGCCGACGTAAGGACGATCGACCCGCCCCTCAACGAAAACATACTCAGGTACCCCTTTGAGGACGAGGAGGTCCTTGGTAGTATACTGTGTATAAGAATGGACAAAGACGCCCTTCCGCGAGACCTCACTCTGAAGGAGTTTTTGGAACATAAGCTTGTCCTGTCATAACAGCCTCTGCATACTTTGAAGCCACGGCCATGTGAATCATGGGTAGATCGACGCCGCGCAACTTCAGACCCATTGGATTCTTATCGAGAACTTCCGATGTCTTGGAGAAATCACTTTTCAGGGCAAAGAGTTCTTGGAGCCACTGTACATGTTCGGAGTCGTTGGGCTTGAATGTTCTTGCTGCGTCCATTTATGACATAATATACCGTATCTTTATGTATGAAGATTGTCGTTCCCAAGACTCCTGGCCAGATCAAATATGTGAGCATCCTCAACGACCTAAAGCCCATCATAGTCGCCACGGGTCCGGCTGGAACCGGTAAGACGCTCTTTGCCTGTCAGAAGGCCTCTGAAGATCTCTACAATCATAGGTGTGATCGTATTATCATGACCAGACCGATTGTTTCGGTGGATGAAGAGCTTGGATTTCTACCAGGTTCGATGGAGAAGAAGATGGACCCGTGGACTCGTCCCATGTTCGATATCATGCAACGATATTTCACCAAGAATCAGCTCAAGCAGATGATGAGAGACAAGATAGTCGAGATATCGCCACTGGCCTATATGAGAGGACGAACATTCGATAGGTCCTACATTATTGCCGATGAAATGCAAAACAGCACCGTGAACCAGATGAAGATGCTTCTGACCAGGATGGGCGACCACAGTCGCATGGTTGTGACCGGCGATACCGAACAGTGCGACCTCGACGATACTCATATGAACGGACTCACCGATCTGGTCCTTAGAATGTCGGACGATGTCTACAACCACATAGACCACGTGGAGCTTGAAGTGGACGATATTCAAAGAAGTGAGGCGGTCCGGGAAGTGCTGCAAATTTACACAAACTATTAACGGTGTTATATTAAAATGAAAACCGAGACAGTGCAATCCGTGTTCACCGATTGGCACTTTCATCAATAGGGTTTGTAGCTCTTTTCCTCTACTATTTCGGAATTTAATTGCATATTTATAGCCCTTTTCACACTCGCCCTCCGATCATTCTCTCTGTAAATTGTTCTTGTACAGTTTACAAAGTGTTCATCAAACATCTGTCTTCGCTCACATTCTCGTAGCTCTTCCTCGTTGTCCCAGATGATTTCATTAATCTTCTTGAGCTCCGAAACATCAACCGCACCCGCAAGTTTTCTCAACTGTTCAAGTTCAATTTTCACGTTCTGAAGAGCCTTGGGGGTCATTCAGGCGTTCCAATTTTATCTCGAGAATGCTGATCTTATCATGCAGTTCACCCACTGACACCGGTACCAATGGCATTTAGTAGTATATCTTCGAGTGTCTTTAACATTTTTTCAGTCACGTTCTGATTGTTACCTATGTACACACCATTATTGTTCAATATAGTGGCGTTTGGAACTCGAACATCCTTCCACTTGTCTAGGAACGGGTGAACCAGTAAGTTCCCAGCAACGATAGGTCTATATTCAATCCTATCCTTGAAATGAAACTTTAGATTTCTGAGCATTCGTGCGTCCCTGCAGACCAGAGGGAACGAAAAGCTACTGTTGGTCTCGCTGTCGGACGGAATGTAAAAATGCTCTTCAAACTTTTTCAGAATGTCCAGGAACATCTTGTAATTTTTCTTCCTGATCTCAATGTTTCTATCCAGTCGCTTGAGTTGTTGGATACCCAAGACCGCGTTGAGTTCGGTGCTCCTAAAGTTGTATCCGTCCGTCAGGAACAGAAATTGGGGATCGATGTTGGGGTACTTGGTTATAACCGAAGTGTACTCCTCGGGATCGAGGTTCCTGGCCATCCCGTGACTCCTTTTAAGTTTCATGAGGTCGTAGAGCTGTTTATTATTGGTAGATATCATACCACCTTCCACGGTTGTCATGTGATGACCGTAGTAGAAACTAAAGGTTCCTCCGAGTGAATCACTCCCTCTCTTGACCCCATTGGCATCCGTCACCCCGTGGGACTCGCAGATGTCTTCTATGATCAGAGCGTTTGGATACTTTTCCTTGAGCTTCTCATGGGGACTGTCAAATCCTAGGAGATAGGTGATGAAGATGATTTTTATGTCCTCGTCGGGCAGACTATCCGTGTCAAAACTAAAGTTGTTCAGGTTTATGTCGCAGAACACTGGCTCCAGTCCGAGTTGAATGACGGGTGATACATTTGTCACCCAGGTGCATGCGGGTACAAGAACCTTTGAACCATTTGGTACATTGAACAATTCCTTGACAGCCGCGAGCAATAGTAGATTGGCTGTGCTACCAGATGTCACCATAAGGGAATACTTGGAACCCAGCCACTCCGACCACTGTTTCTCAAACTCCTTGACCTTTTCACCTTGGGTATAGCGGTCCGTTGAGTTTATGAATTCACATAGAATGTGTCTATCGTCCCGAGTGATAGCATCGTGCATGAGAGGCCACATTTTTTTAATTAACCTTCCACCACTTTAAGTCCATGTCGGGTCTATCACAACTGTTAGGGGCGTCGAGTTCCGTTGGGTAATCCCCATAGTCTACCTCCATGGTTTTCACTAGGTCCTTTCTAACATAGGTCACCTCAAAGACACATGGTAGATTCACATCAAACCAGGGTCTAAGAAGCGAGTTATTTCCATGAATGTGCACCATGACAAAGTCTTCGTTCAGTCTATCCAGGGTTTCGAGAACATCTTGTGACCAAGCCATGTGGA
>Ga0075476_10001584_pt1 | contig 10733 bp, 9 predicted proteins | sample DEB08_DNA_5_FD_76339 | JGI IMG/M metagenome (GOLD analysis project Ga0075476, IMG submission 76339) | Aqueous microbial communities from the Delaware River and Bay under freshwater to marine salinity gradient to study organic matter... | ecosystem: Environmental > Aquatic > Marine > Coastal ...
GTGGAAGCGCCGTCGCTCAACGGATAAAAGGTACCCCGGGGATAACAGGCTGATCTTCCCCAAGAGTCCATATCGACGGGAAGGTTTGGCACCTCGATGTCGGCTCATCGCATCCTGGGGCTGGAGCAGGTCCCAAGGGTCGGGCTGTTCGCCCGTTAAAGCGGTACGCGAGCTGGGTTCAGAACGTCGTGAGACAGTTCGGTCCCTATCCGCTGCGCGCGTTGGTGATCTGACAGGAGCCGCCCCTAGTACGAGAGGACCGGGGTGGACGTACCTCTAGTGTGCCGGTTGTCCCGCCAGGGGCACGGCCGGTTGGCTACGTACGGACGGGATAAGCGCTGAAGGCATCTAAGCACGAAGCCCACCTGGAGATGAGATCACCCACCCCCTCGAGGGGGTAAGGGCCCCGGAAGACGACCGGGTCGATAGGCCGGATGTGGAAGCGTGGTGACACGTGGAGCTGACCGGTACTAATAGCCCGAGGGCTTGCCGTTCGCGCTCGCGCTCGCTATGGAGTTCACCGGGTCACGTCCCGTGTGGACGCTGACAACGGCCGGTACGCCGGCCCGCATGACGGACGCATGACCCACTCGATTTCCCGTGGTCATGGCGGAGGGGACACACCCGGTCACATTCCGAACCCGGAAGTTAAGCCCTCCAGCGCCGATGGTACTGCCGGGGCGACCCGGTGGGAGAGTAGGACGCCGCGGGATCCACTTCAGCGGAGGCCGCCCCCTCGGGGGCGGCCTCCGTCGTTCTCCTAGGCTCCGCGCGTCGCGGCGCCGTGTCGCACCGTCCGGAGGGTCCCGTGGACCGTCGCCGCCCCGCCCGCCCCGCCAGGCCGTCCCGACGTGCCGAGGAACCGGACGAGCGCGGCACGCGGCGTCGTGGTCCCGAGACACCCGCCGCCCCGCGGGAGCCGATCGGGCGCGAGCGGGCCGGCGGCGCCGCCCCGCCCCGGCGCGGCTCGGCCCGCGGTCGCTCCGAGGGCGACCGCCAAGCGGCACCGGAGCGCCCCGAGCTGCCGGCGGACCACCGTGCGGACCTCCCGGCCCCGGTCCGCAAGGAGGTCGAGCGCCGCGTCGCACCGCGCGGCCGGGCGCGGGACGTGATCGCCTGTCTCGACCTCGGTTCGGCGGCGTCGGAGGCGGGGGAGCACGCCGAGGCGCTCCGGCTGCTGCGGTGGGCCAAGCACCTCGCGCCCCGTCTGGCCCTGGTCCGCGAGGCGCTCGGGATCGCGCTGTACCGGGCCGAGGAGTACCGCGCCGCCCTGACCGAGCTGCAGGCCTACCGCCGCCTCGCCGGACGCACCGACCAGAACCACCTGGTCGCCGACTGCCTTCGGGCCACCGGCGGCGGCGCCGACGAGACCGTCGCCGTCGCCACCGACCTCGTCGAGGACGAGGCGGCCGATCCGGAGCGCCGGATCGAGGCCGCGATCGTCGCCGCGGCGGTGCTCGAGGAGTCGGGTCGCCGCCGGCGCGCGCGGTCCGTCCTCGCCGGCGTGGATGCGGTCGCCGCGCGGGCGGGCGACGAGGCGCGAGCCCGACGGCACTGGTTCGCGGCCGAGCTGGCGGAACGGGACGGCGAGCCCGGAGCGGCCCGCGCGGAGCTGGACGCGCTGCTCGCGCTCGGGCCGGACGACGAGGCCGCGACCTGGCGCGAGCGCCTCAGCCGAGGGGTGTGAGCGTCCCCGTGTCGCGGCGGTCCAGGTAGCGCAGGATCCCCGCCGCGTTCGAGCGCGGGTCGTTCAGCAGCGCGATGCGCGCCTCGGCGTCCTCCGCCGCGTCGGGCGCGAGGTCGAGGTCCTCCGCGAACCGGTGCCGGAGCAGGTCGGCGACGTGGTCCAGTTCGTCCTCGTGCGCGGGCACGGTCCGGCGGGCCTCCTCGACCGCGGCGACCCACCGGCGGACGCCGTCGTCCGCCTCCGCGAGGACCGCGTCCGGCGCACCCACCTCGCCGTAGTGCGCGAGGTACAGGTGCGCCGGGTCCCGCTCGCGGTACCGGGCCAGCGAGTCGAGCATCGTCCCCAGGTTGAAGTCCGCCGGCGGGGTCGCGGGGCGGAGCGCCCGCATGCCCTCGAGGCGCACGCCGACGGAGTCGCCGGTGAAGACGGCCCCGAGATCCGGGTCGAAGGCCGCGATGTGATGCTTCGCGTGCCCCGGCGTGTCGAGGATCTCGAGGCGCCGGCCCGCACCGAGATCCAGGACGTGGCCGTCATCGGCCGCAAGGACGCGGTCCGCCGCGATCGGGGTGCAGGGGCCGTACACCGTGTCGAACAGGGGGCCGTACACGCGGCGCGCCGAGTCGTTCAGGCGGTCCGGGTCGACGAGGTGCCGGGCGCCGCGGGGGCTGACGACGACCGTCGCCCGCGGGAAGGCCGCCAGCAGGTCCCCGGCACCGCCGGCGTGATCGAGGTGGACGTGCGTCACGACCAGCCAGGCGAGGTCGTCGGGGTCCATGCCGAGACCCCGGAGGGCCGCGATGGTCGCGTCGATGGTCAGCGCCGGGCCGCACTCGACGAGGGCGGGACGAGGCGCGGGGAGGAGGTAGCCGGCGGTCACGCCGGTCAGCCCCCCGGTCATCGTGTCGATGACGATCGGGTCGGCGGCTCCGGGCGTCGGAGGTCCCCCGTCGGCCATGAGGTCCTCCTCGCCGCCGCGGACGCTACTCGCGGCCGGCGTCGGCACGTCCCGCCGTGGCTACGCTCGCCTCCCGAACCGGGGGTCCCATGGACGAGCAGCCGGACGAGGCCGCCCCGACGGCGCTGGACGCGCTGGCGGCGGGTCTGGACGACCCGGACCTCGACGCCGACGCGCGGCTCGAGCTGCTCCGGCGCGTCGAGGCCGGCGTCGCGGCCGAGCTCGACGGGCTGGACGGGCTGTAGGGATGGGGGCGCCCGGCACGGCGCGCGTCCGGGTCGATCGGGAGCTGGTCCGGCGGGGCCTGGTCCGGTCGCGCGAGGAGGCCCTGGCGGCGGTCGCCGCGAACCGTGTGCAGGTGGACGGCGCCCCCGTCCGGAAGCCCTCGACGCTCGTCCGCACCGATCAGCGCCTGCTCGTCGGGGGGCCGCCGCCGCGGTTCGTCTCGCGCGGGGGTGAGAAGCTCGCCCGCGCCCTCGAGGCGTTCGGGCCGCTCGGCGTCGACCCCGCGGGGCTGCGGCTCCTCGACGCGGGCATGTCGACCGGGGGCTTCACCGACTGCCTCCTGCAGGCCGGTGCCGCGCACGTCGTCGGCGTGGACGTCGGGTACGGCCAGGTCGCCGAGCGGCTGCGGCGCGACGACCGCGTCACCGTCGTCGAGCGGACCAACGTCCGCGCGCTCGATCCCGCCACGATCGGTGGTCGTCCGGACGCGCTCGTGGCCGATCTCTCCTTCATCTCGCTCGCGACCGCGCTGCCCACGCTGCTGGCGCTCCCGGACGGTCCGTCCGCCTGGGCGGTCGTCCTGGTCAAGCCCCAGTTCGAGGTCGGCCGCGAGGCCCTGCCCCGCGGCGGCGTCGTGCGCGACGCCGAGGGGTGGCACCACGCCCTGGACCGGTGCGCCGCGGCGGCGGCGGCCTCCGGCTGGCACCTCGCCGGCGTCGAACCGTCGCCCCTGCGCGGGCCGGCCGGGAACGTCGAGTTCCTCGCCCTGCTGCGGCCGGGTGCGCCGGGGTCGGCCGGGGCGGCGGCGCCCGAGGAGGTCCGGGCCGCGATCGCCGCCGCGGTCGGGGCCGTCGTCGTCGGCGCGGCGGACCGCGCATGAGGGTCGCGCTCGTCGTCCATCCGGACCGCCCCCGGGCCACCGAGGTCGCGGCCGAGGCCGAGGCGATCGTCCTCGCGGCCGGACACGCGGCCGTCGTCGTCACCGCCGACGGGCCGGACGGGCCGGCGCCGGCGGCGGATCTCGTCGTCTCGCTCGGCGGCGACGGCACGTTCCTCCGGGCCGCCCGACTGGCGCGCGAGCACGACGCGCCGATCGTCGGGGTGAACGTGGGGCGGCTGGGGTTCCTCGCCGAGGTGGACCCGTCGGACCTCGCGCGGGACCTCGGGGCGATCCTGGCCGGCGGCGGGACCGTCGAGCCCCGGCCGACCCTCGAGGCGACGGCGCTGGACGCCGACGGCACCGTCATCAGCCGCGCGTGGGCACTGAACGAGGTCGCCGTCGAGAAGGTCGCGCGGGAGCGGCTGGTCCGGCTCGAGGTCAGCATCGCCGGGACGCCGTTCGCGAGCCTCGCGGCGGACGCCCTCATCGTCGCGACCGCGACCGGCTCGACCGCGTACGCGCTCAGCGCCGGCGGGCCGATCGTCGCGCCGACCCTCGAGGCCACCCTCGTCGTACCGGTCGCACCCCACTCGCTCTTCGACCGGACGGTCGTCGCCCGGCCCGAGGACGTGGTCCGCGTCGACCTGCCCCGGGACCAGGACGGGGGACTGGTCTCGGCGGACGGGACGGACGCGATCCATCTGCCGCCCGGCGGCGCCGTCGAGATCCGGGGCGGCGGTCGACCGGTCCGGATGCTCCGGATCGGGCCGGCCGACTTCTTCGGTCGCGTCCGGCGGACGTTCCGACTGGGCTGACACCGGCCGGCCGGGGCACGACCCGCCCGGACCGCCCTGGGGACGGGGCCCGGGCCGCGGTGGGGGGGGCGGCGATAGCCTCGCGCCGCGGCGGTCCCGACCGCCTCCCGAGCGCCCGGGGGAGCCGGTGATCGAGGAGCTGCACATCCGGGGCCTGGGCGTCCTCGAGGACGTCACGCTCCGCCTCGCCCCCGGTCTGACGGTCGTGACCGGCGAGACCGGGGCCGGGAAGACGCTCGTCGTCACGGCCCTCGGCCTGCTGCTCGGGGGGCGGGCCTCGTCGGACCTGGTCCGCAGCGGCGAGGACGCCGCCCTCGTCGAGGCGGTCGTCGCGGCGCCCGCCCCGGGGTCGCAGGACGACGGGGCGGAGGCCGACGGTCCGGGGTGGGACCTCGCCGAGGACGGGGTCCTGACCCTCGTCCGCGAGGTCCCGCGCGACGGCCGCGCCCGCGTCCGCGTCGGGGGGCGGCTGGCCACCGTCGGGACGCTCCGCGCGCTGCTCGGCCCGCACGTCGAGGTGCACGGACAGGACGAGCACCGTCGGATCGAGCGGCCGGCGCTGCAGCGGCGGCTCCTCGACCGGACCGCCGGCGCGGCGCACGCGGCGGCCCTCGACGCCTACGGCGCGGCGTACGCCGCGTGGGTGGCGGTCCGGGGGCGGCGCGAGGCCCTCGCGACCGATGCGCGCGAGCGGGCCCGACGCATGGAGACCCTCCGCGCGGAGCGTGACGAGATCGCCGCGCTCGCCATCGACCCCGACCGCGACGGTCGGATCGACGCCGACCTCGACCGGCTGATGCACGCCGACGAGCTGCGCGCGACGCTCGGGGCGGCCGCCGCCGGGGTCGGGGCCGACGGGGCGGGGGAGCCCCTCGGGCGCGCGGCCGCGGCGCTGCGCCGCCTCCCCGCGGCGGACGACGAGCTGGCCGGGCTGGCCGACCGCGCGGCGGGGCTGGTCCGGGAGGCCTCCGAGCTGGCCGCCGACCTCGCGTCGCTCGCCGCGGACGTCGAGGCGGACCCGGCCCGGCTGGACGCGCTCCAGCTGCGCAAGCGGGACCTCACGGCCCTGATGCGCCGGTACGGCGCCACACCGGGCGACGTCCTCGCGCACCACGACGCGGTCGCGGCCGAGCTCGCCGACCTCGAGGCCCTCGAGGCGGACGCCGGTGGTCTCGACGCGGCCGAGGCGGACGCCCGCGCGGCGGTCGGGACCGCCGGGGCGGCCGTGACCGCCGGGCGCCGCGCGGCGGCGGAGGCCCTGACCGCCCAGGTCGCCGGGCACCTCTCGGACCTCGGCCTCGGGCACGCGGCCCTGCACGTCGAGGTGACGCCGGCCGCCGACGGTCCGGGCCCGTCCGGACTCGACGACGTCGCGTTCCTCCTCGCCGCCAACCCGGGCGAGCCGGCCGTGCGGCTGGGTGACGGGGCCTCCGGCGGGGAGCGGTCCCGGGTCGCGCTGGCCCTCGAGGTCGCGCTGGCGGAGGTGGACGAGGCCGCCGTGCTCGTCTTCGACGAGGTGGACGCGGGCGTGGGCGGGACGACGGCGCTGGCGGTCGGGGAGAAGCTGGCCCGGCTCGCCGTCGGCGCGGACCGTCCCCGTCAGGTCCTCTGCGTCACCCATCTGGCGCAGGTCGCCGCGTACGCCGACGTCCACCACGTGGTCGAGAAGGTCGTCCGGGACGGCCGGACCGTGACGCTGGTCCGCGAGGTCGCCGAGGACGACCGCGTCCGGGAGCTGTCCCGCATGCTCGGCGGGGAGGCGACCGCCGAGAAGGGGCTCGAGCACGCCGCCGGTCTGCTGGCGGCCGCACGCGCGCGGCGCGGGGACGCGGCCCGCGCCTGACCGGCGAGGGTTCGTTGGCCGCACCGGACGACGGCGCTACCGTCCGATGGGCCGCAGCCGCGGCCCGCACCGGGACGTCACCCCGGTCGAGCCGGAGGTCGCCGTGGGCGGAGCGCCGCGACGCAGCGACCGGGCCGGCGGCGGCGCCCGCCACGTCTTCATCACCGGCGGGGTCGCCTCGGCGCTCGGCAAGGGCATCACGGCCGCCTCGCTCGGACGCCTGCTGAAGGCCCGCGGGCTCCGGGTCACCATTCTGAAGCTCGACCCGTACCTGAACGTCGACCCGGGCACGATGAACCCGTTCGAGCACGGCGAGGTCTTCGTCACCGAGGACGGCGGCGAGACGGACCTCGACCTCGGCCACTACGAGCGGTTCATCGACGAGAACCTCGGCCGCGGCTCGTCCGTCTCCTCGGGCCAGGTCTGGTCCTCGGTCATCTCGAAGGAGCGCCGGGGGGACTACCTCGGGAAGACGGTCCAGGTCATCCCGCACGTCACCGACGAGATCAAGGCCCGGATCCTGGCGGTGGAGGCGGCCGTCCCCGGCGGCGTCGACGTCGTCATCACCGAGGTCGGCGGCACGGTCGGGGACATCGAGGGCCTGCCGTTCCTCGAGGCGATCCGCCAGATGCGGCACGACCTCGGCCGGGAGAACCTCGTGTACGTGCACTGCGCCCTGGTGCCGTACATCGCCGCCTCGGGCGAGCTGAAGACGAAGCCGGCCCAGCACTCGGTCCGTGAGCTGCGGTCCATCGGCATCCAGCCCGACGTGCTGGTCCTCCGCGCCGACCGACCGCTCGAGAACGGGCTCCGCGAGAAGGTCGCGCTGCAGTGCGACGTCGCCCCCGACGCCGTCATCGCCGCGCTGGACCAGCCGTCCCTGTACGAGGTGCCGCTGGCGATGCACGACGAGGGACTGGACGCGGTCGTCCTCGACCGCCTGGGGATGACCGCACCCGAGCCCGACCTGACGGCGTGGCGGACGATCGCCGCCCGCGCCACCAGCGCCGAGGAGCGCGTCGTCGTCGCCGTCGTGGGCAAGTACGTCGACCTGCCGGACGCGTACCTCTCGGTCGTCGAGGCCCTTCGGCACGGCGGGATCCACCACGGCGTCGACGTCGAGGTCCGGTGGGTGGCCTCGGACGACCTCGCGGACGGCGACCGGATGGACCTGCTCGACGGGGTCGACGCGATCGTCGTGCCCGGAGGCTTCGGGGTCCGCGGCGTCGACGGGAAGGTCGCCGCCATCCGCCACGCGCGGGAGTCCGGGGTCCCGTTCCTCGGGCTCTGCCTCGGACTGCAGTGCGCGGTGATCGAGTTCGCCCGTGACGTGGCCGGGCTGGACGGCGCGCACTCGCGCGAGTTCGACCCGGCGGCCCCCCACGCGGTCATCGACCTGATGGACTCGCAGCGGGACGTCACCGAGAAGGGCGGGACGATGCGCCTGGGCTCGTACCCGGCCCGGCTCGAGGCCGGCTCCGTCGTCGCCGGGCTCTACGGCGCCACCGAGGTCACCGAGCGGCACCGGCACCGCTTCGAGGTCAGCAACGTCTACCGGGATCGGCTCGCCGCCGCGGGGCTGCGCTGGTCGGGGACGTCGCCGGACGGTGCGCTGGTCGAGTTCCTCGAGCTGCCCGATCATCCGTTCTTCGTCGCGACGCAGGCGCATCCCGAGCTGCGGTCCCGTCCGACGCGTCCCCACCCGCTGTTCGTGGGCGTCGTCGGGGCCGCCGTCCGGCACCGGCGCGAGGCCCTCGGGACCCTCCCGGTCGACGTCGCCTCGGCCCGCGGGTCGGACGCGGTCGGGGTCGCGGCCGCCCCGTGAGCGGGACCGGCGCCGGACCCGGGTCCGTCCCCGGGGACGCGTTCCGCGTGCTCGCCTCGCGCTCGCTGCTGCGCGCCCGGTCCTCGGTCCGGGTCGACACGCTGGTCGGCGCGGACGGGGCCTCCTTCGACCGCGAGGTCGTCGAGCACGACGACGCCGTCGCGATCGTCGCGGTCGACGACCGCCGGCGCGCCGCGGTCCTCGAGCAGTACCGGCATCCGACGCGGGGCGACCTGCTCGAGATCCCCGCCGGCACCCTCGACGTCCCCGGCGAGGCGGCGGACGTCGCGGCCCGGCGCGAGCTGGCCGAGGAGGCCGGGCTGGCCGCGGCCGAGCTGCGTCCGCTCGGTCGCATCTGGAACTCGGCGGGCTGGAGCGACGAGGGGACGACGCTGTTCCTGGCGACGGGTCTGACCGCGGCGCCGCCCCCGCCCGGCTTCGTGCCGAGGGCCGAGGAGGCGGCGATGCGGCTGCACTGGCGGCCCCTCACCGATCTGGTCGCGCTGGCGCTGGCCGGCGACCTCACCGATGCGAAGACCGTCGTCGGCGTGCTCCGTGCGGCGGCCGTCCTCGGTCCGGACGGCGCCCCGTCGGCGTGAGCGCCGACCGCGACGACCCGCACGGCGCCGCCGTCGCCCGCTTCCTGCGGTCCCTCCGGGTCGAGCGGGGCCTCGCCGCCGCGACGGTGGCGGCCTACCGGCGCGACCTGCGGCGGTACGCGACGTTCCTCGCCGAACGCGGACTGACGGATCTCGACGCGGTGACGCCGGAGGACCTCGAGGCCTTCACCGGCTGGCTCCGGGCCGTGCGGCGACCCGACGGCGGTGCCCTCGCACCGCGGACCGTGGCCCGGACGATCGTCGCGGTGCGGGGGCTGCACCGCTTCCGGCACGCCGACGACGGTGCCGCGACGGATCCGGCGGCCGACCTGCCGGCGGCCGGCGTCGGGCGGTCGCTGCCGCGCGCCCTCGCCCTCGAGGACGTCCTGCGGCTGCTCGACGCGCCCCCGACGTCGACCCCCGAGGGGCTGCGGGACCGGGCGGCGCTCGAGCTGCTGTACGGCGCCGGACTGCGCGTCTCGGAGCTGGTCGGGCTGGACGTGGACGACGTCGACCGCACGGAGCGGACGGTCCGCGTCCTCGGCAAGGGCGACCGCGAGCGCATCGTCCCGTTCGGCGCCCCGGCCGCGGACGCCGTCGACGCGTGGCTGACGCGGGGGCGCCCGGCCCGGTCCCCGGCCGGCCCGGCGCTCCTCGTGAACCGTCGTGGCGGCCGCCTGACGCGGCAGGGGCTGTGGGGGGCGATGCGCGGGCACGTGCGCGCGGCCGGGGTCACGGCCGTGGTGACGCCGCACTCGCTGCGCCACTCGTTCGCGACGCACCTCCTCGACGGGGGGGCCGACGTCCGGGAGGTCCAGGAGCTGCTCGGGCACGCCAGCGTCACGACGACGCAGGTCTACACGCTGGTCAGCCGGGGCGCGATGCGGGAGGTCTACGCCCGCGCGCATCCGCGCGCTTGACGCGGTCGTACCATCACGGTCCCGGAGGTCGCATGGACGTCGACGCCACGCCCGCACCGCTGCTGATCGCGCGGAAGCGCGACGGCGGTGAGCTGACCCCCGACGAGTTCCGCGGGCTGGTCACCCGGTTCCTCTCCGGCGCGGTCGACGACGCGCAGATGAGCGCCTTCCTGATGGCGGGCGTCCTCCGAGGCTTCACCGAGGCCGAGGCCGTCGCGCTGACCGACGTCCTGCTCGCCTCGGGGGACTCGGTCGACCTCTCGGACCTGACGGGCCCGACGGTGGACAAGCACTCCACGGGCGGGGTCGGGGACACGACGACGCTGGTGGTCGCGCCCATCCTCGCCGCGGCCGGGTGCCGCGTCGCCAAGCTGTCGGGACGGGGGCTCGGGCACACGGGCGGCACCCTCGACAAGATCGAGGCGATCCCCGGGTTCCGGACCGGGCTCTCCGTCGCCGAGCTGCACGCGCAGGTCGAGCGCGTCGGCCTGGCCGTCGCGGCCGCCACGGCGGACCTCGTGCCGGCGGACAAGCGCCTGTACGCGCTGCGGGACGTGACGGGCACGGTGCCGTCGCCCGCGCTCATCGCGTCCAGCGTGATGAGCAAGAAGCTGGCCGGGGGCGCCTCGACCATCGTGCTCGACGTCAAGGTCGGCGACGGGGCGTTCCTGGCGTCGGAGGCCGAGGCCCGGGCCCTGGCCGATCTCTGCGTGCGCATCGGCACCGCGCACGGTCGGCGGACGGGGGCGCTGGTCACCGACATGTCCCAGCCCCTCGGCGACGCGATCGGGAACGCCCTCGACGTCGCGGAGGCCGTCGAGGTGCTCCGGGGGGAGGCGAGAGGGCGCCTGCGGACGGTCGCCCTTGCCCTGGCCGCGGCCGCGCTGGAGCTGGTCGGACGGGCTCCCGAGGAGGCCGCGGCCGAGGCCGCGGGGCTGCTCGACGACGGTTCGGCCCTGGAGCGGTTCCGGGCCCTCGTCGCCG
>Ga0075476_10001592_pt1 | contig 10710 bp, 9 predicted proteins | sample DEB08_DNA_5_FD_76339 | JGI IMG/M metagenome (GOLD analysis project Ga0075476, IMG submission 76339) | Aqueous microbial communities from the Delaware River and Bay under freshwater to marine salinity gradient to study organic matter... | ecosystem: Environmental > Aquatic > Marine > Coastal ...
ACGGTCCTGCACCGTCCTAGTCGACAGGTTTGTCGCACTGCGCGTCACACGTGCCACGGTTCCGCTGTGGCAATGGTGAAAATTTGCACCCAGATAGTTAGACGCCACGGTGGGGGCACGTTTCAACAACCCCCGGGTCACAGTCCCGGAAGTCCAAATGAGAGCGCAAGCGCCGGTGGTGGGTGGAACCAATTTGGAACCATTCAAGGTGCCAAACCCTGAAACACCATTACCCGCAGTGACAGTAGATCCCTCCTGAACAAAGAGGTCCCGCCGGTTTCTCGAGGGTTTGAACGCACTCGTAATGCGCAGGTCCGGGGTTCAAATCCCCGAGGCGGCTCAGCGAATCTAGGTCTTCCGCGTCTGCGGAGCGAAAATTTTTTCGAAAAAGTGGAATATCACCCACATTTGAACTGCACCGGAGCTGACTTAAGAGGTGATGTCTTTTCGGTCGAATCGCAGTACCGCGATCCCGACGAGTAGCGCGAAGGCGATCAGGTTGTAGGCCACACCAACGGCCATTTGGTCCCAGACGATCACGGGGTTCATGGCATCCACCCATGTGGAGCCGTAGTCAGAGGGTAGGAAGCGCCGCAAGGATCCGAGGGCCTCGATTGCATCCAGGATATTGAAGATGGTTACAACGACTACTGCCGTGCCAACGGCGCCGAGTGGAACATCGGTCAACACGCTCATCAAAAAGGCGATTGCCGCCGGGAACAGCAGAGTGACAGCGATGTAGGTGGTGATGACGGTGAGCCTTTGCAAGGACTCTGTCTGGGTGAGCGCGCCGCCAAATGGACTGGCAAGTGGTGCGGTGCCGAATGCAATTGCACCGATTGCCCATGACGTAAGCACCAAGGTCACCAAGACGATTGCTGTCAGTAGCAGTCCCACGACCGCCTTCGTGCGAAGCAGCTTGCGTCGGGGGACCGGTGCTACGAGCAGATACCGGAGTGTCGACCAGCTCGCCTCGCTTGCCACAGTGTCCCCGAGAAACATCGCCGCGATGATCACCAGCAGGAAGCCGGACGAGAACAGCAGCATGGTGATCGTGAAGTTCCAGGCACCGTTTGTTGCCAGGCCGACGAGATCAAAATTGCCGCTACCGAATCCGCCTCCTTGATTGCCGCCATCGTCCCCATTCGAGGAGGGACCGAATCGCACGGCGGCGACAACGATGAGTGGTAAGGCGACAACAAGGAGGAAGGCAACGAGGGTGCGTTTTCGCTTGAGTTGGCGGATCAATTCGACACCGACGCCCAGGGTGTCCTGGCGTGAGTAGTCGCGAGTGGAGATACTCACGATGTCGTCACCTCGTGGCCCTCGCCGACTATCTCCATGAAGACGTCTTCGAGGCTGATACCGCTTCGCCCGGCGAGAAGCCCAGCAACGGCGCCTTGCGCAATGAGCATTCCATGGTGCATGACCACCACGTGGGAGCAGGTCTGCTCGACCTCACTGAGCAGGTGCGAGGAGACGACCACCGTGCGCCCCGTTGCGGCGTAGTCCTGCAGCACCTGGCGCATCTCTCGGATCTGGGGCGGATCAAGCCCGTTGGTGGGTTCGTCGAGGACGAGGACATCTGGCATGCCGAGCATGGCTTGGGCGATTCCGAGGCGTTGGCGCATACCCTGGCTGTACGTGCGAACCTTGCGGTCGATTGCCGTACCGAGCCCGGCGATCTCCAGGACGTAATCGAGATTCGGATCCTGCTGCTCTCGTCCGCTGGCCTTCCAATACAGCCGCAGGTTCTCTCGACCGGACAGGTGCGGCAAGAACCCCGGACCCTCGATGAAAGATCCGATATGTGCCAGAGTTGCCGCTCCAGGGAAGACCGGTTGTCCAAAGACGTACGCGTTTCCTCCCGTGGGGTAGATGAGCCCCATGACCATGCGCATCGTCGTCGTCTTTCCCGCACCGTTTGGTCCGAGAAGGCCCAGGACAACACCCTGGGGGACCTCGAAGGTGACATCTCTGACAGCGTGGACCCCCCCCTTAAACTTCTTCGACAGGTTCTCGACCGCGATCGGAGTGTCTGCCAGGTCCTCGCGGGCCAGTGCCGTCGTACCGCCCGGCCGCAACAAGCGAACAGCCAGCGCCATGACGAGAACGCTCGCAAACGCGATCAGCGGCCAGCGCCACAGTGGAGTTCCACCGGATTCCTCGGTCATGGGGTTCAGCGGAATCGCGACGGATGAACCGGCGAGCCCGATCGAATACACCGCCGGGCCAGGGGGCATGCGAAACGCCTGATCGGTGGTGCCGATCACCACACTCACCCTTTCACCGGCCGCGACGTCGCGGACGATTGCCGGAAGATCCACTTCAATCACCTGCGGAGTCGGCCCCGCTTGGCCGATTCGGATGGGCGCCACGAGGCCATTGGGCAGTATTGGCCGCTCGGTACCACCGATGATGCGCAAACTGGCGAAGAGGGTGACGTCCTGAACTGGGACGTCGCTGGCGATCTCCAGTGTCACGGTTGGAGACCCGATGATGCGCAGTGGCTGGGACAACGGCTCTGAGGTGAATGCCGCGGTCTGGTTCGGTAAGGGTACTGCGAGTAGGGCGCCTGCGAGGCCTGCGAGACCGCCAGCACCCGGCAGTGAAGAGATGGCGGCGGGGACGCCACCCGCGGGAGCCAGGACTTGCTGAGTTGGTCCGCCGATGGAGACCGATTCCTGCGAAGCGCCGAAAAGACCGGGGAAGGAATCACTGGATAACAACTCGGTCTCGGTAGTCCCCTGCGCCCCGAACGCTGAACCTTCCACCAGCGTTGCATCAAAGGCGTTGGTGACCTCGGGTCCATCAGCCAGGTGGAAGGAGAACCACTCGGCGCTCAACTCCCGGAGCCGATCACTCTCGTCTCCACCGCCGTCGTGTCCGCCGGTATGCCAGACTACTTTGACCTTCTTGTTGACTGCTGAAATCTGCTCGGCGTTCGCACTGGTCTGAGCCAGCGGGAATAGGGAATCGGACTGGCCACCGCCGAGCAGGGTGGGCACAGTGATGCGATCGGTGATGCTGGCAGGCGACGATGCCGCCATAAGTTCACGGGCCTTGTCAGTCAGGATTCCATCTGCTGCCGCGGTGGAATATGCAAGGCACCAGTCTGGCGCGAAGCGGCCGCAATCAGTTACCTGTCCGTCTTGGGTGACCAGGCCGGCACTGAAGAACAGCCCGCTCCAAAACTGCTTAAAGACGCCTACCTCCTTGCTCGCGGGAGGGTTGCTCACCGACTGGCCGAACAACGAGGTCTGCAGATCGTTCCAGGTAATGTCCGCGGATACTGCATTCACTCGATTGTCGTAACCGGCAGCCATAAGAGACAACGCTCCACCGTACGAGCCACCCGCGAAACCGACTCGGGGATCGCTGGGCCCGTCTTGGGTGACGGTGTCCAAGGTGGCGAGGTAGTCGATCACAGCCGAGGCGTCGGCGATCTCGAAGTCCGGCGAATTCATGGTGATGGTTCCGGTGGACCCACCGAATCCTCGTGCGGTGTATGCCAAGACAACGAATCCACGATCGGCCAAGTATTCCGCTTCAGTCGCTACCGAAGCCTTGCTGCCGCCGAAGCCGTGAGCGAGGACCACGGCGGGAGCGGGTGTGGTGGTCGGCAGATAGAGATCAGCGTCGAGTCGCACTGGCGTCGAGTCCATCGCGCTCGTCGGTCCTCCGGGCAAGGACATGGCTTGCGCGGACGCATCCGCCCGGGCTTGGCCGCCCACGGTCACGATCAGCCCCCAGATAATCGCCGCCGTGAAGAGCCACGCGAATCGACGACGGTTCACCACCCTCTCAGCATACGTTCGCCGAGGCCAATCAAGAACGAGTCGGCCAGAGCAGCCACAAGCCGCAAAGGGAGCATCTTGTGGGCAGATGAAGAGTCAAATATCACCCACACGCTGGCCGCGCCTACACATAGATTGGGGTGGGGCGGGCGAGTAGTAAGCCCGCGTCAAGTACGAACAATTTGCGAACATTTGCTGTCCAATACGGTGCAAGATGGTGCAACGTGAGGTGACCACGTAGGACGGCTTTTAGGAGCCCTCCTCTTCCTGAAGGGGTTGAGCAACGCCCTCGTAATGCGTAGGTCCGGGGTTCAAATCCCCGAGGCGGCTCCAAGTCAGAGGTGGCGGATTCAATCGACAATCAAACGCCTGGAGTCTCTGTAGCCTCCAACTCATGAAAAGTGACGCCGAAGCAACACATCCTGAGACCTTGGTGGCCGTCCACAGTGTCCGACTGTCGATGGCGAATGACTATGCGAGGTGGTTGGAAGATTCCGGACGAATGGAGAAGGAGTTTCCGGGATTCTTGTCGCGGGAAGTCATTGAACCGATAGACGGTGGGCAAGACTTTTACACATTGGTCGTGCGATTTGACTCATCGGCAAATCTCGGCAGGTGGCTGGACAGCGGAGAGTGGAAGGGGCTTCACTCCCGGTTACAGAACCTCGTCAAACAGGCTGACCGTTTTGGGACAGATGAGCAATACCTCACCCCATTCTGGTACCGACCCGATCCACCGTCTGTTCAAGCGCCGACTTGGAAGATTTGGCTCTCCACGGTTGCTGCCCTCTATCCATCTATTTTCATTATTTCTCTGCTGATGGACAACGTGACTCTGCCTTTCGCGGCCATGTTGCTGCTGTCCAATCTCCTGGCTGTCGCCAGTGTGTCGTGGATCACCGGTCCGATTGTCCGCAGGATTCTGAAGTCCTGGATGACCGCTCGCCCGGCTGATCTTCGGATTACGGTTTTTGGCACGTTGGCGATAGTCGCCGCGCTCTCTCTCCTCCTCGCAGTGTTCCTGCAAGTACCGATGACGTAGGAAGAGTAGGCGTGTACGGCACGGCGATCATCGGTATGGCCATGCCCATGCACTTGCGCGCGCGATCACCATCCCGTCCGATCATGGCGTGACCTGTGAAGGGACGCCCCTACTCACCGGCGTCGCGGCCCCCGCGCAATTCTGGAGGGGAAGAGTCTGAGTTAGCGTGCCCCCATGGCGGCTCGGGTAACAGAGGTCGATTGGCAGACCACGCCGTGGGGTGAGATCTCATTGCGACGTCGCCATGACCCAATTTTGGATCACGAGGTATTCGAGGTGCTTCTCAACGACGAGTACCTGATGTCCAGCTCATTCACTGTTGCCGAGCAGAAGCTCGCCTCGCTAGCGCTGGGTCTTGTACCGGGTGCTGGACTCCGGGTGTTAGTCGGTGGACTCGGCTTGGGATACACCGCTCGAGAAGTCCTCATTGACGGGCGAGTGAACCAAATGACGGTGGTCGAAGCCATCGGCCCAGTTATCTCCTGGCACCGGCAAGGTTTGGTGCCTTTAGGACACGAGGTGAGCGGTGATCAACGGACCACCGTGCACGAGGGTGACTTCTTCGACTTGATGCAGCGGGGTGCCGATCCGTGCACCGCTGCCTCGTGGGACGTGGTTATCGTCGATATCGACCACTCGCCCCGTCACACCCTTGCTCCCGAAAATGTGTGGCTCTACACAGAAGAGGGCAGCTCGGCGCTGGCAGCGTTGTTGGCTCCCGAAGGCGTCTTTGCTCTGTGGTCGAATGACCAACCTGACGAAGATTATGTGCGGGTGCTGCAGAACCATTTCCCAAAAGTGAGTACAGACGTTGTTGTTTTCCCAAATCCGTTACAGGGTGGCACCTCGACCAACACGATCTACGTAGCCCAAGTGGCCGGGCGATGAGCGACCAGCTCTGCTGTGGTCTTCATGCTGCAAGTGCCTCTTGGGCAATCAAAAACCTCTTGGTGGATGGCCCGCGCGGCCCCAACTGACCCGCCGCGCAAGCCCCACTCCCTGGACTCTCAGGGCAGTGCTCACGATGAGTGGACCCACGCTTGGGGTGCGGATGCGCATCCACCTCAGTCGGTGGTGGTGAAAGGTGTCGGCTGCTTGTCGGCCGGAATTATTGTTGTCACGTCGAGTGCGAGGTGCCGCGCATCCACGTGCGGGCGGAATTTGAGGCTGCCAACGCTGCAAGCACGATGGTGAAGGCAACCAAAGTCAGGGCTGTGACGTCTACCAAGATGGCGAGAAGTAAATCACCGACAAAGATAAAGCAAATTGCGTAGACGTAGACGACGGATTGATGTCGAGCTCCTAGCGCAACCACCGCATGAGCTCCGCCGAGCGTCAGTCCGATAACCAGAGTCGTGAAGGTGTTGCCGGCACTCTCCAGCAGACCGCGGATGATGGTGACTATCCAGAAAGCGATTCCCGCGATGCCAAGTATTTCGATTGCCCAGATGGATGTCGGCACGCTCGTTTTCATGCGCTGAAGACTAGTGAAAGGGATCAGGAAAGGTGTCTATCTCACTGATCCGACGGTCCAGCCAAGGCAACGGCGTCAAAGTCCGAAACTTCGATGAGAGTCATTTGCACCTGATGTTGCCGACCGTTCGAGCGGTGCACAATCAGTTGTGGTGCTTCACCAGCCTGCCATTTTTTGAAGTTAACACTGGCAACGTCACCTTCACCGAGACGAATGCTGCGAGCAATTGCTGCCATGCCACCGTCTTGTGAGCCAACCTCAAGCACAGACAGGTCGATAGCAACGTTGGGGCCGTCGGTGACGGATGCATGAAGCACGGATTCGGTAACTCGGAGGCGAAGACCCGGCATCTCCTTGGTCCCATCTGACTTCATCCACTGACGAATAGCTCGCGGATTGAGGCGCATGTGAGCGGAGTAATCCGTGGATGCACGGTCGTGACTAAGTTTCAGAGAGGTGACGATGGCTCCACCTCGGGTGTTGGCAGCGAGATGGGGTTGGCTGTTGCCGTCTTGGATTGCGACGCGACCCTCACCGAACACAGAAGTTCGAACCTCAACCGCCTGGCCGTTACCAAAAGCGTTCATTACGTTGTGGCCGATGCGAGAACCGATTGCTGCCTGGTCCTCCACCAGGGTGTAGGGCGATTTTGCTGGCTTGCTGAGACTTAATGATGCTGAATCAGGAGGGGTCAGGTTGTCGGTCAGGCCTTCTTGGCTGTCATCGCTATTCAATGCATTCATCTGACTATCACTGGGAACGCGCGGACCATCCGTGCCGGAAAGTTCCTCTTCATCATGGATGACGATCTCAATGTCTTCGTCATCCACCACTTCGTCATCTTCTTGCAGATTGTCCAGAAACAGAGCCTGATGATCCGAGTTGAGTGGCGCGCGATATGCATCGCAGATGGAACAGGAAAACGGCCCACGGAGTCGTGACACGTCAAGCAGCCCCATGGATGACCCCATCCCACCGTTGTCCCCGATCCCTCCGTAGTTCCAGCCCGTGGAACCACCTCCAGGCAACTGGCCACCCTTCTCGTACTCCCATGCCTCCTCTTGAAGATCCACCGTGACCCTCTGCACGACATTTGGCAGATTGTTGTCGTAGATCAGAATCTCTTTGACATTCTCAGCATCTGTGTCTTCGATAGCGAATGGCGTCACAGCATGGCCACCGCCCCAGCCATTTTGTTCGGTATTCCACGCGTACAGAACCAATACCTTTCGGGCACTGCCTTCCGCAAACGCCTGTTCCAATACCGAAACGACTTTGCTCGGCGGCGACATCTGTGTCTGACCCTCACCAGGTAGAAATTGCACTGCAGCTCGGCTCGCGATTTCATCAACAACGGCCCGATTCAGGGGTAGAGAGCTGGTTGCAGCAACTCCCAGTTGCCCAACTTGGGGAACGCTCCCATCAAAGAGTTCCTGAGCTAGAGCCGACATGCCAACACAATGACCGACTTCTAGTCCCCGATTTAGCGTTCGTTGCAAATCCTTGACGACTGGATTTATCTCACACGCATCGGAGCCACTTCCGAAGGAACAGATACTGTCCCCAAACAACCTCAGCATCACTTCATCACTAACACTGAAAGTTTGCGGATCGTTGGGGAAGTTGGCGAAGCTAAAGCCGTCCCGGGCTGGGTCAAATTGGAGTTGGTAAGCCGCTTCTGAGACCACCGTCGGGATCTGTGCCTGGCTGATACTCGGGGCAAAAACGGCAGAACCTCCCACGGCCAAGAAGACCGCCACTCTGAAGACCAGCACCGGTCTTTGCCGCATCTCAGTAACCTACAGTTAGGCGGACTTGGGAACATCGCTCGGATGAGGCGGATCGCTAATAACCCCGGGTCAAGTGCGAACAATTTCTGTCCAGCACGGTGCAACGTGGTGCAACGTAAGGTGACCTCATAGGACGGCTTTTAGGTGTCTTCTTCCTCCACAAGGGGTTGAGCAACGCCCTCGTAATGCTGAGTTCAGGAGGGCTACGTCTTAGTTATTGTTGGCGACCGTTTGTCGAATACGGCAAAGCCACCGCCCGACCGTTTCGCTTCGTAGCAAGCAGAGTCAGCCTGGCGAAGGAGTTCATCGATGTCGGCGTCGTCATTCGACTGAATGGTTGTGATGCCCACACTGAGACCAACCGACAGTGGCCCGTGCGGACCCGTCACGGAAGCAGCGCCTGCCTTGGTAACCAACTCTTGGGCGACGTCCAAGCCTCGGGGGAGGGAACAGTTGTTCAAAATGACGGCGAACTCGTCGCCACCGATCCTGGCAACGACGTCGCGGCTGCGCAGACGCCAACAAGCGGTCGTGTCGTTACGGGAGGTATCGGACGAAGGCGGGTCTGCGCGTCATTCCGATCACGCGGCCATCTGTGTAAATCTAGATACACACATCTTCATGAGGAAGTAGCCGCGTTTACGTGCTTGTTGCGTTTGCGTGACGTAGGCGTCGCCGCTCCCCGACCTCGAGCTGAACCCTGACTACGTCGTGACCGTTGGCGATTCTGAGTCTTCCTGCTCGAGTTACGTTTTTTGACGTCTGGGGATGTGGCGATCCAGGGTCGTCCACTTGGCTCTTGTGATCCTGTGATGGTCACAAGTTCTGAGCTTGATGGGCGCACGCGCGTCACGACTGGTTTCACTCCACAACGATCGGTCATCTGCTGAACCGTGCGCTGTTGTCGAGGCGCAGTCATCGTGACAACGGTCCCCGATTCTCCAGCCCGGGCCGTCCGGCCTGCACGATGGAGATAATCCTTGGGATCTGTCGGAGCATCAAAATGAACTACCAGGCTTATGCCATCGACGTGAATGCCCCGAGCGGCAACATTTGTTGCAACCAGTGTTCGAATGGTTCCGGTCTTGAAATCCTTGAGCGTGCGTGTCCGAGTGGCCTGGGTCTTTCCACCGTGGAGAGCTCTCACGGGAACACCCCGCGCAGCGATCTTCTTGGCGAGCTTGTCAGCTCCGTGCTTGGTCCGAGCGAAAATAATGGTTCGGCCTTGGCGAGCGGAAATTTGAGCGATCACAGCGTCACGATCCTCCGGATGGACCACCAATACGTGATGGTCCATCGTGCTGACGGTTGCTTGACCAGTGTCAACGGAATGATCGACGGGTTCGCGCAGGTACGCATTGACCAGGCGGCCAACACCCTTATCGAGGGTCGCACTGAATAGTAGGCGCTGCCCACCTGCCTTACACGTATCCAGAATTTGCTTCATCGCGGGCAGAAATCCCATGTCTGCCATCTGGTCAGCCTCGTCCAACACCACTATTTCTGTAGATGAAAGGCGAACATCGCCTCGTTCCATGAGGTCGATCAATCGACCGGGTGTTGCGATGAGGATCGGGACACCTGACCGCAGCGCTTGAATTTGCTGTCCGTAAGGCATGCCCCCTGCAATCAGGCGTGATTTCAAATTGACCGCAGCCATCAGCGGTGAGAGCGAGTCTTGGATCTGCATGGCCAGCTCTCGGGTTGGTGCTAAGACCAGGCCGAGCGGCTGATGGGGCTTGGCGCGACGCCCGGCGAGCCGGGTCAGCATCGCGAGCCCGAAGGCCAGGGTCTTGCCGGAGCCAGTTTGGCCACGACCTAGCACATCGCGTCCTGATATGGCGTCGGGCAATGTGGCTGTTTGGATGGGGAAGGGCGTTGTGATTCCCTGATTTGCTAGGACCTTGCTGAGGGCAGGGTTGATGCCCAAGTCGTCGAAAGACACGATGTCTCTTTTCATTCACGAGACCGAGAGAGTCCGTGGCGCCAACCGCAATTTCCGATTGGAAGAAAAAGACTCGCAGGGAGGGGGTCTAATTCTGACCCAAGAAGCCAACGCTGTTGCGCGACGCCATGAGTATAAGGCCAGGTCGAGGTTTCTGCCTAATTGATGACTTGATGACCTCGAATCTGTAGGCACTGGGGGCGCTATACGCTGACGGCATGCTTAATCTATCGGAACGAAAAGCAAAGCTTGCCGTTGTGGCATTTGCTGGAGCCTTGTCCGTAACTCTGCTCGGTTGTTCCGGTGCAGGTGGCTCGGGTGGCAATACCGCCGTCTTGGACAGCCCTGGGACCAAAGCATCTGCCACCCCGAGTGAGACACCCCCCGCAGTTAACCTGCCCGAAGAGGCTGAGTCGTTGAGCCCAACGGTCGATCGTGAACCAACGAGAGTCGCGAAAAGTTTCGCCACAGCCGTCTCTTCTGATGAACTCTTGGGCTGGTTAGAGGCGGCGATGGGGGAAATTTCCGACCCGCCCACTGACTTCATGGGACTCTTGTGGCCGGTCGGAGCCGCTCTCGACGATGAGCCGGACCCTGCGGCGTTTGATGGGGACCCATTCAGGGAGCACGCCGCTGCGTTAGACGAGGCCGCAATTGACGAG
>Ga0075476_10001594_pt1 | contig 10708 bp, 13 predicted proteins | sample DEB08_DNA_5_FD_76339 | JGI IMG/M metagenome (GOLD analysis project Ga0075476, IMG submission 76339) | Aqueous microbial communities from the Delaware River and Bay under freshwater to marine salinity gradient to study organic matter... | ecosystem: Environmental > Aquatic > Marine > Coastal ...
GCTATAACCCGATAATCACGTAACCTACCACTTTTATCAGCATCTAAAGATGCATACATAACATCTTGAAATGAACCATCCTTACCAAAATCACCAATAGGGATATTGTTGTATGGGTTGGAAGATGTTACAGATGCTTTCGCTAATGCCTCCGCTCTTTGCGTACCGTGTTTTGCAAAATACTTGTACTTTGTATTAAGCTCGTCGTCTTGTTGACTAGCATACGGTAATCTATTCGAGATATAGCTTACAAGATTTCTACCGAAAGTTGCAGCTCTACCGTCATTTGTTGGAGAAGTATCAGCCATCTTTAGTTATTTATTCTGCAGTAAATTGGAAGCCATCAATTTCTGCTGAAGACTTCCAACCAGCTGGATTTTTAACTATAATATCAAAATTACCTGCAGCAGTTAGCGGGGGTATTGTGATGTTAAGTATCTCATTATTAAGGACATCCCAATAACTATCTGATATTAAGTAGCCACTAGCTACTCCCGTATATGTTGTATCTACAGCTGTAAATCCTGTTGTAATTGCACTATTAGAACTAAGCATTAAGAACTCAGTTTCGTTATAATTATTACCATACAAAGTATAGCTTCTACCTCCTGCAGATAGATCCCTCTTTATTGTGATAGTATTATCTACTGGAAGTAAAGAGCTGGAAGTATTGAAAAATATATTACTAATGTCAGGAATACCTGATAGTGAAATTGTTTCTATATCTGCTTCAGAAGTTAATGAGTTAAAAAAAGATTCATATTCTAGGGATGATAATCCTTGCTTTAAATTGAAATTCGGCCCCGCATGTATGAAATTATTATCTATAAAGTAAATTGGCGAAGATCTCTCATTTTTTGATCTAAACAACCAACCCTTAATTGTAAATGTAGTATCTGCAATAATTCTAAATTTATCACTATATGTTGTCTCAGAAGGTGTGTTTAAACTAATATTCTGATCCCATAATACTTCAGATCTAATTTCTATAGTATTGTTGACATTGTCTGATACCGGCTCTTTCCATGACAAAATAATATACGGGTCTGAATACGGTACGAAGTTAGAAATGATCTGCTCCATGTCTTGCATGTATCTGCAAAGTATAGACATATTAACTGATAAATTAACTGGAGTCGGCGTTCTAATTGCTGAAGAAGAATTAGCGGTAGCGTAATTATCAAAATTATTAAGCTTGTTAAATACTCTATCTGTATCATACGATATACTAGTCAGATTGACAGCTACAACTGGTAACTCTATATTCTGAGCTTTATTAACTATATCATAGAGTATTCGCTGTTTAGGTGCAAATACGTACCTAACACCAATTTCTTGTCGTGCTTTGCCGTTCTTATTATATCGCTTAATAACAGTATCATCAAAAGCAGCAACAAATTGAGTAAGAAGATCCTTAATCTCAAAATTATAGGTGTAATTTACCATTATATATATTTAATCCTCAAACAAATCTTTCGAGGAAGTACTTTGGCAATTTATGTTTAGAACGTAGAATACTATCTACTATTGTACCATCTAATATGTAAGTAATACACGTATCGCTTTTGGATCTGACTCCCCTACCGCATGATTGAATAAGTGAGCATAGCATTTTATTTTGATACCAATCAAAATCATTTTTCATCATTCGTTCGATTCTAATATCTTTCGTTGGTAGAAAAGGAGCTTTAATTATAATCTGAAACTTTGCTAAATCTCCTTTTAGATCAACTCCATAAGACATTGACGGTGAAACTAAAACAGTTGGATCTAAACTGGACATATGTTTATCTAAAATGGCTTCATTTTTAACACCAGGTTCACGGTATAAAAATCTATCACCATATAATAAATTGCTCAAATTAGCTGTAATATTATTATTTTGTGAATGAATAATTCCTTTATCATTTGCATGATACTTACATATTTCAGCTACTTGCTTAATGATGCGTGGGAGGTATTTATTCATCGTATGGTAATTTAACTTATACTTAGGATTGCAAATAATAGGTGCCTTTTTAGGGTCAAATGTCGACTCAGCTTCAACGTATTTATAATCTTTTATACCTAATGTTTTGCAAAAGCTGTCTGGGTCGATGATAGTCGCTGACATCAAAATTACTTTGTCTGCATAATCAAATAATCTATATGATAGCTTGTCAACCTTGAGAGGCATAAACACAATTCCTGCCACACCCTTCTCATAAACATATTCAGACTCCTGCCACGAATCGATAACCAAACCTACTTTATTTTGTAAGTTCATTAACCGTTGCATATTTGCAGTTAAGTCCGATATAGCTTTTTTATTATTTGTTTTACTTACCGATAAGATGTCTTTAATCTCCTCTATTTTGTCAGTAATATCTACTTGTAGTTCTGTCAACCACTTAACTGCTGACATACGCTTAGTCAAAGGTCTAATATCAATATCCATCCTTGCGAGAAACTTATAATCGATATTGCAAGTAAACTCCTTAACTAATTGGTCTTCTAATTCTGAAGCCTCATCACAAATTAAAAACTGCCTTTTCTTGAGATGATTAGGTAGCGCAAAAAACATATTGTAGTTTAGTGTATTAAACTGCGACACTAGTGCTTTGTTTCTCGCTTCATAATATGGACACTTATTTTTAGCCCAGCAATCTGCCTTTAGGTTAGCAGAATGCAAACATGGTGCTACGTCAACAGGATACCGCTCATCCACTGCACATTGATAGTTTGACTTACCCTTAACAACTTCCGTATCTTTAAATAATTCTTTGTATTGATCTTGTAATGCCTTTGTAATTGTCAACGCCGTACAACCAAATGCCGGTAACTCATCACACTCTTCTTGGTACGTGTAGCCAGTCTGTGTACGTTTGAATGCCGCATATGATGTAACTAACTGACGAAACTCATCAGGGCTTTCATCGGCAACATTCCCTAATGTTTTAGATATAAAACTCTTACCACTACCTGTAGGAGCATTACATACTACAAATTTACTGCCTGAGTTAAATGCTTCATCAATGCTCTTAAGAAGCTTTACTTGAGATGGATTAGGATTGTACCCTTGCGGGAATTGCTGCAATAAATTATTAATCACATTTATAGTGTAATCTATAACCCCTAAAAATCAACATCACGTAATGGCATTATGTATAAATTTTCATTATATAGTTTTGATTTTTTAGATGAATCTAAAAATTTAGCTTGAAGATCTAAGTCACCAAAATTAAGTAATCTGTTGAGTTTGTAGCAAAAAACAGTTTTCGAACCACATGTAGTTATTTCAAATGGGTACGGTATTTCATATACTCGTGTTCTCAACTCATCTTCAAGGGTCAATTTAGCATAGTGCTGCTTAATTTGAAAAATTCTCAGTTTACCACGTCTAATAATTTTACGATCAGTACATATTGCAATATCTTGTAACAGATAAGGTTTTAAGTGTTCTGACAATTTTTCAAGAGATACGTTCATGAATTCATAAAATTTAACTTTTGCTCCGGTGACATGGGATATATATTTTCATTAAAATATTCCCAAAACTCTTCTTCAGGAATTTGTTGTATTAAGTCGCAAGAGTTCATATTAATTGTTCTATAACCTTGCATTAATATATCCCAAACTACTAAAACATTTTCTACTGCTTCGTTAATCTTTTTCGGCCCTCGCGGTGGTGCGTAATTTAAAGTAGTGCGCCCGTTAACGGAATTTAAGAGTTCGTACGATTTAGTGCATAGCATACGTCTTGTAGGGCCATCACCTGCTCTCGGTCGACGTCGTACAAATCTTATTTCACATACATTTTTAAGAAGTATTGAATCAAGAGCTGACCTTTGAATTATCATTCTTTAACTTACAAATACCGAATAGCCTGTCTTCATTCAGAAAGATACCTTTTTTAATTGTAGATCCATTAACATCAATATTAGCCACTGTAACGCCAAGATTGTTAGGAAAGATAACAATATCACCAGGTTTAGTATATTCAACTTTTGGTCCAGTAAGGATGACTTTTGCTTTACGCCATGCTTTAGTTAGTGCATTAGTAGGTACGAAAATACCATTACGTTGAATCTCACCAGTATCATTTTCATCGACATATTCAACTAATAAAATATCATCAAAAATCATAGTGAGCTCAAACTCATCTGTAAGACCAACATCACCCTCACTATGAGTTGTGAGATCAATAAGATGTTTTTGAGTTGCGAGTGTATCAATACTTCTTTGAGCCATAACGTTACTTAATTAGGTTTCGATAAATTTCAAGCTCTCGTACAGATATATTATTATTCTTTGCAATTATTTTAAGCTGATCTTTCTCATTTTGCTTATCTTTCTTTAGTTTTTTTATATAACTAATACGCTTGAATTTGAGACGTGGAATTAAATTGTAATACAATCGATATGTTTTTTGCTTATCAGTATCAAAGATACCACAGTACTTGTTAAGAGTTTCATTAACAAAACAAACTGTATCTTTGCTATACATCGACAACCATCTATTAAATAGAAATGGTACAAATGCTTGTTCACCTTCCGAATCCAAAGGTTCTGACTGCTTACTCTTATTAGAGTAAAAAAGTTTATTTTGTAGCTGGAAGAAGTTCATTAATATATTTAGCGACTGATTTTGCTGTAAACCTGTTATTATAAGTCCGTTGCTGTCGGTCCTGTATTAATTGTAACATATCTATATCGGAAAGCAAATCCATAATAGTATTACCTACGTTTACCTCCCAGTCATCCACCTGACAAATAGCAGCTTTTTTATAAATTTTGGTATCTGGTAGTTTAGGTGATACAACAATAGCACCACTTCTCATAGCTTCATAATGCCTAAATGTTTCTACACTTACATTACCGGCTGGACAAATTACAACTTTAGATTCATGTAGTTTTTTTGAATACGTATCAGCATCTAATCCCATATTGAATCCTCTAGATATATTAAAATCTATTTTAGGCCTGTCATTATACGACATGGCTTGAAAAAACTCAATTACCGGTCGCATATATCGTTGCCTATTTTTCGATGCCATATGACCTGCAAAAAATACATCAATTGGTCTATCTTTTATTGGTCGATTAACAAGTTTTTTATGTTTCTTGTTATAGCCAAGTGGGAACGAATGAACACTACTACATTCTTGGCTTGGTTGTAAATATGCCTTAAATGTAGTAGCGTTATCTTTCCATTCTTGAGGAACATTATCAGTCATAAACTCATCTGATAGACCGATAATAACGTTTCTCTTATTTTTATTAAGTACTACCTTATCACGAAAGTCCCATTCCTGGGTCATACTTACAATGTGAAGTTGCGTGTCATTTTCAAAGTTAAGCTCCTTAATAACACCTTGAATGTAATCCCATTCACAGAAGTGTGGCTCAACTCCATAGTACTCTGTAACTGTAATCATTATACAATTACTTTCGTGGTTGCAACAAATTGATCTCTTATTTCATAATTAAAATAATTACAAACTTTGATCATAAGACCTTCTGCATCTTCATCTGAAAGATAAGAAGAATAAGCAAATCCAGGAGCTTCTTTTCCAGCATTAATATTAATTGCAGTATGACCTAGAGCAACATTATCTTTACTATATGTTATTGAAACACTTACTTTACCTTCTTCACGCACTCTACCATCCGAGCCAGTAAACTTATCAACCACCATAATATCATCACCCTTCATAGAAATAGGCAACTTAATATAGTCTGATAGAATTTGCGCTAAAGCAGTGTTGAAAAGTCGTTGGAATGATACAGCACCTAATGGGCACAAGTTCGGAATTTCCCAGCAAAAGTTAATAGCATCATTAGACGCAATAAAGTCATTTGTAAGGGTGTCTTCAAGGTCAATTAAATTATCTTTTACATTCATTGGTGCCCTAAAGGCAACAATATTACCAACCGGTGAAACATCTTTACGAAAGAATTCATATGCAAATCGCTTATGAATTAAAGATCCATCATATATATCTCGCTCAATAATCATATTCTCTTATCTATTATAAGATAATAATCGCTCGTTGCAACATATCTCCTGTATTAATATTTGTTAATAATGTTACAAATTTGTTCTATCTCTTTATCACCCATACCTTGGTGATTTGGGCAATAGAAGCCATAATCATGCACAAATTTTGCATTTCCATTGTCTACTATCCGTTTTCCAAACCGCTTCCACATAGGACTTTCTGTAATTGAGCCTGCTATAAGAGGTCTGCATGCAATATTGTTCTCCATTAGTTCTGCAACACACTTGTTACGATCTTGTAAAATAACAGGGTAACAAAAATTCGAAACAAAATCACCTTCTCTTTGTATAGGTGAAAAAATATTCGAAGATTTTTTTAACCTGTCATTATAGTTATGAAAGTTTTCATTACGAATTTTCGCAAACTTATCAATTTTGTCAATTTGATTAAGACCAATTTTTGCCTGGAGATCAGTCGCTCTTACGTTAAGGCCAGGGTAGTAGAATGTAAATGTTCTATCGAAGTCTCTAATATTATTTTCCAATGCAATTTTATCTGCAGTATTATTATCAAGGTCTCTATCCCACCCGTGTGAACGAATCATAAGGAGTAAATCGTTAATCTCCTTATTGTTAGTGCAGACCATTCCACCTTCAATAGTGGAAATATGATGACCAAAATACGTGGAAAAGAAACTCATACTACCAAAGTTACCAAGTTTCTTACCTTGATACTTTGAACCCATACTCTCACAACTATCTTCAATCAGCAATACATCGTATTTATTACAGAGCTCTAGAATGCGTCCCATATCAGGAACAAGTCCGAGAACCGATACTAAAATAAACGCGGCAGGTTGTTCCTCTTTAAATATTTTTTCTAGAAGATATAAATCTGCAGATAAATCTTCCTGATTGCAATCAACAACAAATGTATCCATTCCAAGAATAAGAGGTGAGCTCACATCTGTAGCCCAACTGACATCAGGTACAACAATTTTATTGTTTTTAAGTATACCACCAAATTTAAGAGCAGCTAACCCGAGAAGAATAGCAGATGAACCACTATTGACAAACACAGAGTGATTAGCACCTAACCAATTAGAGTACTTTGCTTCATACTCTTTAGTGACAGGTCCTTTTGTTAATTGTGGGATTTCCTCTTGATTGAGCCAGTTAACGAGACTAGCGATATCTTCTTTATCTATGGTGTCTGATACTAAATTAATCATAGTAATTTTATTTTATATACAATCTAATAATTCTAGTCATAACTCGACTTTTTTAATACATGGTACTAAAAAATAATTGCTCTCATTGAATAACTTCTGTTTTTTTCCAAGAGTCTAATGTATGCTGAAAAGGTTTACTTTCAATGTTTTCTACAAGAGTTAACATCTTTTGAGCAATTTCTCTAATTTCCTTTTGTGCATGCTCACTATTACGTAGTTTAATAAAGTTACCAAACGACCGTAGATTGAACATAATATCAGATTGAATTTTACTGTTATACGTTTTGAAAAAGCGTGCAGATTCTTTAGCACGTTTTCTACCGAGAACTGGTTCAAGATCTGCCAAACACTCATGATAAAGTTTGTTTCCCTCATGAGTATAATCTTCCAAAATATCTTTCCATTTTTGAGTCCAATCTTCAGGCAAGTAATACTTATCTTCTTTTAACTCTTTGTACCTCGCACTTTCAGCATTAAGAGAGCTAATTCTATGCTTAAGTAAATGAATATGGGAGGCAATATCACAATCAACCAAAAAGTGAACAGTACCTTTTTCAAAGGGTGTTTCGTGTCCTTCGCTCCAAAGCATGTTGATGAGCTTCGGAATTCTCTTTCGTTTCTTTTCATCTAACTCTCTACTTGTTGACGTCCATGCACTACATGCAATTACTTCGTCTGATCCATAATAACCTAAAAGTTCAACAGTATTCATCTACATCCTATTATATACTCGTTGTAAGCCATCTTCAAGTGGTAAAAATTTAAAATCAGGAAAGAGTTCTTTCATCTTTGCATTAGAGCAATCCTTTCTATACTGACCATCTTTAGCAGAATCATTATCAAACACTAGCTTAAGATCCTTATTACCAGTTACCTTAACAGCCATCTCAGCAATCTCTTTAATTGATGGTGGTCTACCATTCACACCATCACAAAAGTTGAAGTCCTGCTTCACATCTTTAACAAGACATTCACAAATGATCCTAGCAAGATCCTCAGCGTGAATGAATTGACGTAACGGTGCACCTGTACCTAGTAAAGATACAACACCGTCTGAGTTTTTAACTTTCTTCAACAAAGCAGTAACAAAGTGAGCTTTAGTATCATCTTCGAAGTTATCATACTCACTATATAAGTTACTTGGAAAGATTGTAAAGTAGTCTAAATCTCTATTCTTACGAATAGTCTCGAGGTGTACAGCAAGCATTCTCTTTGCATATCCGTAACCAAAGTTTGTAGGTGTTGGTGGACCATCATGAAGCCTACTCTCAGGCATTGGATAATCTCCATAATCTGTGAGCATATCCGGATATACACATGTGCTACCAATACCAATAAACTTTGTTACTCCACCCCTAACTGCTTCAGTAACCATATTAAGATTCATTGCGAGGTTATCCTCTAGAAACTCAACAGGGTTTGCAATATTATCTTGAATACCTCCAACCTTTGCAGCAAGATGAATTACTGTATCATATTTATTGTTAAACAGCCCTCTAACAGCAACCTTATCTCTAAGATCGCAATCCTTTGATCCAATAAATACAGCTTCAGGTAGATACTCTTGTAGATGTTTACCAACACATCCAGTTCCCCCTGTTACTAAAATCTTCATATAATATTTGGAATTGTTTCTTCAGCAAGACGATACTTTTTAGCTAACTCGAAGTTCTCTTTGATAGCATCCATCTTACTTAAGTATAGCTCCTCATTACAAGTTTTCAAGATGGCTGGTAACTTTTTTACTTCATCATAACAAATCATTCCATCTACATTGAAGAAGTCACCAATAGAAGGACAACCCCAAAAGAGAGGAACAGTTCCAGTTACAAAGCAGTCAATAAGTTTTTCAGTAAACCAGTAATCACGTCTAATATTTTCAATGCAAAAATGGTACCTATAATCTCTTAACCCATCAATTTTATTGTTAATGGGGTTATAATTATAACCAAAAACGTCTATTTTACCATCTGCACCTGCAATAACTTGATGGCGCTGCACGTGACCGGGATGTTGTTTCGCTGTAGAAGCAATAATCGAAAAGTCCTTTGACTTCGGGTGAATAGCCCAATCAAAGTCATCAATCCAACAACCACCAAATGGTAGCTTTTTAGCATTAGGACATGTCTCTAAAACCACTTTATCATGGGTCCATATAGCTTCGAAACGTTTATGATGTTGCAGAACAAAATTATACAAATTTGGAATATGATCCCAAGCTTCAATTAACCATGCAATGTTAGGTCCATTTCTATATAGAGCGTTAGGAATATCTGTATCCGTCCAAACAACTACATCATCTATATCATAAGTATCCTCTCTAACCCACTTAACAACATCAGTTCTTTGTTTTATAGGTAGAGGGTTATTGCTAAACTCACAGTGCGCGAAAGCAGAATCCTGCAAGTATATTTTTATAGGGTCTGCCATCGCTCTGGTATTAGATCTTTAGTATTAAAATTTTTATGACCGGCACCAAACCAGAGTTTAGGTGCCACAACGACTTTATCATCTATATTAGCCTCACCAAGCCAAGCTCCCCACCAGCTAAAGGTAGAGTTGCAAATTATATTATTCTTGCAAAGAGACATGTGATAGAGTGCCTGGAAAGGATCCTGCTCCATCGAGTATGTTAACCGCGGATCACTACCAAACATTCTCTTTGCAAGATCAATATCATCAGAAAAGATTACAACGTTATCTTGCGCGGCGGCTTCCATTGCTTGCGCCCAATACCTTGCTGGCTGTGCAGGGTGGAAGTGTCTCTTCTTCATGTAATCACCTAACCTAATATGTAGAGAGGTACATTTAGACGGATCAGGATACTTACTGAGATCTAAACCATCAATAACACTTTGTTTAAACTTAAATTGCTTTCTTACTTCATCTGCAGCATTCTCGAAGTACTTTTCCGATTGAAAGTACCCAACCATATCGGTGAAGTCCTCTACCTTCTCATCTACATAATGAAATGGAAACTCCCACTCCTTAAAAGTTTGTATTCCTAAATCTAGTGTTGGTGCAGTAATATCAAAGCCATCAAATATCGATGTATTATTGCATTCGTAGTTTACATCGTAGTATGTCTCGTGACATGGGACTGCATATTGAATACCAGTCTTCTTTGACATGCCAATAACAGCAGCAAACTGGAACATACTATTTCCCAAGTTTCCATACCTACCTATTCTTGTTGAAGTAATCATTTGATCCAGTCCCAAGTTTCAACATGTGCTCTCAACTCTTCAGGAGACATACGCTCGATCTCCAAGTAGAGGTTTTTGTTAAGCTCAATATGTGGATTGTAGTTAAAGGATGTCTCACCGCGAGCATGAGTCAAGTGCCATAGAGGCCAATCTGTACGCGCAATCTTAGTTCCAAGGACGGTAAAACGTCTATTGATTTCATTATCTTCGTAACCAACACTCTTAAATGCTTCATTAGCACCACCACACTTCCAGTAATGCTCTCTATCAAACATTACAACACCACCAAC
>Ga0075476_10001603_pt1 | contig 10685 bp, 8 predicted proteins | sample DEB08_DNA_5_FD_76339 | JGI IMG/M metagenome (GOLD analysis project Ga0075476, IMG submission 76339) | Aqueous microbial communities from the Delaware River and Bay under freshwater to marine salinity gradient to study organic matter... | ecosystem: Environmental > Aquatic > Marine > Coastal ...
TGGCTCCTCTATGACCTTGATGCATTTTTTCTGTTTTTAAGCCAGAAGCTAAGCAGAGCAATTGATGACCTAAGCAAATACCAAAAATTGGAACATTTTGATCAAGTAGTTTTTTAATCACAGGAACGGCATAATCAGAAGTTGCCAGTGGATCAGCTGGGCCATTAGAAAGGAAAATGCCATCAAAATCTGTTGCCATAACATCTTCAAAGGAAGATTTTGCTGGTAAAATTGTTAAATCAAAATTTTGCTGCGCCAAACATCTAAGAATATTTTCCTTAATGCCATAATCAATAACGGTAACTTTATATTTTTTATCCTCAGGCTTAATTTGCGGATATTCTAATTTTGTTAAATCATATAATTTTTTATCCCACTTATATTTTTGGCTAGTTGTAACTTGCGAAGCTAAATCAACACCTTTTAAAGTTGGAATGTTAGCAATTTGGGCAATTAATTTTTCTGTATCAATTTCTTCGCCCTCTTTGGCAAAAAAGATAATAGCATTACAAGCGCCCTTATCGCGGATATTTTTGGTTAGAGCCCTTGTATCAATATTGCAAATACCGGTAAGATTGTTTTTGTAAAGCCAGTCATTTAAATTGCCTTGGCTTCTAAAATTAGAATCTTGAGTAATTTCATCGCGAATTACTAATCCTTTACAGAAAGGTTTTTTAGATTCATGATCGATTTCATTGCAACCAATATTGCCAATATGAGGAAAGGTAAAAGTGATTATCTGGCCAGCATATGATGGATCAGTTAGGATTTCTTGATAACCAGTGATTGAAGTATTGAAGCAAATTTCGCCAATTGTTTGACCGTGAATACCAACACCTTTCCCGAAAAAAAAACTACCATCAGATAAACATATGACGGAATTTAGATTTTCATCGGCTGTAATTTTCATTAGATCTTTTTTAGTAAAATATATTGGTTAAAATTTGCTGGGAAGATTATAAAAGTTGCTTCTGAGTTAGTCAAGGAGTTATGATAATGATATATAAAATTGTTATTTAAAAATGATCCTTAAAGATATCACTTCACTAAAGCAGTAATATATTAAGATTTTTTAAAGTATTTCTCAGGATTAATAGCTTCTTTTTTATGTCTCAAGCTAAAATATAATTGCTTTTCCGAAACATTGCCGGTCAATCCCATATTAGCAATTTTATCGCCCTTTTTGACGATTTGACCCTTTTTTACCAAAATATCATCCAAATGAGCATAGGCCGAAATCCAGTTGTTAGAATGTTTAATAATAATTAAATTACCATAGCCTCTTAATTCATTACCCACATAAGCAACCTTACCGCCTCTTACAGCAAAAATATCGTCACTAATGTCAGATTTAACATTGATACCATCATTATATAAACCTCCTGATTTTTGTCCAAATTTTGAAATTATGGTACCAGATTGTACGGGCCAGATAAATTTATCATCATTTTGAATGATTGGCATTTTTTTATTTGGCTTTTTAGTTGCTTTTTTAGATTTTTTTCTGATAGAAGCGGTTTCTGAAATTCTGATTTTATCACCAATTTTAATATTATAAGGCTTTTTTAAATCGTTTAATTTAATTAAATCGGCAATTTTCATGTCATAATTTCTAGCAATAGAATATAAATTATCGCCAGATTCAACCTTATGATATTTGAAGGATGGTAGTAATAATTTCTGCCCAGATTTTAGAATATAAGGCTCCTTTAAATCGTTAATTTCAATAAGATCGCGATTCGGAATATTGTAAGTACTAGAGATAGCATATAATGTATCACCTGGGCTAATAATTACTGTAGTAGAATTTTTGCTATCTTCAATTCTAGATTTATTGCGAGCAATTACTTTTTTACCCCTGATCTTATCCAGATTTTTTTGATTTAAAATATCAAATTTTATTCTATTTTGCTTGTAATAATTTTTGCTCGAATATATCTTATTTTGGTGCGAAACAATATCGGCCTTATTGCCAGAGCAAGCTTGCAATATTATCAATAATAAAATAGTTAATAATCTCATTTTATGGAAATATTTTTAATAATTATTCTTGGCCTAATTTTTGGCAGTTTTATATCTATGGCAAGTCATCGCTTGGCCAGTGAAGATGGTAAAATATCTGACCTTATAATAAGAAGGTCTTTTTGTCCAAAATGCAATAATATTTTAAAAATAAAAAATTTATTTCCAATAATTTCTTGGATTTTGCAAGGTGGAAAATGCTCTTATTGTCACTCCAAAATTTCGTCGCGTTATGTTTTAATCGAAATATTCACTGCCATATTTTTCCTAATCAGCTATTTGTCTTTAGGTCAAGAACTTAATATAAATTTGGTAATAATATTATTAATATTGGTCACTTTGTTAATTGCGTCTATTGTTGATTTAGAACATTATTTCATTCCAAACATTACTCAGATTATCTTATTAATTTTAGCCTTTTTCTACCACATTTTTATTACCCAGGATTTAAATCTCATTGCGCATTTGTATCATGCTTTATTATATGGCTTTTTCATATATCTTATCTATTATTTTTATCTAATTTTCCAAAAAAGATATGTTATTGGGTCTGATGATTTGAAATTTTTTCCAATTGCCGGCTTCTTCCTTGGAATTGAAAATTTTGTTTATTTTATTGCATTTCTTGGAATTTCTGGTATAATATATGGCATGATATGGAAAATTTTAAAAAAAGATAAATGCTTTCCCTTTGCCCCAGCTTTGTCTTTTGCCTTATTGATGAATTTATGGGGATTTAATGATTTCTCATATCTGGACGAAATAATACAAAATCTATATATTAAGCTTATATAGATTATTTCCAAAAATTTTGATGAAACACGGATGAGCTGTATAAAATTAAAACCCATAATAATATTAATACTTGCTTTGTGGCCCAATATTGCTGTTGCTGCCTGCTATGATAGCAATAATGAATTTGATAATGGCGATATTAAGGGTATGTATATTGAATTTACCAATAAGCCACCATCGGGGTCTTGCTCCAACGGTTATGAAGCCCCATATATTTTTGTCACTCCCGAGGGTAGCGGCATAAAATCTAGCCCAAATATACAATTTACCATTACAGAATTTTCAAACTCTAGTGATCTTACACAAACAGGAGACAAGGTTAATTTAATGACATTATACTATCAAGATAAGGAATTGGCTGAAATTTTTATCTATTATGACGGCTCTGAAAAATTTATCTCTTCATCTCCTTCAAATATTATTCATCAAAATTTTGAGCTTGGTAGACCATATGTAATTACAAATGATTATATACAATTTGCTTCAATATCAGAAGTTCAATTTGCCAATACCCCGGCGGCAAATAGTAACGAACATCAATTTATTGGCAAGATCGATGATATAAGGTACGATGGCTCACCCATTGTAATTTCTAGATCTTATACAATTGACTACGATAATATCTTTGATTATGATAGTATTAATCGCAAAAAATCCGCTGCGAAATTAAAAGATGGTATTAAGTCAGAAAATAAATCGATTTATTATGATTATACATTGAATTATGACCCAGAAACAAATACTGGAAATATAAGACAAATTGAATGCAAGGATGGATATTCTCCTGGACCTAGTAATGCTGGCTATTATTTCACAAAAGATCAAGAAAGGCAAATTATGTTTTATGGATGTTGCTTTAAGGACACATATGATCCGGGAAATCACGGTCATCCATCTTTACAGCTAACGCAATCTATAGTTTTTAATCCAGAACTTTCTTATAGTTCTGATAACATAAATCAACCAAATTCGCAAGACTTAACGCAATTATTGTCGTCTAATACAGTTGGTAGTAATGTCATAGAATGCTCTTCTTCGGGTGGTAGTATAATGGGTGGTAATAATAATGTATCTTATTATTTTGACATTGATAGTTGTGAAATGAAATTATATGGTGGATGTGAAGGAGATAGAGTAATTTATCCATCATCACCTGATGCGGACAAACTAGATTTTTGCTCTACAATCAAAATTGGTCATCAATTCCAACAAGACAATGTTAATAAGACAGAAATTGGTTGCGAAGATGGCTGTATGTACCAAGATAACAATGATAAATTATCATATGCTATTTCAAGTGGAATTGTCGAGATTTCTGGTAAGAAATGCATAGGGCAGACAAAGTCAATTGATGACTGGCTTGGTTCAGATGATCTACCTTTGGGAATAGATGGTGACCAAAATTTACAATATGCAGATGGCACAGCAAATATATCTTGTAAATCAGGTTATGATGGATCAGCTCAGTACTCTTTTAATAGCGGCAATATTGTATTTGAAAATGATGCAAGTTGTGTAGCAAAAAATTATGCACTAAGTTCTTCTGCTGATAGTGCTTTGATTGAGGGTTTGAATTTAGATCACATTGTTAGTTATCACGAATCAGGTGGTCCAGTAACATTAGAAAATTCGGCATGTCAACAAGGCTATAGTCCTAATAATTTGCAATATTATTTTAATACTGCTGCTACAGCTACTGATCCAGACCTAAGAATTACAGGAGAATGTGGAGAAAATTCATGCCTCATCACAGATATCAACAATAACAATCCGCCAAACACATTAAACATAGAAATTGACGAAATAAATAATAATGCTAATTGTGGAAATGCGGGTTGTACGGTCAATGCGGAGTTTTTTCTTGATTGCGATCAAGATAATAACTACACTCCATCAGCAGCGGCACCCAAAAAGATTTGCCAAAATGACGGATCGTGGTCTACATCTGGTAGTTGCATATGTGCCACAGGTTTTATAGCTAATGGTCCTAACAATTGCATATTAGATGATTATAATTCTGTTTTAGCAGATCTTAACGCTCTAGATTTTGATATTATTAAGCAGGATAATTTAGATATTAATAATATTAAAACGGCTCTTTCATTAGTATCTTCTGGTAGCAATGGTACTAATATATCCTGGTCATCATCTGATAGTAGTATGGATAATAATGGCGGCATTGGAGAAAATGGTGTTGTAATGAGGCCAAATGTTGGAAGTGCAACTAATGATGTAAGATTGAATGCCACTATATCAAAGGGCGCTGAAACAATGCAAAAAACCTTTAATTTAAAAGTAATTCCATATAATGAGTATAGTAAATATGTCGATAATTCAAGGTATCAATATAATAAGAGTGGTGGTTATAATTATAATCGGCAGATATGTGGATTCTTCGATGCAGAAATTAAAAATAGTTACCAAGATTGCGCAGCATGGTGTAGAAGAGATAGAAATTGCATGTACAGTTTTTGGCGAGGTATTGCTATTGGATCTCATATTGATGGTGTGCAGGGCAAGACATGTCAAAAATTCAGTCATACTTATCAAGAATGTGTTGATGCTCATGGTCGACAATATTATAATACCAATCTATTATATTACAAATATTAATATATGTATAAAAATTTTATTAGACCTATTTTATTTCAAATTGATGCTGAAAAATCTCATAATCTAGCTATTTTTGCTCTGAAAAATAACCTAGTTAAATATCCAAAAATTAAAAATTACGATTCTCTTAAAATTAATATTTGCAATATTGATTTTGATAATCCAATTGTAATGGCAGCCGGTTTTGATAAAAATGCTGAAATCATTTCCAGACTTTTTAAATTCGGCTTTGGGTCGGTGGAATGCGGCACGGTCACTCCGCAGCCTCAAGAGGGAAATCCTAAACCAAGAATTTTTAGACTGCAAGATGATATGGCGATAATTAATCGCCTTGGTTTTAATAATATCGGAATTGATAATTTTTTAAAAAATATTCAAAGACAAAAAATTACTCAGCCATTTGGTATTAATATTGGTAAAAATAAGGACCAAGAGGATGCTATCACTGATTATTTAAAATTATTAGATTTAACATATGGTTCAAGCTCTTATATTACTATTAATATTTCTTCTCCCAATACTAAAGATCTTAGAAATATTCAGCAAAAGACAGAATTGGATCTGTTTTTACAGCAAATAATGGCAAAAAAATTAGAGTTAATTAACAAAACTGCCAAAAATATTCCAATTTTTCTTAAAATTTCTCCAGATTTAAATGACCAAGAATTGCAGGATGTGGCAGAGTCAGTTTTAAATAATAAAATAGATGCAGTTATAATTTCTAACTCTACTGTCACTCGCAATAATTTAAAATCAAAAAAACAAAAAGAAAATGGCGGACTTACTGGTAAGCCACTTTTTGAGATTTCTAACAGAATTCTAGTAAAATTCTATCAATTAACCGAAGGTAAAATACCATTAATTGCGGCAGGTGGAGTCTTTTCGGCAGAAGATGCTTATGAAAAAATTAAAAGAGGTGCATCTATGGTGCAAATTTATTCTGCCCTTATTTATGAAGGATTTTCTCTAGTTGAAAAAATCAAAGAGGATTTAGATATTTTATTAAAGAGGGATGGTCTAAATTCTATCTCTAAAGCAGTAGGGGTTTTATCTTGATAAAATTTATCTTGAAATATAATCTTCTAAATGAAGGGTGGATAGTCGCTTGTAGAAAATTTTACAAGAGGAAAGTCCGGACTCCAAAAGGAAGGGTGCCAGTCAATAGCTGGGCATTGGTATTAGCCAGTGACGGAATAGTGCCGCAGAAAATATACCGCCATCTGATGATGGTAAGGGTGAAAATGTGAGGTAAGAGCTCACATATATTATTGGTAACAATAATATAGGTAAACCCCATCTGGAGCAAAACCAAATAGAGATATGCGTATATCCTTTTGCACATCATATCTGGGTAGGTTGCTTGAGGTTATTGGTGACAATAATCCTAGATGAATGGCTATCACTGATTATTTTTTTGATTTTCAGTACAGAATCCGGCTTATAACCCTTCAGAAACCGCTGCACACTGATTTGATAATTAAAAGACTTGCTTTTAGGATCAATATTTACTTTATTAACTTAACTTCAGAAGTGGGAAAGGCAATTTCCGCTCCTTCATTTTCGATAATTTTACTAATTGTTAGAAGAATTTTTTGTTTAATTTTATGGAACTCTTCCCAATTGGTGGTTTTTGTGAAGGTATAAATAAAAAAATCAACAGAAAAATCATTAAACTTATTAAGATTAACCATTAAAGTCTTTTTTTGATCAATATCTTCATGAGTTTCTAGCATTTTTCTGATATTTTCAACAATAATGCCAACTTTAGCAATGTCATCGTAGCGAATGCCAATTGTTTCGAATATCCTTCTATTGGACATTCTTGAAGGGTTTTCAATAGCAATATTACTGAAAATTGAATTTGGCACATAAAGCGTTCTACTTTCAAAAGTTCTGATTTTAGTCAAACGCCAGCCAATATTAGTAACGACACCTTCAATCTCACGATCAGGTGATTTAATCCAATCACCAACGACAAAAGGTCGGTCAAGATAAATCATAATGGCGCCAAAAAAATTGGCCAAAAGATCCTTAGCGGCAAAACCAATAGCGATACCACCGACGCCGCCAAAGGCAATAACACCACCCAAACTGACGCCAAATTGATTAAGAATCGCCAATAAAAATAAAATTACTAAAATTGCTTTTAATAATTTGATAATTGCCTGAATTGTTGTTAAATCATATTCTTGTTTTTTATCTTCTGTAAAATAATTTTCATATCCTAAAACCACTCTCCAGCCAAACCAAATAATTGCAAAAACTAGACCAATTTTAAAGATTTTATGGGCAATGATAAGGCTATGATCAGAATATTTTTGGAAAAATATAGTGATAATTGCTGTAAAACAACTAAGAAAAAAGAAATTAAGCGGTTTTTTTAGAGATTGTAGGATAATTTTCTTTTTATCATCATTAACTTTTATCTCTAATCTTTTAATGATTTTACCACAGGAGAAAATTATTATAGAATAAATAATAATTAGGGTTAAAATTGTAAAAAAATTGATTGAAGATGAATTAAAATAGATATAAGTCTTATTCAAAAAATCCAACATATTAAATTAATGGAAAATATTGCAAATGACCAAAATATAGAGGAAATCTCCGTAAAATCAATCACAAAAAGAGAATTGTACAATCTTGAAGCTGAGCAAATTATTTTAGGCACAATAATTCTCAATAATGATTATCTTAATCGTGTGTCTGAATTTTTACTAGCAGAGCATTTTTATGAACCAGCACATCAAAAAATCTATTCTGAAATTTTACATATTGTTTCTGATATGAATATTGTGGCCAACAATGTCACTTTAAAACAATTTTTTTCTGGAAATACTGAAATTTCAGCAATTGGCGGTATGAAATATCTAGCAATCTTAATGGAAAAAGCAACCGCTATCGTTGATATTGCCAATTATGCTAAATTAATTTATGATTTATATCTAAAACGCAATTTAACCATAATTGCCGAAGATATTATCATTAATTGTAATGACCTTGATGACGAAACCGCTTTAGAAAAAATTGAAAAGGCTGAAAGGGAAATTTTTAATTTAACATTTGCCCAAAATAACGGTAGTGATTTTGCTAATATTTCTGAAGCTTTAAAAACCACCTTAGAAAAAACCTTGATTGCCAAACAAACCGATTCTCATATTACCGGAATTTCAACTGGATTAGCAGATTTGGATCATATTTTAAGTGGCTTGCAAAATTCTGACCTTATTATTCTTGCTGGTCGTCCTTCTATGGGTAAAACCGCTCTTGCTATTAATATTGCTGTTAACGCCTGTAAAGACTTGATGGCAAAGGATGAAGAAAATGAAGAAAAAAGAGCTGTCGGCATATTTTCGTTAGAAATGTCATCAGATCAACTATCTTCAAGGATTTTGTCGATGGAAACAAGTATTAGTGCTACAAAATTTCGATCAGGAACAATCACTGAAGATGAGTGGCAGGTAATTAGCACTAGAAGTGCCGAAATTGCCGATATGCCAATTTATATTGACGATACTCCAGCGCTTTCAATTTCAGCCATTCGTACTAGAACTAGAAGGTTAATCAAGAAAAAGAACTTATCTATTTTAATAATTGATTATTTACAATTAATAAGAGGTAGTAAAAAAACTGAAAGTCGAGTTCAGGAAATTTCTGAAATTACACAAGGTTTAAAAGCAATTGCTAAAGAATTTAATATTCCTGTTATTGCTTTATCACAGCTCTCTCGTGCTGTTGAACAAAGAGATGACAAAAGGCCGCAACTTTCTGACTTGAGAGAGTCGGGATCAATTGAGCAGGATGCTGATGTTGTTACTTTTATTTATCGTGAAAGCTACTATCTTGAAAGAAAGAGGCCAGATGAAAGTGAATCTGAATCCTTTAAAAATTGGCAAGATAAAATGAATGAAATTAGAAACAAATCAGAAGTAATTATTGCTAAACAAAGGAACGGACCTGTTGGTAATGTCGATTTATTTTTTGATGCCGAATTTACAAGATTTGGCAATTGGTCTGCGCAATAATACCGTTCCTGATATTAAAGATTGGAAATGGCGTAATCCATTTAAAAATGGACAATATAGCAAGATATTTTTATCTGATTTTTGAAAAACACCTGTTAATATTGTTATATTGACCAAGGCTTTTTTCTAATGTCAACTAAAGATACAATATTATTTCCAATCGCCAAATTTTTCTTGCACTAAACTTAAGGCGGCAATCATAGCTGTATCAACTCTTAAAATTCTTGATCCTAAAGCAATGGAATAAATATTCCTAGATTTTATTAATTGAAACTCCCTGTCTGAAAAACCACCTTCTGGGCCAATTAAAATGACGATCTCCTGATTGAGATAAGATATTTCATCGAAAATTTTACTAGCTTTTTGCGACTCCCCAGATTCATCGCATAAAATCAAAATTTGATTTTGACTTAAATTATCTAAGAGTTTTTCTAAATTTTGTAATTTTTTGATTTCTGCCAAATCATTTCTTTCAGATTGTTCGGCTCCTTCTTTAATATTGACAAGAAATTTCTCCTCATTAAATTTGTTAATAAAAGAGCGTTCGGTAATGATAGGGTAAAATTTAGTCACGCCCATTTCCATACCTCTTTTTGCTATCGACTCTAAAGTATTATGTTTGACAATGGAAAATGCTAAGGAAATTTTTGGTGGAAGATATTGTTCTTTAATTTTTTTCCCAATAGTAATTTGGCAATATTTTTTGTTAATCTCAGTAATTTCTGCTAAAAAATCTCCATCCCGACCATTAAAAATATTAATTTGGTCAGAAATTTTTACCCTCATAACATTTTTAAGATAAATAAAATCCTTATTTTTAATATCAATAATTTGTTTTGGAGAAATATTTTCTAAATCTAAAAAAATTCTAATCATAAATTTTACTCAATAATTAATGGATTAAATTATAATACCAAAGTTTATCTTAAAAACTATGTAAAATTAAACAATCTATCTTCATCTTTTTATCTGATATTTGCAAAAATCCTCGGGCAATGTAGGTATATTACCCTCATTTTTTACAAATATCAGAAAAAAATTGTGAAATTTAGATAAAAATTGGCTAAAAGCAAGCCGCTTTAGTTATAAAATCAGTTGCGCAGGGGTCTTATACCAAAGTTCATCTTAAAAACTATGTAAAATTAAACAATCTATCTTCATCTTTTTATCCGATATTCGCAAAAAGCCTCGGGCAATATAGGTATATTACCCTCATTTTTTACAAATATC
>Ga0075476_10001605_pt1 | contig 10684 bp, 1 predicted proteins | sample DEB08_DNA_5_FD_76339 | JGI IMG/M metagenome (GOLD analysis project Ga0075476, IMG submission 76339) | Aqueous microbial communities from the Delaware River and Bay under freshwater to marine salinity gradient to study organic matter... | ecosystem: Environmental > Aquatic > Marine > Coastal ...
TTAGTGGAATTTTTTAGAATATGTAAATTAGCCTCTGGACTCGTTGCTCCTATGCCAACGTTACCATCTTGTAATATTGATAGAGCGGTAACAGGTGATCCAGCATTTGTTGATACAATATCAAATCTATTATTAACACCACCACCAGTACCGATATATTTAAGATCCCAACCATAAGAACTAGTTGAGTTTCCTAAGTAGATTGAAACGTCAGCATTATCTAGGTTACTGTCCCCTGTAATTGTAACGGCTCTACCTGTTACATTATTAAAGTCTAAAACACCAGTTAAAGAACCACCTGCTAGTGGCAAGTGACCGACTTGAGAATAAGTATAAGCCGTATCCCACTGACCAACTTTAGCATTTGTAATTGTGTTAGATCCACCACCAAGAGTAAGCTCAGCTGAACCATTAAGTTCCATCTTTTCAGATGCACTTGTTCCATCATTAGCGGCGACATACCACCGCCATGCTTTTTCTCCTGTAGAGCTGGACCAAATTTCACTCCTAGTATAAGCTACAGTACCATCTGTTTCATCTTGCCTATGCACTATTTTGGCAGAAGCGTCATCAACTCTAATGCCAAGATATTGATTGCTGCTTCTACCAATTTTAACTTGATGGGTCGTAGGTATAGAACTACCAGTTGTATAGATTTCTAAACCTGCATCATCAGAATCGTGGGCGATATTTAAAGTGTTTTCACTCTTGTCCCAAAAAAGAGATCCACCTGCATTGCCGTAAACGTAAAAGTCACCGCTACCTGTGATCCCCCCAACGCTAATCTCTTGAGAAGACGTATTGCCTTGGGTTAAAACCTCATTAAGAGTTTGATCGTCGGTTTCGGAGGTTAAATAGTTCTGTGAGGAAACCCAAGATTGTGTAGCGACTGTGGCTCCAGTCATCGTGATGTTACCTGTAACATCTAAACCAGCAGCCATATCTACATCAACGTCAAAATTAACACTATTAGTCCCACTAATACTTAATATTTCTGTACTATGATCATACGAAATAGAGGCTTCCCCCGTAGTCTGATCTCTGAATGCGATTGTATCAGCTGTAGTTTGTATATTGTGTCCTGTCGCCGCCATATTCTCTTTTAGTTACACTTTAAAGGCTGTTTAAAACCTTACATTTTCCTAATCATTGCTTTAATATTATACGATTCCCCATCGCCGCTTTCCATTGCTTGTGCGATAATCGTACCAAATGGGTAAGGTTTACTTGATTTCTTACCGTGTCCGAGGACATCAGAGGTGGTGATGTAATCACCCACTTTAATTGGGCCAGTGACTTTAATTGGTTCAGCTCCCATAATTATTGGTTGCTTATAGCCTTTTTTAACTACGCCAAAGACCATCGTGTCATCTTCTTTTGAACATGGAACCAGATCACCATCTTCGTTCATGACAAGGATGGTTCCCGTCCTCATGGACTTGAGAGATTCGTGAGATGCGTTCTCCTCAAAGTATGCTCCCGCTACTGTGTCAGTGAAGGATGCGGTTCCAATAACGTGAAGTTCATATTCTGCGGAAGTGGTTCCTATACCAACGTTGCCATTTTCAGCGATAGTGAGTTTAGCGTCTGACAAGGTAGCACTTCCTGATCCCGTCTGGGGACCATTTAATATATGAACTTTACCTTGAGCATTGCCAGATGTTAAATCGGTACGTTCAAATACAATCGCGGCTTTTCTGTAAAGTTCATTACCAGTTTCACTGTATCCAAAATGAAGACCTGCATATTCTCCTGAACTTATTGTACCTGCGATACTTGCAACAGCACTGTCAGTTCCTAAATATACATCTAATTTCTTTTGGGGGGTTGTTGTTCCTATACCAACGTTGCCGTTGTTGAGTATTTCTACATTCGCCCCTCCAGTTGTTGTAAACCTGTGGCCATTTCCAGAAACTCCCGCAAAGTAGTTTCTATTTCCATCAGCATACATGTGCAAGCGTCCAACGTCAGAAATGTTTAGATAAATACCTTGACTAGATCCATTGGCAGATACGTCAAGGGTTTTTGCTGGACTAGTTGTTCCTATACCAACGTTTTGATCCGTATCAATAGTAATAGCTGTTGTATCGCCAGTTTCAAAAGATAATTTTTTACTAGCTATGGTGCCAATCTGTAAACCATCAGTATCATCATATCTAATTAAGGAGCTATTACTTGATTGACTTAATCTTATAGCAGCACCATTAGTATCACTATTAATGTGTAATGTCGTTTTGGACGCATTACCATTTGGACTCGCTATTCCTATACCAACGTTACCAAAACCATTAATAGTAAATGCTCTACCACTATTAACATCAACAGCCATTGCGCCACCTAATGTCATATTAGATGTATGCGCTGAACTATCTACTTCAAAAGTATATGTGTTATTACTAGCACTAGCTTGCTGCCTTGTTATTTTTGCTACGGCTTGCTGTGATGTTGAATCACCAGTCACGGAAAACCTATAGGCGGGACTCGTTGTTCCTATACCAACGTTACCGTCAGCGGTAATGCGCATCTTTTCAGATGCATCCTGCATAAAAGCTAAATATGTTGAACCTGCGGAAAACCTCCAAGGGTCATAAGTGCTTCTCTGTAAATAGAAATTTGCATTAGTGGAAGCGGATTTAACGTGTAACTCACCGCTTGGACTCGTTGTTCCTATACCAACGTTACCAGCAGCATCAATACGTAGTTTTTCTGAAATGCCATCAGTTGAGTTTGTAGTAGAAAAGGCGAGTCCTATTTGCGCTCCAGTACTATTCTCAGCTATAGCACCCACTCGAGCTTTAGTTCCAGCTCCACTACCAGAACTATCAGCAGAGTAAAAATCTAAATTAGCAAAAGAATTTGCTGTATCCCATGCTGAACCGTTATCGGTATCTGAAATTCTAATTGTTGTAGGATTTGTTGTTCCATCAGCAGCTCCAGTGTTAGACGAGACCTCTAACAACTCACCCGGACTCGTTGTTCCTATACCAACGTTGCCATTTGCCTGAACGGTCATCACCGAAGTTCCGCCTATAGAAGTGTCGAGAATTTGATAACTACCATTGCCACCAGACTTAATTCTCCAATCAGTAGTACCTGTACGAAGGAATTGAATATATGGAGAGCCTCCACTTGGAACTAACTTAACTTCACTGCTGTCACCCGTGTTCTTTGTCGTTAAAACGCCACCGAAATAACCGCTTCCTATAGTTTCTAGCTTGTAGGTCGGATTTGTTGTTCCTATACCAACGTTGCCAGAGGAGTTTATATACATCCTAATATTCCCCCCGCCTGTAGCGAAAGGCATACCACTTTGAGAACGCAAGCCAAAATTATTAATATCAAGACCTGTAAATAAAGTGGTACCATACCCGACAAAACCTTTAACGCCTCCCGTTGAATTATGATAACCAGTAAACCCGCCAGAAGCATTTGTTGTATAAAAAGTAGCTATCGCTGAAGCTGTTGAGTGTACCGTCAGTTTCTCACTAGGATTAGTCGTTCCTATACCAACGTTGCCTCCCGCTTCTTGAAGCGTTACATGATCCGCAGTGTTATATGTATAGATTGATAATCTGTGAGGAGTCCCAGACTGGATAAACTTAAAGTAACCAGCATTATTATACCAAGTTCCAGCAGCAAAATAACTATCTTGACCTGAGGCTGAGTTCCCACTCATCCAAGCTCCATAATAGTCTTCGTTTGTGTCAGAATTGATAATGCCATTCACAGATAGCTTCTGGAGTGGAGCTGTATTTCCTATACCAACTTTGCCATCAGAATCAATCCGCATTCGCTCATACATCGTACCAGCGTCCTCTTTCGTTTCAAAAGATAGATGTGCAGATGGATTGGCTCCTCCATGATCAGAATAAATAGCTGTTATTCTAGCAGAATCCAATATATTTCCACCAGAATTAGCAGAAGGTGTTTGGAATGATATTCTATTGAAATTGTTTACAGTTTGATTGTCGTTTTGCAGAACCAAATCTCCAGTCGCTGTCCCAGCATCACTAGAAGTATAAGTCGATGATGAATTTTTACTTATCGTAAGTTGAGCTGACGGATCAGTTGTTCCAATACCAACCCTACTATTAGCAATATCAACAAAAACAGTACCATCTGCTACAGCCTCATTACTAGAATTACCAACAAATAAACGACCTTCGTTTAGGTTAGGAACGGCGTTGGAGCGACCAGCACCCATTACCGTAATAGAACCAGCAGAGTTGTCTGACCTCGTCACTTTAGCCATCTTCTGAAGAGCGGAAGCTTCTCCAGTAGGTGCAATACCAGTTAGTTGACCAGCTATATCACTAACAAATAATTCGTCGCCTTCAGAATAATTGCTTGTATCTAAATTAGTAATAGAACCAAAATTGACAACCCGAACGTTCGCGTTAGCGTTTACTGTTTCTTTTGAAACCCCAAATGCTGGCATCTTGTTTGGATCATTTGCGTCAGCTTTTGCTACAACCGTAGTGTTTCCATCAATACCCGAAATATAAACGACTTCTCCAGCAGATAACGCTTCTCCAGCCTTAGCCCTGAATGATACAGCCCCTCGTAAGTCACCGATAAATTCGTCAGCTTCAACGTCACCTGTAACAGTAACGTCAGTAGTGATGTCAAGTGATGTACCACTGATATCGCCAACGATAATTCCCAACTCAGAGCTATTTCCATAACCGAGTACGCTATCGAGATCTTGACTGTCAGTCTCTGTAGAGATAGGTGAGAAACCTAATGCGCCCGTGATGTCACCGCTTGTGAGGGTATAAGTTGGATTTATAGCGCCATCAACTTCAAAGGTAAATACGTTACCAGCTTTGGAAACTCCCGTAAGATAGTAATTCGGATCTGTGGACTCAGAAGAGGTATTCAAACCTGTAACGTGACCAAAGCTATCAAGTAAAACGTCTTGAATATACGTTCTGGCACTGTTGTCGCTACTACTCGCTGCTGCGATACTTGGATGAGCAGTAAGAAAGTCTCCCGTCTCTGAACTAGTCACGAAGCTACCTGTGTCGTTAACGCTAACTGGAGTGTAACCTAACGCTCCAGTGATATCGCTACTAGTAATACCAGTAAGGACGGTCTCACCACCCATCGTGATGTCACCTGTGACATCGAGCGTCCCCGTCATCTCAACATCAACATTGAACAGCGCACTATTCGTCCCACTAATAACTAATGCGTCTGTGCCATATTCTCCAATTGTAATTTTATCATAAGTAGAAGTTGATTCCACTTCTAGGATTGGGAGACCAGCGGCATCATTAACAGAGAAGATGGTGCCTGTGACTTCATCAGTCACCCCGAATAAACGACCGTTGACACCGTCAACCGAAAATATATCAGATACTCCAGTATCATCATTGGTAACCGTAAGAGCGCCACTAACGTCTAAGTCTCCACTAATAGTAGAGGAACCAACGGTAATTCCACTCTGTGAGGTGTTCCCTTGGGTGAGAACTTCATCAAGTGTTTGATCGTCGGTTTCTGTAGAGAGCGGTGTATAACCTAAAGCGTCAATAACTTCAGCGCTCGTAATACCAGTAAGAACGGTATTACCACCCATCGTAATACTTTCTTCAACAGTAAGATCACCCGTACTAATATAAACTCCATTATCAAAGTCTAATGTAGCTGAATGTGCGCCATTTGAGACATGGTCTCTATTTTGACCATCAGCAAGCACTAAGGCTCCATCATGACTATCTTGTATTTGAATTCGTCTACCTATCGCATTTGCATAGTCTCCGCTTACTTTTGAATATGCTCCTCCCGCAATAAAGGAGTTACTCCCGTAAATCTTATTGAATTGTCCAGCAGCAATAGTCGAAGAGTTACCACTTACGGTATTTCCCTCACCTCCTATTATAGACCCAAACTCAGAGTAGATTTCATTCTGTTCTCCACCTCCAATAAAAGAATATCCACCCCCAGTAATCAAGTTGACAACTCCACCAGCTATCACAGAGATATCAGCCGCTAAAGTATTATCGAATCCCCCTCCAATAAATCCCGCAGTGCTTCCTTGTATTAAATTTTGGTAGCCTCCACCAAGAATACTATAATCAGAAGAAAAAATATCATTATCATGACCCCCAACAGTAGATGCATAACTACTGCCTGTGATGTCATTTCCAGACCCAGCACCAATAAACCCAAAATCAGATGGTGAAGTATCATCTCCTGAAATAACATTTTCAGTACCAGCTACAATAGCATCGTAATCTCCAAAAATTTTATTTTTAGTGCCAAGAACAATTGCTGAAGCGTAAGAATTTATACTATTATGTATCTCAGATGAACCTGATACGTTAAATAAAAGTTTATTGGAAGCGAACTCTAAAGTTTCTGCACTATTACCTACAGATAGAACACTAACAATATCCTGTAGGCCAAAGTCTCCAGTATCATCTTTAGTAACATATTGATTAGTGGCGATAGGATTATCTTCAAAAGTATATGGCCCTACACTCCAAGACGCTCCAGAACCAAGATTACCATAAGGTACATAATGTAAGTATACAGGACTATCATTCGGAAGTGCGCCTTCATTTATATCAAAAACCTGAACCGATTGGTTAGTTATACTACGTGAAAATACTGGGTTGGGATTAATCTGACTAGCAAATGCGTCAGAACTACTTGAACTATAAACCTCAATCCTATCAAAAGATGTGTAACCAATATCATTGTTAAATGTAACAACACTAGTTAAAGCTCCAGTTTGACCACTAGAGTTTACAGCCGTTTTGCTGCTTTCAGATGATGAATGGGAAGTTGTACCTGTAGAGTCTTGAACTTCAATACCGCTTATTTCAGGAACATTACCATAAAAATAAAACTCTGATGTATAAGATTGTCCCGTTTCAGAGAGTGTTATTTTTATACCAAAATCTTTTGTGTATTGACCAAAAACATTTATATTATCATACTCAGTGAAAGTGAAAACATTAGATTTATAATCAGTGAGGAAGTCTTGGTATTCAACACTTCCATCAAGATTAAGTATGTCTACACTAACACTACTAACATAACTATTAGCCAAGAACTCAGTATTATTTAATACCGATCCACTAGTTCTATCCAAAATATCTAAATCGACAGTGACAGCCTTATTAAGGTGGACACCGCTACCTGTACTTGTTAAAGTCAAATCAGTTTGATCGACTGTAAAAGATGGCTGGAATTCGTATAAAGGCATTTATCTAAATGTTATGTTGTTTATGAAAGATTTGTCAAACTCTTCTAATTCTGTATAAAGTACAAATGTTCTTAATGTGGAAAAATCTGAGTCTATAGTTTTAGTGGAACCTGTAGAAGATCCAACAGCTTTTACACTCAAAGAGTAGTTACCTATAGAAGATAAATTATCAAATTTCACAAATTCATTTGATATTCCTGTTGATGAACTGCCTCCGTTTGGATATCTTAAAATAGCCTCATAGCTAGTCTTCGATGTTACTTCATCCCAATCACCACTAATATAAAAAGTATCTGTTTCTGTTCCTTCACCAGTAGTAATAGATAAGTTTTCTGGAGCGGACAATCCTGTGTATGTTATGTCGCCAATTTGGGTTGCGACATTATAATCATATGTATTTTCTTTTCTATCTAAAGAAATATTATTTTCAATCAAAGAGAATTTACCAGTTTCAAATTTAGCCGCAGATACTAAGTATTCATTCGGACTATTTTCTTTAATAGAGTCAATCTTGTATAAAACATCATCTGCATCTTTTAAGTCAAACCTATACGGACTACCAAGCTTAATGAACTGTAGGTAGTCTGGGCCATCTACGCCGCTAACAAAACTAAAACCGTCTCCTGTTCCAACCTGCCCTGTAACATTTAAAGTTACAATTTGAGGCTCTGAATTAAGTGTAATCTCTGATTCTAATATTCCTCTAGCATTTAAAACATTGAGATCACCGCTAAAGAATCCTGAAATATCAATCTCTGGCGTAACTCTTTTATCTGCATCACTACTGGAGTAAGTAGAAACGATACCAGTATTTAATTCAGCTAGATTCTGAACACCTGTTGACTTAGCTACAAAATCTCTATTTGCTTCTTCAAGACCTGTTGCAAATGTCCAGCCTGTGTAATCTGTACCAAAGTAAAGCATATTATCTCCAGTACCTGTGTACAAAGCGTATTCAGAAAATGTAGTTAAATCCTCAATATCAGAATCTGAATAACCACTTCTATACCCCGAGAAATTATACAGCCCAGTATAAATATCATCAAAATCAGAATTTGTTGATACACCAGTAATAGTAAAAGTATCTGTTCTAGATCTTTTCTTACCCGCTATATCACTTAGTTCATCAATTGAGCTTTCTCCTGTAGGGTTATAGACTGTTAATATACCCGTCATGGAGCTACTAGAGTAAGGACCACTTAACTGGATATATTCATTATCAACATCAACACTAAGAACTTTACCAAAGTTAGATTTTTCGTTCTTTAAATCATCGTCAACAATAATAAGATCCCCGGGTTGACACAGTAAGGCCTCTAAACCAGAAGTAAATACAACTCTTTGATTTTCTTTAATTGTTCTATAAATTAAATGCTGACCAATTCTTCTGGCCATAGATCTAGAAGTAACACCTAAACCATCAATCCTTTTCTTGAAAACACCCCTGCTTCTAATATCCTCTTCGTCCTCAATAACCTCAACTTTTGGAGTAAAATTTTCAAACCTATCTAAATAAGAAACCTCAACTGTATTAAATTGCTGATCTCTTCTTAAGTTTGAGTAATTAAAAACCCCATCTTTTACATTGTTGTTGCTGAATGTGGCTATAGGAGATTTAATTCTCTCATCAGCAAATGAAACTTCTGAAGCCCTGAAAAATGTTTGACCCCTGAATAATTTTGATATAAGTTGTATGGAATCAAAAACTTTCTCATCGCTTTTAAAAATGATGTTACAAGAATATCTAGGCTCTAAGCCTCCTCTGCCATCTGGAACGCCTTCAAAGTTACCGTTTGAGTCTACAGCGTCACAAAACCTACCAATCTTATAAAGCTCCCATTTATTGATATCGTCTAACTCGATATATCTGCCCAAACCATATCTAGTGTTTGTCAGTAGATCATATAAAATCCAAGCTGGATTGTCAGTCCAACCCGTTTGAAATTCCCCACCCCAATCACCTTTGTATATAGATTTACTTTCTTCCGAAGCATTTTCAAATTCAGCCACGGTATCGTAATATCTTTTATCTTTCTTTCTATGTGTTAGTTCTGTTGGAAAATAATTGTCTGGAATCTGAACTCGTTTTAATCTGACATCAAATGATCTTTGAGGTGCAGAAGAAAAACTTTTAGAATCTAATTTTGTCCCTATAATAGCAGAGAATGGATAACTTAAATTGACAGGGATAATCTCCGTGACCTTATAAAAAGTTAATTCTTTGGATATTAAAACGGAAAATGTTTCTGTTGATATTTTTGTTACTTTGACATACCTTTTTTCTGGAGAAGAATAAGAGTTGTTTGTTGAGTAGTCATTAACTCTTGGAAGTGGGAAAGGTGTAGATAAATCTGCGCTACCACTTAAATTTTGAACATCTCTAACGTGTTTATATTGTTCTGGACTATCTGTATTGCTAGGATTGCCTATATCAAGAAGGGTTGCTCCTTCTATGAGTGCCGCAATCCTATAGGTTTTTGTAAGCGTTGGTTGAATTAATCCATCAGGTAAAACCTTACCGACTTCAATCTCAACATTCATAATAGCTGGTAATTTATCCCCTACTTTAAAATCAGAGTCAGTTGTACCATACTGCTTCTCAACAGTATCAAAGAGGGAGTCTATTTGTAATGTAACAAAAACCTCAGATACATTTGGGTTGTTGACATAATAAGTAATTGGCGCAGCTTTTTCTTCTAGTAGATATTCTTTATTTTTTGCATTCCACGAAGAGAAATCTTTACTAACTTCAACACGTTGATTGTCATTACTACCTTCATTAATTGGTAAGCCATTTTTAAGGGTAATGTAACTTTCTGGACCATCATACCCAGCATTATCCATGCTTAAAGTATCTCTTTTATCGTTTGTATTTCTCTTGATTCTTTGGACCTGCCCAGAAGATTTAAAAGGTCCATAAACGTTTTTATTTACAACCTTGTCAATATGAACTTTATTAAAGAAACGAAACGGAGATTGATACTCTTCACCTTTTCTAGATTCAATTAAAACATTGTTGTAGTTATATTTGGAATCATCAGTATTATTTTTTACTTCAGCGACAGTTAATTTAGTAACTTTTTTTAAGTCCGACAATAAAGTTTTAATATCAAACTTGCTTGTTTTTACTCCTTTCTTTTTTTTCGGAGGGATATATAAACTATAATTATTTTTTACGAAAATAAATGAAGCCCCTAGTATATCTGCACTTTGGTCGAGGTTGCCATCGGCATCGCAAATCGGGATCAACAAATCAATATAATTTGAAGTTTTGAAGATTGGTGAGTATTTACCATTAGACTCAGTAGGGATGACACAAACCTCTTTTTTGTTATTGAATTTTACCGCTCCTATATTATTTAATACGTCTCTATCGGGGAAATAAACAGCCATATAACCGCTTCTAAAGTTTTTTTCAAAAAACCTTTTGTAAAGATCTTTAGCGTCAGCGTTTTTCCAATTATCAGAGCT
>Ga0075476_10001608_pt1 | contig 10680 bp, 1 predicted proteins | sample DEB08_DNA_5_FD_76339 | JGI IMG/M metagenome (GOLD analysis project Ga0075476, IMG submission 76339) | Aqueous microbial communities from the Delaware River and Bay under freshwater to marine salinity gradient to study organic matter... | ecosystem: Environmental > Aquatic > Marine > Coastal ...
ACAGCATCTCCAGAAAAATTTGAAAATGTTATTAAAAGGGTTATTCCTGAATATCACTCAATTGAGTCTCCCAATGAGGAACATTTTCTTGTTCTAGATTCTGAAGTGAGTCTTGTTGAAAATACAATTAATGAATATTTTTAAACCGTTTTTTTAGAACAGATGTACTGTAATATTTAATTATGACTGAGTTACAAGACGGTAGAGCTGCACGTCAGCAATCGATTTTTGATGAAAATAAAATGAAACTCATCGAAACAGCTTTAGAAGTAATAAATGACATCGGTGATATTAATGAGGTTACCCTATCAACGATTGCTAAAGAAGCCGGTGTCTCACCTGCAACAGCTTACAATCACTTTCCAGATAGGATGACTGATGTTTTTTCGTCTATTGTTAAGTTAAAACTGGATGTTCGAGAAACTGTCCTTAATATGACCACTGAATCAGAACTTATAGATACAATTAAGCAAGTTCCATATATTTACGCAAAGCAAATGGTAGCTCTTGGGTATACCGGACAAGTGCTTGTCTCACAAATGGGGCATTTACAAGCCACTGATAAGTGGTTAGAAGATGATCCAGTAGCAGTGTTAACTAATTTATTAACTCAAGAAGGTACATACAAGAAAGATGCTGCAGAAATAGCTGAAAAGATTACTACTACCTTCAGGGGAGCGATGTTTGAGTATTCACTGCATAGAGACAAACTTGAGAATCAGTACTCTGCGTATACCCCGGATGTGTTCTTGGAAAAATGTTCTTTAATAGTTGAAGATATCCTCAAGCAGTACTAATTTTTTTAAAATAAGTTTTGCTTTAAATCAATTCTAGTTAAACTAGACTTAGGTTGATTAGAATAAAATCTAATTAAAAAATATAGTTGGGCTATATGAAAATTAATTTCTTAATTAGTTATTTAAAAGTAAAGTCTTATATAAATTCGTCAACTTTCAGAAATACACTCAAAGGAACGACATATGCAGCTTTATTTTTAATCGTATTAATCTCTTCATGGGCTGTGCCTCAAGAAGATGCTTATGCGAATGCTAACTGGGAGTGTAACGATGCATTTGCAAGAGCATACTTTTATAAACTAGATTGGGATTATACCTCTACAAACTTCACTATTGACCAGTATGTAGCCACGGAGACCACCACTATTCAACGAACTACAACCACAGTAGACTTTAGCTCTACTTCCAATATTGCAGGAAATGTCAAAGGTATTAATGCATTAGCTATGTCACCAACAGGCATTATGTATGTAACAATTACCTCTGATGGACATGGCACACACCTCTTTACCATTAGTACTACAGGTACTCTTACTCCACTAGCTCATATTGCTGACTATACCCAAGTCGGTGACCTTGATTTTTATGATGGGGTAAACGGTTACTACGGTTTCTCATCTGGAGAGTATGTCGTGAACGCAAATGGTAACGATCAAATTTATATGGCTCAGGCAGGTTTCAAACATGGCTACATTTATAACGTAGACACAGGAGGTGTGACTACCTTTGCTAATCCAGGTATGACCACTCATATTAATGCTGCTGACTTTTCTTATATTGATAACTGGGATGGATATGAGCTTGCAACGTATAATGCTTTAGCTAACAAAGTTGTACTTTACGATAAAGACAACAACACCGTTACAGAAGTTACACCAACAAACGCAGCATTCTCTGGAGTTTCAGCAACACTTGCAAGCTACACCTATAAAACCCCTGAGGGAGAGATTCGTTTTATTATTGATGATGGTCTTGGAAATAGATTTGAGGTCAGAAGAACTAGTGCCAATCAATACAACGTAGTTGCAAAAGGAACAACATTTACAAGTGATAACACAGATGGTGCATCTTGTGGACCAAATGCTTATGATCCATTTGCTCCATCATTTAAAACCTCTCTTGGAGTGTGTGCAAGCGGTTATCAACAACCAGCTCTTCTTATTACCAACAACAGACAAACCACACAGTACTTTGATGTAGATTACAGAATTGCAGGTGGAAGCTGGGTAAGTATATTAGATGGAACACAGATATCGCCAGGGGGTCAGTTTTCTACGTCTGATGCACCTGCTGTATACCAAGGACAGACGGTGGAGTATAGGATGAGGTATAACACTTCTAATCCATCAAGTGGTACGTTCTATACGGTCGGAGATTTATTAACTGGCTCAGGTTGTGGTGCGTATGCTGCAGGTACAGTTGATACGGCTCCAGGAACTTGTAATGGTGGATCTTCAACACCATCAGTCACCCTAACTAATACAGGAACAGTAAATGCATATTTTGATGTTCAGTACAAGATTGGCTCAAGTGGTACATGGATAACCTTTATAGATGGTGAGTTAGTTGTCTCAGGAACACCAGAGACAGTCAGTATGCCATCAGCAGTAGCGAATGCTCAGACAGTTTATTTTCAATACATTGTTGCTGATGCTAATCCAACAGCTACGACCGGGTTTACACCAGCTACGAGTAGAACTATAGACTGTAAAACCTACACAGGTACTATTACTGCAACCACGAATGGAACCTGTAACAACGACTTTGTAACCTATACTGTCACACTCACTAATACTGGAAACACATCCATGTATTTTGCACATGCAAAACGAAGTTCTGTAGGTTCAAGTACTTTTAGCTGGCAAGATTCATATGGCCGTACAATCAATGCTGGTCAAACATATACATACACAGCAAATGTTTATCACGGCGTTATTCCAGAATTTAAAATGGTGTATGGTACAAGCTACTATCAATATCGTTCAACAGATTTATACTCATCTTCATATGTTGAAGGTACGTTCACTTCAAGACAATATGGTAATGAATTAAAATCTGGAGATTCCTGGGTTCGATGGACTGCACCTAGTGCTGTAGATTGCAACTGGTGGGGCAACGGTGGAGAATCAACAAATAGCTCAGCCAATTACACTAGAATTTCTCAATCAACTTCTCAAATCTGTGATGGTTCCGGTAATGCAACCATACGACTTACACTAACAAACTACAATGCAGCAAATGACAGCTATGGCGGTTTTGTTGATGTAGAGTTTTCGCCAGATAATATTACGTGGACGGAGGTCGTAGACGGACAGGCCATTGCCGATGGTCAATCCCTTACTTTTTCATCACCAGTAACCATTTCCTCATCTTCAACAGGATATTTCAGATATCGTATTGCAGAGACAAACCCAACAGACTCAACAGCAAACGCTGCGTGGGCAATCTTTAGTAAACAAGCAAACTGTGTTGCCGATTTTACACAGTCAGCAACTTTTAGTACCTGTTCCTCTGTTGGAAGGTACTCTACTCTTTCTGTAACCAACAATGAAGCACAGACGTTGTACTTCAAAGCTGCACCTACTTTAACTTCTTCTGGAACTTACAATACATCAAGTTCGAGCTATGTAGATTGGTCTAATTCAATAACTTTTTCAGTTCCAGCTGGCCAAACTCTAACATATGATGCTACTAACAGTCCGGACATGAGAAAACTATACCCTGATGATACTGAAGGTTGGATGCAGTGGATTGTACAAGGTTCGTATATTGAGAATCCTGATTGGACTAATACATCTGGGTACCCTTATAAGTACACAACCTATCAATTCAACGACTGTACCCCATCAGTTACAGCAAGTTATGAAGTGACTACATGTAGTTCTGCAGGCCAGACCTCTACATTAATTCTTACTAATAATGAGTCAGAAACAGTGTATTTTAAGGTGACTCCTTCAAAAGTAGGTTCCGGCTCCGGCTACACCAGCTCGTCCTACTACCTTTCTTCTGATACAACAACAATTTCCTTAGCCGCCGGTCAAACTCTAACTTATACAGCAGGAGCGAAAACATATACAAACGAAGTAGACGCATATATGCATTGGAGGATTCAGAAGTCATTTACTGAAAACCCATCATGGAATACAGGTATTTATGAGTATGAATATTTATGGAACCCGTCAAATGGAGTTAGTAGGCATCACGACTGTGATTTAAATATTGACCCAGCAAATCAGGCGTATCAGTATCAAATGGAAGCATCCAATGTAGTAAACAGCTGTGTTGATAATAAACAGTGGATGGGTTGGGTATTGTATAACTCAAACTATAGCGACATCAACAGAACAGCATTGTGGTATGCATTTGAAATCTCACTTGATAATGGTTCTACGTGGACTAAAAATGACTTATTCTACAAGCTCGAATCTAGTGATAGTTATAACGAAAATCGTGCGGTTACTGATAGTAGTGTTACTGGAAGTCTGGCAACAGATGGCTATACGGCAATTCAAACAACAAACTATATAAATCAGCAGCAAAGCAGCAGTCTAGATTATATTTACCTTTCAACTCGGGCATTATCTGGCTCCATAATGAAAATTAGATATAAAGTCACATACGCTGAAAGTGATCTTGCCTCAACAGATTGGATTGTTTTTGGAAATTACAATAAAACTGTTGAACAACGTACAACAAATTGTGATCCTGTTGTTACAACTACTGGCTGGGGAACAGCAACAACTACTGATTCTACTGATGATACATACAGCGATCTTGTAACTATTGGAGAGTGTCAAAATACTTTAGAAACAGGAGGATTTGCGACTGCAACATTTACTGTCACAAGACCTGCTGGTACGCAGTATTATCTGTACCTTGCAAAAACGACGGATGGTGGAACTAATTGGACTGATGTTGAGACTAATCTTGCAGTAGGCACCTCGTATACAGATTCTTCAACTATCAACCATACAGGAACAGTGCAGTATAAGTTTAAGTTTTCTTATACTAGTGGTAATTTTACTAACTCAAAACTGTACTACTCAGCAGTAAAAACAGTGAACTGTCCTACAGTAGGCGCAAGTACAGCAACTATTGGTTTAGGTACTTGTGTTTCTGGTGGTGCTAAACCATCTATTACAATAGGGAACAACGGTTGGGCATCAGGTTATTTTCACATACAGTACTCAACTGATTTGGGCACCACATGGAATGAGGCATTCTATGATGCCAGTAACGGCAATGCAGTGATTTACAAGATGCTGCTTCCTAGTGAAGTTAAAACTTTTACTATTCAAGATACAGTTCCCCAGGGAACAACTATTGTCATGAAGTACAGGTATGCTGCTACTTCACCTGTTACTAGTGGAAGCTTTACTAATACAGGAACTCTTCTTGTTGATTGTACAAGTGATGTTACTTCTCATTCTTTCGGCCAACTGCACTCAGCAAGCTCATGCTATAACAATGAACAGACAATTAGACTAACTTATGGTGGAAACACCAGTGATACTAACTACTTTATTTATCAAGTAAAAGTAAATGACGGCGCATACTCAGTTGAGAGAACCCTTACACTCTCGGCGACCTCTGGAACAAGCACTGTCGATCTATTTGGGACTTATAGTGATGGAGACACAGTTACAATTAAGTATCATATTGAAGGTAGTTCAGGTGGTGTTTACTACACTGCTGTTGAGTCATCACCAATAAACGTTGATTGTGGGGTTTCAGTCGGCGGTTCAAGCTCAGATCCTCTTTACTTCCAAACTGATTATGTATCTTGTAGTGCATATGGCCCTGATAAATTTGAATTGAAATTTAATAGAGGATCTGGTTCTATATCTTCTAACTCGTATGTTCACTTTCAAGTTGAGATTTCACATGATGGGAATACTTGGAAGCCTTTTGGACAAATGCAGTATTCAAATGAAAGTAATTATTGGTTTAGAAATAGTTCCAGTTTTGTTCTTGATGGGGATGAAGCTTCATATTTTGGTTATATGAGACCCAACTACTTTTCAACAAGTAAATATGTAGGTAGTGTTATCTTGCTTGACTCAACACATGAATATCAAATTAGATACAGAACTTACACAAGCAACACAACTACAAAATATATGAATAACTTTACCGGAAGTTATTCAACTATTACAGTAGCTGCAGACTCTGATTGTAATAGTAACGATATTCAACCAGTAACTCTTACAACAACACAGCTAACATGTCTTGAAAACAAGGGTCAAGTAGAGTTTAAGTTTGAAGATACAACTGTAACTCACTTAGAACCATACAAGGAAGCAAGGCTATTTTATCAATATTCTACAAATGGAGGCGTTAGTTGGAGCAAAGCTATAACTCAAACAGATGAACTTACTAACACGACAACGTTTAACTTACCTTCGGTTAAAGTACCAAATGGTCAGAGTATTTCCATAAAGTGGGGTTATGTTCGAAACCACGATTTTTACAATTCCTATTACAACTATCAAGTCTATCAAGTAAGTTATTACTATACCTCTAGTGAACCTCCAAGAGAATATGCATTTATAAAAGGCTTAACGAGTACAGGACTATATTTCGATCGTTTTGATGATGGTACCTCTAGTACTTCAATAGGTGAGGATTTCAATGCTAATTTTATGAATCACGTCATGGTCAATACTACAAACGTGGCAGTAGATTGTGACCCCGCCTCAGATTACTCACAAACACTAACAACCTGTGATTGCGATGATTTAGGTGCAACCTCAACATTATCAATAACAAATAACGACAACTACACCTCATATTATAAGGTGCAGTATTCACTGGATGGAGGTATTACTTGGCAATCTGCCACAGACTCCTTAGAATCGGCCTTCGATATATCGGTTACCGGTGGGTCGACGAATACAGATTTATCAAAATTTGTACCAGATGGACAAACGATTACGTGGAGAGTTAAAGATACAACCAATGGTGGTGACTTTGAAGGACAGGTGTGGGAAGAGGTTACAGCTAGTGCAACCGTAGATTGTGGTTGTGATGGTGGTTCTGTAGAAGTAAATATTGGTCTTGGGACATGTGGAAATGGTAGCTCAACACCAGTTATTAACTTAGTGCCATCAAGTACAGATACCGCATATTTCACTCTTGAATATAAGAGAAATTCTGATACAGAATGGCAGGCATTTAAAAATGCAGAAATTGTTAGTAACGGATTAACAGAGAATCATCCTCTAGAAGTAACTGTCGTACATGGTGGAACGATCCAAGTACGTTACAAAGTAAACAAAGTATTAAATAATCTTAATTTAGAAGAGTGGAACTATACCGATACAAAAACCATTAACTGTCCATTTACAGCAGTAACGGGGGAGGCAATTTACACCTCATGTGCAGAAAATTATAGAGCAGCTTCATTTAAAGTAACAAACACCAGCTCCTCTACTTCAGCAGCAAAATTCAATGTTCAATACAAAATTCTCAATTCATCCACAACGATCACTGACTGGACTAACTCATCAATAGTCAATTCCGTTATTGCTCCAGGAGTTTCACTGGTAACAACAAACACTATACAGGTTCAAGAGGGTCAAAAGATAGAGTGGAGGTATGAATCAGTAAAAACAGCAGATGCATTTACGGGCGTATGGACTAACGATACGACAAGTGATTTCGTAAACTGCGTAATAGATGTAGCTGTAGTAAATATCATGGGTTCATGCGACTCTGGATCTAAACTTTCAACACTGAGCTTACAAAACAACGAGAGTTTGAATACTATTTACTTCCAAGTTCAATACACCATTGATAACGGGGTTACATGGATTCTAAAAAATTCAAATCTGGCAGTTACTCCAGGCGCTACTGATACGACATTAAATCATGCAGTTCCTCACACCAAGAACATTATCTGGCGTTACAAAGTTACCAATACAAATAATGACTATACCGGCTTGACCTACACAGCACTTGCTGCCTCTGCAACCGTAGATTGTCCAATCCTAGACGGAACAGGTTCCTCTAGTTTTGGTGTATGTACAGGTGGAGAAAGAAAATCAACATTTACTTTTTCAAACTCATCCTCTGCTAACTCACCTGCATACTTCTACGTACAGTACAACCTAAGTGGCGATTCATCAGATTGGATAACAAAGGTCTCTGGAACACCAGTGATAGCAGGTACTTCTACGACAACGTATGTTATGGTTCCAAACGGCCAAACAATTACTTGGAGATATTATCCAATGAGTTCTGCAACAACACCTACTTCTTACATCACAGAAGCAACTAGTGAGGAGGTAAACTGCTCATTAGACACTGTTATTACACAAACTCTGGATGTCTGTATTAGTAATGCTGCAGTCTCAAGATATGTCTTAACAAATAACACAAGTACAACTGTGTATTATCAAGTTGAGTATTTTATTCAAGGAAGCAGTGGTTATGTTGTAGCGGATACAGATCTGACACTAGGAGCAGCTGGATCAAGTACACAATCATCAGAATTCACACAGAGTGTAGCTTCTGGAAAATTTATTAGATGGCGTTATAAAGCAGCAACTTCATTAAGTGGACTAGTTTCTGCAACGTATGTTGATCATGTTCAGTCTGCCACCGTCAACTGTGAAACCATCGACCCAAGCGTGACAACTTCATTTGGTATTTGTTATAACAGTACTAAAGAAGTTAAATTCATTATTAAAAATAGTGCAGATGCAACAACGTCAGCACTCTTTAAAGTACAAGTTAATGTTAACGGTACAGGATGGGTAGATAAGTCTGACATCACTCTTGGTGCCAATGGGCAATATCCACATACACAAATCGTACCAACTGGACAGACTGTTCAATGGAGATACAAAGTAGGAAAAACTGTATCAGATCTTCCTACTGAGTGGACTAATGATGACTTAAGAACAATTACATGTTCTTCAGGTGAAGATATCACAGTAACTTTCGACACTACTTGTGATAGTAATGGGTACAAAACTTCAAAACTTAACATTAATAATTCAAGCTCTGGAATTTTATATTACAAAGCTGAGTACTCAACAGATGGTGGTACAAATTGGACTCTGTCTGCTAATCAAGTTCAAGTCAATCCTGGAGGAGCAACATTCCTTCCCGAGTCTGTTTCTGAAGGTGAGACAATAACCTGGAGATATAAGATCTCACAAACCGGAGCTGATTTCTCAACATTAAATTGGACTACGACTTCTACCTCAGATATTGTGAATTGTACTGGTGTAAACATATCTACACCGTATACCTCTATTGGACAATGTATTAGCGGCTCAAAGACTTCAAAATTCCACTACGGAACATTATCATCTAGCCCTGCACCAGCGTATTATCATATTCAATACAGAATTGACGGCGGAACCTGGACTGATAAAGTCAATTCTTCAAATGGTGTAGTCGTAGGTGGAGTAAATACATATACATCTCAATCTGTAACTTCAGGTTCATCTATTGAATGGAGATACAAAGCTGCTTACAGTACGGCGGCATTGACAAATGTAAGTTTTACTAACTTACCAGGTGGCGCAATCGAAATTGATTGTGGAACCTTTATCTCAGTGGTGCATCAAATGGGTTCTTGTTCTAATCAGACAGCAACTTCTACACTTACATTAAACAACACTGGCTCTACTCCAATGCTTGTTACTGTGCACTCTGCAATAAATTCTGGAGATTGGGCTACAGAAGTTTCAACAGTCGAGATAACAGCGGGGAACCAGCTAGTTCTACAAAAATCCGTGATTAATGGTCAAACTATTAGTTGGAAGTATAAATATGCTGGCACAGTTACAAAGCTATCTAGCGCATCTGAAACAGCTTTTAACTCCATTCCAGCGCTTGATTGTGATACAGAAGTAATAAATCAAGTTTCTTTGAACAATGTACTAAAAGCTTGTGTCGCTGGAAGTAGAGTTTCTGAACTAACGGTCACAAACAATTCAAGCGAAACCGTTTATGTAGAAGCATGGTATGACATTGGATCAGGTTGGATAACTAAAGGAACCTCAGCGGTAATCAATGGAACTCCAAAAGTCCTTGAATCTCCTGGTGCATCTCATGGCGCAAGTGTAAAATGGAGATATCGTCTTGGTCTTTCTAGCTCCATGACAGGTGACTTTACAACACTCACAACTCTCACAGTTGACTGCCCGCAAACTTCGACAGTGACACAAACACTTGAGGCATGTTCTAATCAGACTCGAGATTCTAAACTATCTATTAATAATACTGGAACTATAACTCAGTATTACAAAGTTGAATACTCAATTAATAATGGTGGTTATCAGTACATGACCACTTCAACCGTTGCTGCAGGCCAACTTGATAACTCGGTTTATAAAAACTTAACTTCTGGTCAGTACATTACTTGGAGATATGCACCAAGTACAGTCCAGAATGACTTCTCAAATGCTTCCTATATATACTTAACCAGAACGGCCACAGTTGATTGCACGTCTGCAAACTTGACAGCTACTCAAAGTACCACCTGTACACCAAATGGAACAACATCTACAAAGAATTCGACCTTTACAATTTCAAATGGTTCAGCAAATAGTGCTCAGGTACAAGTTGAATCTACAACAAATAATATTAACTGGACTTCAATGGGCACACAGACAATTACCAGTTCTCAGCCTTATGTTGTTAACAATGTCTTGACTACAAATTATATAATTTATAGATACAGAATCTTCAATGCAACAACTCCAAATACCTGGCAACAAGTTGTAGTAATGGCACCTGCTGATTGTGGGACAATTACAAATCCTACCACTGTAAGTGCATACAGCACTAATGAATGTGTAAACGGTAGTCCGGCTGCTAAGTTAACAATCATCAATCCTAACTCAACTGCAGTAGTGGTGAGTTATGA
>Ga0075476_10001609_pt1 | contig 10679 bp, 9 predicted proteins | sample DEB08_DNA_5_FD_76339 | JGI IMG/M metagenome (GOLD analysis project Ga0075476, IMG submission 76339) | Aqueous microbial communities from the Delaware River and Bay under freshwater to marine salinity gradient to study organic matter... | ecosystem: Environmental > Aquatic > Marine > Coastal ...
TGGCTGCTGTTTGTCGCCGGTTCAGCCGTGTTTGTGGCGGTTGGTGTGGTCAACGGTGATCTGCTCACGTTGACCGGTGGGCTGCTGTATCTGGTTGGTTGTATGGCGTTATTGAAGTCGTCACAGTTGGGGGGCCAGTCATGAGTGCGATTCCGGATTTCTCGACCGTTTCACCGGCACCGGTGCTTGCGGCCAACGCTTCGGAGCTTCCGGCCTGGTCAACCCCGGAAGGGATCGACGTTCCAGCCTCGTTGGGGTCCTTGGCGGTTCACGACCTGGCGTTCCCGCAGTCGTTTCCGGGGTTACCGCCCTACGTGCGGGGCCCGTATCCGACCATGTACGTCAACCAACCGTGGACGATCCGTCAATACGCCGGGTTCTCCACTGCGGAAGCATCGAACGCCTTCTACCGCCGCAATTTGGCGGCCGGGCAGAAGGGGTTGTCGATCGCGTTCGATCTGGCCACCCACCGCGGGTACGACTCGGACAACCCTCGGGTGACCGGTGATGTGGGCATGGCCGGTGTGGCAATCGATTCGATCCTGGACATGCGTCAACTGTTCGCGGGGATCCCGTTGGATCAGATGACGGTTTCGATGACCATGAACGGTGCGGTCCTACCGGTGTTGGCTCTCTACGTGGTGGCCGCTGAGGAGCAGGGGGTGGAGCCCAGTCAGCTGGCCGGCACGATCCAGAACGACATTCTCAAAGAGTTCATGGTCCGCAACACCTACATCTACCCACCGGCGCCGAGCATGCGGATCATTTCGGACATCTTTGCGTTCACCAGCACCGAGATGCCGCGCTTCAACTCGATTTCGATCTCTGGCTATCACATGCAGGAAGCGGGAGCGACCGCTGATCTTGAATTGGCCTACACGCTGGCCGACGGGGTGGAGTACGTGCGGGCTGGGGTTGACGCCGGGCTGGACGTGGACGCGTTCGCGCCGCGGCTGAGTTTCTTTTGGGCGATCGGCATGAACTTCTTCATGGAGGTCGCAAAGCTGCGGGCGGCCCGGCTCCTGTGGTCACAGTTGATGGCGCAGTTCGGGCCGACCAACCCGAAATCGTCGTCGTTGCGGACCCACAGCCAAACCAGCGGCTGGTCGTTGACCGCACAAGACGTGTACAACAACGTCACCCGAACCTGTGTGGAGGCCATGGCCGCGACTCAGGGGCACACCCAGTCGTTGCACACCAACGCGTTGGATGAGGCGTTGGCGCTTCCGACCGACTACTCGGCGCAGATCGCCCGCAACACGCAACTGTTTTTGCAGCAGGAGAGCGGCACCACCCGCACGGTTGACCCGTGGGGCGGGAGCTATCACGTCGAGTGGTTGACTCAGCAGTTAGCGGCAAAAGCCTGGGCTCATATCAGCGAGGTTGAGTCGATGGGGGGCATGGCCGCTGCGATCGAGGCCGGGATTCCTAAACTTCGGATCGAAGAAGCAGCCGCTCGTACCCAAGCCCGAATCGATTCAGGGCAGCAGGCCGTGATCGGTGTCAACCGGTATCGCCTAGACCCAGGGGTGGAAGACCCGATTGAGGTGCTGCGGATCGACAACGCCGAGGTTCGGGCGGCTCAGTTGGCCAAACTCGACCAGCTTCGAGCCGAGCGCGACAGCGAACGGGTGACGGTGGCCTTGGATGCGTTGACTGCCGCTGCCGAACGCGGTGACGGCAATCTGCTGGCCTTGTCGATCGACGCAGCCCGAGCCATGGCGACGGTCGGGGAGATCAGCGATGCGCTGGAGAAGGTCTATGGTCGTCATGTTGCGACGATCCGAACAATCGAAGGGGTGTACCGGTCCGAAGTGGGAAATGATGCGGGTGTTGTAGAAGCGGTTCGGTCCCGGGTTGAGGCGTTTGCCGAGGCGCACGGGCGTCGGCCCAGGATTTTGGTGGCCAAAATGGGTCAGGACGGTCACGACCGGGGCCAGAAAGTGATCGCAACCGCGTTTGCCGATCTTGGCTTTGATGTGGACATCGGGCCGTTGTTCCAGACGCCAGCCGAAGTGGCTCGTCAAGCCGTTGAGGCCGATGTGCACGTGGTTGGGGCCTCATCGTTGGCGGCTGGCCATCTGACGCTGGTTCCCGAACTACGAGCCGAGCTGGCCGCGTTGGGGCGTCCCGACATCAAGATCACCGTGGGTGGAGTGATCCCGCCCGATGACGTTCCGACCTTGCTGGAGTTGGGCGCGGTTGCGGTGTATCCGCCGGGAACGGTCATTCCTGAAGCGGCCGCCGAGCTGCTCGACCTGTTGAGCTAATCAAGCTGATCCGCCGGAGTATGGCGAGCCGGGCTTTGGCGGATCAGATCTGCGTCTGGCAGCGCAACAACTGCGCAGCGTTGGGGGCGATCAGACGGTTGATGATGTCAACGTGGTCTTGGTCGGTGGCGTAAGCCCGATATCCGGCAACGTCATCAAACTCGGCGACCACCGCAACATCGGCAGCCCCTTCGGTGATACCGGCGTCCCGTCCGACCTGATAGCTGCGGATGTGTGCACAGGTCGGGGCGTACGCGGCGAGCTCGGCGACGATCTGGTCGGCGACCGCTTTGGCGTCGTTGTTGAGCACGATAAGGACGTGATGACGGATCATGGGCCTCATCATAGGTAGCGTCAAGGGGTGCCATCAGAACTAGCTGCCGGTGTACTTGCCGGTGACCGCACGGCGATTGGTCGGGCGATCACCTTGGTTGAGTCGACCCATCCCGATCATCGGGCCGATGCGGCGGCGTTGCTGGACGAACTGCTGCCCCATGCGGGTGCGGCGTTGCGGGTAGGGATCACCGGGGTACCGGGGGTTGGCAAATCGACGTTCATTGAGGCGTTGGGGTTGATGCTGGTGGAGCGAGGCCACCGGGTAGCAGTCATCGCGGTAGACCCGTCGAGTTCTCGAACCGGTGGTTCGATTTTGGGTGACAAAACCCGGATGGCCCGCCTGTCGGTGTCCCCTTCGGCCTTTATCCGCCCATCCCCGTCGGCCGGGAGTCTCGGTGGAGTTGCCCGGGCAACTCGCGAGGCGATGATCGTGTTGGAAGCAGCCGGGTATGACCGGGTGCTGGTCGAGACGGTCGGGGTTGGCCAGAGCGAAACCGTCGTTCACGGCATGGTCGATGTGTTTTTGGTGTTGATGCTTTCCGGGGCCGGCGACGAGTTGCAGGGCATCAAGAAAGGTGTGTTGGAGCTCGCCGATGTGGTGGCGGTCAACAAAGCCGACGGGTCGAACCGGGAGCGAGCCCAGCAGGCCGCCTTGGACTATCAGCGGGCCCTGCATCTGGTTCAACCCCCCGACGCCGCTTGGGAACCTCCGGTACTGACCTGTTCTTCGTTGGAAGGTTTCGGGCTGCCAGAATTGTGGGCTGAGATCGAACGCCACCAGGCGGTGATGGTGGCCAACGGTGGTCGAGACGCCCGTCGGCAGGCCCAACAGTTGAGCTGGATGCGGACCATGTTGCAGGAACGCCTGCTGGCCCGGATGGACGCGGATCCGGTGTTTGCTGCCGCACGCGCCAAAGCGGAGGCGGCGGTGATGTCCGGGGTCAGCACCCCGGCGGTAGCTGTTGACCGTCTGCTGGAATCCCGAGATTTTGGTTTCATCTCCGGTCTTGCTGACCAAGGCGAAGCTTCTGACCCCAACTGAAATAGGAACCGGCAGGCACCTGATCTAGGGTTGGGCCCGCAGGAAGAGAGTGAGGAGTCGGATATGGCTTTTGATGTCGATCTTTGGGATTTCGATGCGTTCCAACGCCAGGAGCATCACGACATGCTGGCCCAGTTCCGTGAGACCGATCCCGGTATCCACTGGTATGACGAAGGTGACAAAGGCCCTGGCTTCTGGGTGATTACTCGCCTCGCTCACCTCAAAGAGGTGAACCGTCAACCTGATGTGTTCTCGTCGAACAAGGGCGGCACGCAGATGGCTGAGATGGACCGTGAGAGCGGCACCACCTCGGCGATCAACGACGGAATCATGTTGGAGATGGATCCGCCGAAGCACACCCGGTACCGCCGGATCGTGTCCCGTGGGTTCACTCCCCGAATGATCGCGCTGCTTGAGGATTACCTTGAGAACCGCACCGACATGATCATCGACAAGGTGTGTGAGCGGGGCACCGCCGAGTTCGTCACCGAACTGTCGGCCGAGTTGCCGTTGCAGGCCATCGCCGAGATGGTCGGTATCCCGCTCGAAGACCGATCCAAGATCTTCGACTGGACCAACGCCATGATCGGCTCCAACGATCCGGATTTCATCAACGATCCCGATCAGGTGATGCACGCTTCGGCCGAGTTGTTCATGTACAGCCGAGAGCTTCAGACCGAGCGACGTGACAAACCCGCCGACGACATCATCACCACCTTGCTGTCAGCCGATGTGGACGGTTCGGCCCTCACCGAAGACGAGTTCGACATGTTCTTCCTGCTGCTTTGCGTAGCTGGGAACGAGACGACCCGTAACTCGATCACCCACGGCATGAAGGGCTTCTTTGATTTCCCCGAGCAGTGGGAGAAGTACCGCAGCGACCCGGCCCGTTACGAAGACACCATGGTCGACGAGGTAGTTCGGTGGGCCACACCGGTGTTGAACTTCCGTCGCCAGGCCATGCAGGACTACGACCTCGACGGGGTGAAGATCAAAGAAGGCGACAAAGTCGTGATGTGGCACATCGCCGCTAACCGCGACCCACGGGCCTTTACCGATCCGTGGGTGTTCGACATTGAGCGCACCCCGAACGACCACGTCGGGTTCGGTGGTGGTGGCCCGCATTTCTGTCTCGGCGCCAACCTGGCTCGCATGGAGATCCGGATGATGTTCCGGGAGATCGCCAAACGGCTTCCCGACATTCGTCTCGATGGTGAGGTTCGGTACCTCCGTTCCAACTTCATCGGGGGCATCAAGGAGATGCCGGTGGCGTTCTCGCCGACCGTTTCGCTGGAAACAACCCCGATGGATCGGCTCGGTTCGGCGGCTGGCGCGTCGGGTACGACCGGCTTCGGTGGCCGGGTTGACCGCTAGTTCTCTGGCCGTCTAGGTCCTTCAGGCAACGGCGGTGCGGTCCTCTACGGTTCCGGTGCGTTGCCGCGAGTTGCTACAGATCGTGGTGGGCCTGTGGCTGTTCGGTGTTGGCCTGGCCTTTGTGGTTCGGGGCGGCAACGGCCAGGGCGCCTGGACGGTGTTTCACGACGGACTTTCGCAGCATTCTCGTTTGAGCATTGGTGGGGCGACCGTGTTGACCGGTCTGGTGGTGCTGTTGCTCGTGGTGGCGTTGCGGGTCCGTATTGGGCTGGGGACGGTGCTGAACGTGGCCATTATCGGGCCGTCCACCGATCTGACCTTGTGGCTGCTTGACCAACCCGACCCGACCTGGCTGCGGGCGTCGTTGACGTTGCTGTCGCCGTTTGTGGTGGCGTTGGGTTCCAGCCTCTATTTGGGGGTGCATTGGGGGCCTGGTCCGCGTGATGGTTTGATGACGGGTCTGCACGACCGTGGGGTGTCGATTCGTCTCGCCCGGTTCTCCATTGAGGCGTCGGCGTTCACTGCGGGAGCCGCCTTGGGGGGAGCGGTGGGCTGGGGGACGCTCTGGTCGTTGCTCGCGATCGGTCCCGCGGTTCAGTGGATGCTCCCGTGGTTTGACCGGCAGGGGCCGCGGGCGGGCAAGTTCTGAGCCGCAGTGCTTGGAAATACCCGAAACCTGTGCGATCTTTCTGCCTATGCAGACGCAAATGTTGATTGGCGGAGTGTGGTCGAACGGGACGGAACGGTTTCCTGTCCTCAACCCGGCGAACGGTGAAGAAATTGCGGTCGTCGAATCAGGGGGTCCTGAGGAGGCGCACGCTGCGGTTGCCGCCGCCGATCAGGCACAACAGTTGTGGGCGAAAACTGCGCCTCGGGTACGAGCCGAGGTGCTTCGGGCCTGTTGGGAAAACCTTCTGGCTCATGCCGATGAACTCGCCCATCTGATCACCTTGGAGCACGGCAAACCGTTGGCCGACGCGCTTGGTGAAATCACCTATGCCGCCGAGTTTTTCCGCTGGAACAGTGAAGAAGCTGTCCGTATCGACGGGGTCATCAAGACTGCGCCGGGCGGCGGCAACCGCATCATCGTGCATCACCCACCGGTGGGGGTCGTGGTGATGGTGACTCCGTGGAACTTCCCGGCCGCCATGATTACTCGCAAGGTGGCACCGGCACTGGCCGCCGGGAATGGCTGTGTGATCAAACCGCCGGCCGAAACACCGCTGACTGCGCTTCGGGTTGCGGAACTGCTCGAAGAAGCAGGGGTACCGCCGGGGCTAGTCAACGTGGTTCCTTCCGTTGACCCTGGGGCCTGGTTTGACGCTGCGGTCGACCATCGGGCTACCCGGATGGTGTCGTTTACCGGTTCGACCGCGGTGGGTCGCATGCTGCTTCGCCGCTGCGCCGACCGGGTTCTCAAAGTCGGTATGGAACTGGGCGGGAACGCGCCGTTCGTGGTGCTCGCCGACGCCGACCTTGATGCCGCCGTGGCCGGTGCCATGGTGGCGAAGATGCGCCATTCGGCCGAAGTATGCGTCGCTGCGAACCGGTTGTTTGTCCACGAGGCGGTGGCCGATGATTTCTCGGCTCGTCTGGTGACAGCCATGTCCAATGTTCGGATTGGCAGCGGCTTTGATGACGGTGTGACCTGCGGTCCGATGATCAACCAAGAGGCGATCACGTCGATCGATTCGCTGGTGCGTTCCGCGGTGGCTGATGGCGCAACCGCGCTGACCGGTGGTGCACCGGTTGATGGCCCCGGATTCTTTTATGCCCCGACGGTGCTGGGTGGTGTTTCGATGGGTTCGGAAATTACCCGTCAGGAGATCTTCGGCCCGGTGGCTCCGGTGATTCCGTTCGCGGATCACGATCAGATGATTACGTGGGCCAACGACACCGAGATGGGTCTCGCCGCCTACGTCTACTCGGCCGATGTGGCCCGGGCGATGTCGATCGGTGAACGAATTCAGGCCGGGATGGTCGGGATCAACCGGGGTTCGATGTCGGACCCGGCCGCACCGTTTGGCGGTATGAAGCAGTCCGGTTTGGGCCGTGAAGGGGCCCATGAGGGGATCTACGAGTTCTGCGAGACGCAGTACATCGCTGCTGATTGGTAGCAACCCGGTTATCTGCCCAATCCGGGCGGGTTTGGGGCAGACTCTCCTCATGGATTCTGAACTGCATGAGCGCTACCGCGCGGTGTTGCCGTCTTTCGTCAAGCCGATGTACGCCGAACCGATCTCGCTGGATCGCGGCGAGGGCAGCTATGTCTTCACCGCTTCAGGAGATCGTTACCTCGATTTTTTTGGTGGCGTACTGACCACCATGATCGGGCATGCCCACCCCAAGGTGGTGGCGGCGGTGCAGGCGCAGGCGGCGAAGGTCATGCACAGTTCGACGCTGTATTTGAACGAGCCGATGATCGCGCTGGCCGAGAAGATCTGCGCGTTGTCGGGCATCCCGGACGCTCGAGTGTTCTTCACCACGTCGGGAACCGAAGCCAACGACACGGCGCTGCTGCTGGCCACGAGCTACCGCAACAGCAACCAGGTGCTGGCGATGCGCAACAGCTACCACGGACGGTCGTTCACGACGCAGGCCATCACTTCGCACGCTTCCTGGTCGTCAACGTCGATTTCTGGCCTTGACGTGCATTTCGTGCAGGGCGGCTATCGACTGCGGAGCCCGTTCCGGAACCTTGATGATGCCGAATTCACCCAGGCCTGCGTCGATGATCTGTCGCAGATGCTCGACATGATGTCTGCCGGTGGGATCGCCTGTCTGATCGCTGAACCCATTCAGGGAGTTGGCGGTTTCGCCACCCCACCCGACGGGTTCTTTGGGGCGTTCAAGAAAGAACTGGATGCCAACGGAATCCTGTTGATCTCTGACGAGGTGCAGACCGGCTGGGGCCGTACCGGTGAGCACTACTGGGGCTACGAAGCCCACGACGTGGTGCCGGACATGTTGACGTTCGCCAAAGGAGTTGGCAACGGGGCCAGCCTGGCCGGGGTAGTGGCCCGAGCCGAAATCATGGACACCATCACGGTCACATCGTTTTCGACCTTCGGAGGCAACCCTTTGTCGGCCGCGGCAGGCCTCGCCACGTTGAATGCCGTTGAAGAAGAAGGCATGCAGGCCAACGCGTTGACTCGCGGACGTCAACTCACCGAGGCGCTGGGCCCTGCGGTTGAAGCCCACGACTGGATCGCAGAACTGCGCGGCAAAGGGTTGATGCAGGCGTTGGAGTTTGTGCATCCGGGCAGCAACGAACCAGATCCGGCTCGGGCCGTGGCCTTCTTGGAAGCATGTCGCGCCCACGGCCTCCTGGTGGGCAAGGGTGGGTTGTACGGCAACGTGATCCGGATCGCCCCGATGCTCAACGTGACCGAAACCGAGATGCAGGAAGGCATCGAAGCGCTCCTTGGGGCGATCAACGCAGTGGAGGATCGCTGATGACTGGGACAGCTATTGGACATTTCGTAGGCGGTTCGGTAGTTGCCGGCACGTCCTCGCGGACAGCCCCGGTGTACAACCCGGCGACCGGTGAACAGACCGGTTCGGTGGCGTTGGCGTCGGTCGCCGAGTTGGATCACGCCATCGAGGTGGCGAGCGCCGCGTTCGAAGACTGGCGTTTTTCGAGCATGGCCAAGCGGTCCAAAGCCATGTTTGCTTTTCGGAACCTGGTCGAAACCAACGCCGATGAACTCGCGGCTCGCATCACCGCCGAGCACGGCAAAGTGCACAGCGACGCGCTGGGCGAGGTGGCCCGAGGCCTCGAAAATATTGAGTTCGCCTGCAACGTTGGCGAGTTGCTCAAAGGCACCCATTCGGCGCAGGTCTCGACCGGGGTTGACGTCACGTCGATCCGGCGCCCGCTCGGGGTAGTGGCGGGTATTACCCCGTTCAATTTCCCGGCCATGGTGCCGCTCTGGATGATCCCGAATGCGTTGGCCTGCGGAAACGCGTTCATTCTCAAACCCAGCGAAAAGGATCCGTCGGCGGCGATGTTCATCGCTGAACTCATCCGTGAGGCGGGGTTCCCGGACGGTTTGTTTAACGTCGTCAACGGCGACAAGGAAGCGGTGGACCGACTGCTCAACCATCCCGAGATTCGGGCGGTGAGCTTCGTTGGTTCGACTCCCATAGCCCAGTACATCCACCGCACCGCGTCGGAGAATGGAAAACGGGTGCAGGCGTTGGGTGGGGCCAAAAACCACATGCTGGTGCTCCCCGATGCCGATCTGGGGTTGGCCGCCGATGCTGCGGTCTCGGCCGGGTTTGGTTCGGCCGGTGAACGCTGCATGGCGATTTCGGTCGTGGTGGCGGTTGGTGACGTCGCCGATCCGCTGGTCGAAGCCATCGCGGAACGAACCCGGGGGCTGACGATCGGAAACGGCATGGACCCGACGTCGGAGATGGGGCCTCTGGTCACCGCCGAACATCGGGATCGGGTGTCGGGGTATGTTTCGGCCGGGATCGAAGCCGGAGCAACCGCGGTGCTCGATGGCCGCCAGCAGCACTTTGACGGCGAGGGGTTTTTCCTCGGTTGCAGCCTGCTCGACCATGTCACTCCTGACATGACGGTGTACCAGGACGAAGTGTTTGGCCCGGTCCTTGGGGTCGTGCGGGTCGCGACTTTTGACGATGCCATTCGCCTGCTCGAAGCGAACCCGTACGGCAACGGAACCGCGATCTTTACCCGTGACGGTGGCGCCGCCCGCGAGTTCTGCGATCGGGCACCGGTCGGGATGGTTGGGATCAACGTGGCGATCCCGGTGCCGGTCGGCTACCACTCGTTTGGGGGTTGGAAAAGTTCGTTGTTTGGCGACACCCACATGTACGGCCCGGAAGGGGTTCGGTTTTACACCAAGGCCCAGGCGGTCACGACACGCTGGCCTGATCCGGCGAGTTCGTCGGTTGATCTCGGGTTCCCCCAGAACGACTGACCCGACTACCATCTCGTCATGCAACCTCAGGCTGTCATCGTCAGTAGTTCCGGAACCGTGTCGGAGCAGACGCTGTCTTCGGAGTTGGGCTGGACGCTCAAACCCGAAGGGCTGTGCCGGGAGGAAGTCTGTGTGTTGGTCCCAGATCGGGCCCGGCTGGTTTCCGATGCCGGGGTAGATCTGGAAACGTTTGCCGAGTTGATGGACCGCCCGGTGGTGGTCGATCCGGTGGCGGGGTTGACCGCGATTGGTGCGCCTCGTGAGCAGCGCCGAGGCGCGCTCAACGACCTGCACGCCCCGGACTTTGCCTTACCCGACCTTGACGGTGGGGTGACGGCGTTAAGCGATCACCGCAGCAAGAAACGGCTGCTGGTGGCGTTTTCTAGTTGGTGAGGTTGCGCCTTTGACCTGCCCGGGTGGCAGGCGTTGCAGGACGAACTTCACGCCGCCGGGCACCTTGAGTTTCAGGTGTTAGCAGTCGCGATCGACAACAATGTCGAAGCCATCCGCGGGTTTGCCGAGAACATCACGTTCCCGGTGCTCATCGACGCCGATCATCTTCTGACCGAGCTGTACGCCATCTCGAACGTACCCACGGTGCTGTTGATCGACGAAGACGACCGGATCGCCATGCCCAACTGGAGTGCGTACGGCACCGATACGTTCAGCGAGTTCACGGGGGTGTCGGCGGACCGTCAACACGACCGC
>Ga0075476_10001634_pt1 | contig 10611 bp, 10 predicted proteins | sample DEB08_DNA_5_FD_76339 | JGI IMG/M metagenome (GOLD analysis project Ga0075476, IMG submission 76339) | Aqueous microbial communities from the Delaware River and Bay under freshwater to marine salinity gradient to study organic matter... | ecosystem: Environmental > Aquatic > Marine > Coastal ...
GGTTCGGGCACGGTGATGCGGTTACGTGATCGGGCCCGTCCACCGTTCGCCGGGACCTTCGCCGGGAGGATCGGGCATCGACGAAGCCTCACGGAACGCTCGCTGCACGGCGGTGAGCCCGTCTCGCAGCGGCGCGGCGTGCATAGAACCGAGATCCGGTGCGCTCGCGGTGACCAATGCGGCCAAAGCATTGATCAGAACCCGTGCCTCGGCCAGATCTGCCTCCCGTGGGGAGCCGTCGTCGTTGGTTGCCAAACCGCAGGCGACGGCGGATGCGGTCAACAGGTGCATGGCAACCGTGAGCACGACCTCCACGGCGGGAACATCGGCGATATCCAGGCCGGCCGCCGACCCCGCAGACATCTCCTCAGGGGACGCCTGCTCAGGCGGCTCGTCATTTGAGGAGGCGGAGGCGCGATCGGGCACGGCTGATACTCTGTCATCTCCACGATTCGGGGCTTTGCCCAGGATCGCGCAAGCGGAGCCCGTCTCCCACCTGACGACTTCTGGTCGATCGGGTCCCACCATCGGTGGCTATATGCCCACCGACGGTCCACCGGGCCTCCGTCTGCGCTGCAGCGGAGGTTTCGTCGTCTCCGCGTAGTGGTGACGGCTTCGCTAACCGGCGCAGCAGCTCGACGAATGACGCAAGGAGGCGCTATCAGCGTCGAAACACGCATTAACGACCGGATCCGCGTACCCGAGGTTCGCCTCGTCGGACCCAACGGTGAGCAGGTGGGCATCGTTCGCATCGAAGACGCCCTCCGTCTCGCAGTGGAAGCCGATCTTGATCTCGTCGAAGTAGCACCCATGGCAAAGCCGCCGGTGTGCAAGTTGATGGACTTCGGCAAGTTCAAGTACGAGGCAGCACTGAAGGAACGCGAATCCCGAAAGAACCAGACGCACACCATCATCAAGGAGATGAAGCTTCGACCCAAGATCGACCAGCACGACTACGAGACCAAGAAGGGTCACGTAGAGCGCTTCCTCAAGGCAGGCGACAAGGTCAAGATCACCATCATGTTCCGTGGTCGGGAGCAGAGTCGACCGGAGTTGGGGCTTCGACTGCTCGCCCGTCTCGCCGAAGACGTGGAGGAGTTGGGGTACGTGGAGGCCAATCCCAAGCAGGATGGTCGAAACATGCTGATGGTTCTCGCGCCACACAGGCGGAAGTCGGATGCATCGCGCAAAGCGAAAGCCGAGTCGGAGGTCGATGACGACGTGGACGTAGACGCCTAGAGCGTCAACGGACTAACGAGCAAAGACCGACAACAACAGACCTAAGTCAAGAAGAAGGCAACGAGTCACCAGCAGGCTCGCGAAGAAGGAGGAGGGCCTCATGCCCAAGCAGAAGACGCACAGCGGTGCCAAGAAGCGATTCAAGGTCACCGGATCAGGCAAGCTCACCCACGAGCAGGCCAACCGGCGACACCTGCTGGAGAGCAAGTCCAGCAAGCGCACCCGTCGGCTGATGGCCGACGATCCCGTCTCCAAGGCAGACACCAAGAAGGTCAACAAGCTCCTCGGTCGCTAAAGCGCACCGTTCAACCAGGATTAGGAGGACGCCATGGCACGCGTCAAGCGTTCGGTTAACGCACAAAAGAAGCGTCGCGAGGTTCTCGAGCGGGCTTCGGGGTATCGGGGTCAGCGCTCACGGCTGTACCGCAAGGCCAAGGAGCAGGTCACCCATTCGATGGTCTACGCCTATGCAGACCGTCGCACCCGCAAGGGCGATTTCCGTCGACTGTGGATCCAACGCATCAATGCGGCAGCTCGTGCCAACGGGATGACGTACAACCGATTCATTCAAGGTTTGAAGGCCGCGGACGTGGAAGTGGATCGTCGCATGCTCGCCGAAATGGCGGTGAACGATCCAGACGCGTTCGCAGCACTCGTCGACGTCGCCAGGGGAGCCCTTCCCGCGACCGCCGCGTAATCAAGCGCGCGTTATCAACCACGCGTAATCAAGCACCTGCCGAAGCCGGGAGGACGTGTGCTGACCAGTACCAGGTCCGAGCACGTCGCCCGGCTTCGTCGTCTTCACGAACGCAAAGGTCGACTGCGGTCGGGATCTTTTCTGGCCGAGGGTCCGGATTGCATAACGGCGGCCCTCGAGGCAGGTCTTGGGATTGAGGTCGTCGAAGTCGTCGGAGTCGAGGACCACCCCCTGATGCATCGAGTTCTCGATCTCGGTATTCCTTTCCACGTGGCAACCCAGCGGGTCGTGGCTGCGATCGGGCATGCAGCGACACCACAGGGAATCGTTGCGCAGTGCACGCTTCCCGCGACGACTGCCGACAGCGTTGTCGCGCGGCGTGGCCCCATCGTGGTGTGTGATCGCATCTCAGACCCGGGAAATCTCGGCACCATCATTCGAACGGCGGAGGCGGTTGGGGCGGCGGGGGTCGCAACGACAGAGGGGTCGGTGGACGCCTGGAACCCCAAGGTTGTCCGCTCGAGTGCTGGGTCGATCTTTCGCCTGCCTGTGGTGACAGGTCTGGAAGAACATGGGGTGATCGACGTTATTGCCCGCGGGCGGACACCGATAGCACTCCACGGAGCAGCGCAGGTCGACGTGGTCGCGGCAGTGACGTCGGGCGCGGATCGTGGCATCACCCGAGACGATTGGGTGTGGATCGTCGGCTCAGAGGCTCACGGCGTATCGACCGAGCTTCTCCAGGCCGTCGAGTGGACGGCGAGGATTCCTATGGCTGCTTCGGTGGAGTCCCTGAACGCCGCCATCTGTGTCGCCATCGCCTTGTATGCAGGGGAAGGTGTGATCTAGCCCGTACTGACACACCCGGTTGCGTCCCCGAGTCCGCCAAGATCGGGTGCGAGGATGGAGCGGGTCTGGCGGACATGCTGTCGGATGGAAGGGAACGACGCGATGGAGAAGGACGGATACCGAGTACTCCCCGTCATGGAGGAAACCGGATACGTGGTCGTGGACAGTTACGACCAGGCATCCGATCCGCGGGAGTGGGAAGCCCTTGTCTACGTCGATTGGAAGTCCTCCGGCGATACGCGTTTCGCGCCCCTTGCCAGCGCCTACGGCGATATGGAGTGCAACGGGTTCTGGAATCACACACCTCCGAAGACAGACAAGGACGGTGTGTGGGTCACCGAGAACGTGGAGATCGCACCGATCCTCACCCGGCGCGCGCTCGAACCCGGAGCCAACGTCGGGCGCTGCCGCGTGATCGAGCTGCAGCCGAACACCTATGGCGAAGCCCTCTACAACCTGCACAGAGACGACAACAACCGTCTCAATCCCGAAGGAACGGGATGGATCGTGCGCGCCTTCTTCAATCTCACCGATGACGCCGAGTCCGTCATGATTTTGCGCTCAGACAAGGACGACCCGACGACGGAGGTGCGCATTCCGATGCCAGCCGGACAGCAGGTCGTCATCGACACCCAAAGCTTCTACCACGCCGTGTGGCATCCGGGCAGCGAGCCGAGGTACTGCCTGATCACGTCCTATGAGTCGAGCCCGGAGCTCGATGAGTGGATCGCGGCGAGACATCCCCGTACGAGCATCGATAACCATCCGATCGATGCGGATGTTGCGGCAGAAGGCGAGGCACTGGCGGAATCCAAGCGACAGGCTCGGGCTGCGGTGTTGGCCGCCAAGGGTGAGGACCCGCGCTTCGGTGATGGGAGCATGGCCGTTCAGGAAGAGAAGGAAGTCTTGTCCGAGGCCTGAGCCTGGTCGAAGTGTTCGGGATTACCATCAAGCCCCACGCGTGCCGGCGTGGACGCGTGCACACAAGTGGGAGGAGTCGCAGTGGTCGCCTATAGCGCGGTTCTTGATGAACTGGAATCGGAGGCGATCCACATCTATCGAGAAACGGCGGCCGCATTTCGCAACCCCGTTCTGCTTTACAGCATCGGCAAAGACTCCTCGGTGCTTCTTCATCTAGCGCTGAAGGCTTTTCACCCCGCTCCACTGCCTTTTCCCGTCATGCACATCGATACAACGTGGAAGTTTCGCGAGATGATCGAGTTTCGCGATCGACGTGCGCAAGAACTCAACCTCGATCTTCGCATCGCCACGAACCAGCAGGCGGTAGCAGATGGAGTGAGCCCCTTCAGTCATGGAACGCACGAGTACACGCGCATTATGAAGACGGTTGCCCTTCGTGAGGGGCTGGACCATTACGGATTCGACGCGGCCATCGGTGGAGCGCGGCGGGATGAGGAGCGCAGCCGAGCCAAGGAGAGGATTTTTAGCCTGCGGGAGCCGGGGCATCGGTGGGATCCGCGAAAACAACGCCCCGAGTTCTGGAGGACCGCGAACACGACTTTGGCTGAGGGTCAAACCATGCGTGCGTTCCCGCTTTCGAATTGGACGGAGCTGGATGTGTGGCGATACATCGAGCGTGAAGGGATCGAGATTCCGACTTTGTATTTCGCCAAAGAACGCCCCGTCGTGCAACGAGATGGCACCTGGATCATGGTCGACGATGATCGTTACCCGCTCGAGCAAGGCGAGACGCCAGAGATGAAATCGGTGCGTTTTCGCACCCTGGGCTGCTATCCGCTGACGGGGGCAGTCGAGTCCACCGCTGACGATCTGCCGACCCTGATCGCGGAGATGGAGGAGTCGAAAATCTCCGAGCGGGCCGGTCGACTCATCGACGGCGAAGGTGGCGGATCGATGGAATCCAAGAAAGCCGAGGGGTATTTCTAATGGAGGCAACCCCGGTCCTGCACCTGGTGACCTGCGGTTCCGTCGACGACGGGAAGTCGACGCTGATCGGCCGTCTGCTGGCCGAAACCGACTCTGTCCCGGTCGACCAACTCGAATACGCCCGCACGACGCGTCGGGGAGGTTCGACGATCCCGATCGGCGAAGTCGACTTCTCCTTGCTGACCGATGGCCTGGAAGCCGAGCGCGAACAAGGCATCACCATCGACGTGGCCTATCGACACATGAATCTGCCCAACGGTCGGCGGGTACTCATCGCCGATGCGCCGGGGCACGAGCAATACACCCGGAACATGGCGGTGGCTGCTTCCAACGGCGACGTTGCAATTCTGCTCGTCGACGCCGCCCGTGGTGTTCGTCCGCAAACACACCGGCACTTGACTGTTTGTGCCCTGATGGGAGTTACGACGGTCATCATCGCGGTGAACAAGATGGACTTGGTGGACTACGAACAGGCCGCCTTCGACGACATCGTCGCTACGGTGCGGGCGACCGCGACTCGACTGGGTGTTGCACAGGTGTCCGCCATCCCTATGAGTGCGTTCGCCGGGGATAACGTCACCGGTGGTTCGCAGAGCATGCAGTGGTACTCCGGCCCCACCCTGCTGGAGTTCTTGTCCGATTGGGAGCCCGCGGTCGGACAGGAGATGTCCGGTTTTCGCTTCCCCGTGCAATTCATCGTTCGCGCGGAGGGGAACTTCCGTGGCTACGCGGGAACGGTTGTCTCGGGCTCCATTTCCTCTGGCGACGAGGTCACCGTTGCTGATTCGGGGCGAACGGCGCGAGTGGACCGGATCGTCACCTACGACGGGGACCGCTCGGGCGGTGCCAGATCAGCCGTCACCGGCCAGGCGGTGACCCTCACCCTCGATCACGAGGTCGACGTCACCCGCGGAGATGTGCTGGTGGGGAAGGATCCCGATGGCACGTCCTTGCAGCCAGCAGACCGTTTCTCCGCCGACATGGTGTGGATCGGTGAAGAGCCGCTGGCCCATGGTCGGTCCTACCTTCTCGTGTCGGGCTCCCGCTCGGTTCCCGCGACGGTAACGAACGTTCGCCATCGGCTCGATGTCGTGTCCGGGCACGAGAGCGCCGCCCGAGTACTCGAGATGAACGACATCGGCCGAGTCGAAGTCGCCACGGACCGTCCCATCCCGATGGATGCCTACGACAGGTGCCGGGACACCGGTGGTTTCCTGCTGGTGGATCGAGTGACGGCGGACACCGTGGCGGCTGGGCTGGTGCGGCACGCCATGCGTCGCGCTTTCAACGTGGTTCCCCACGAGTATGACGTCACAGATCAGGCCCGCACCGCCTTGATGGGACATCCCAGTCGCGTGGTCTGGTTGACCGGCCTACCGGGCTCGGGCAAGTCGACGATTGCAGATTCGACCGTTCGACGATTGCACGCCATGGGCGTCCATACATACGTTCTCGACGGCGACAACGTTCGTACAGGGCTGAACAAGGACCTCGGATTCACCGCGGAAGACCGAGCGGAGAACGTTCGCCGCGTCGCGGAAGTCGCCAAGTTGATGAGCGACGCAGGGCTCGTGGTGTTCGTCGCACTGGTGTCGCCATATCGAGCCGATCGTGAGGCCGCGGCTGCGTTGTTTGACGAGGGTGACTTCCTCGAAGTGTTCGTGGACACTCCGGTGGAGGTGTGTGCTGAGCGCGACCCGAAGGGCCTCTATGCGAAGGCAGCAGCAGGGAATCTGCCGAACATGACGGGTATGGGTCAGAGCTACGAGGCTCCGGAGAGCGCCGACGTGGTCCTGGACGGTGCCGGTGACCTCGACACCCAGGTGGACACGCTGGCGCGGGCCGTCCTCAGCGAATAGAGCGTTCCTGGGATACTGACCGTCCCATGTCTGGTCCCAACACGAATTTCGATCCCAAGCAGGTCGCGTCCCTCGACGTTGATGCGGTCGAAGCGATGGTGGCGGACGCTCGCGCGGCCTTCGCTGCAGCCGACGATCTGGATGCCCTGAAGGCGGCCCGCCTGGCGCATGCGGGGGATCGTTCGCCCTTAGCTCTGGCCAACCGGGAGATCGGGGCGCTGCCCCCGGCCGCGAAAGCCGACGCCGGAAAGCGGGTGGGGCAAGCCCGTGCTGCCGTGAAGAGCGCACTAGAAGAACGCGAGGTGGTTCTCACGCGGGAGCGTGATGCGCGAGTGCTCGAGTCCGAAGCAGTCGACATCACCCTGCCCGTGGGTCGTGGCGCCGTTGGAGGTCGACATCCGCTCACCACGCTCATGGAACGCATGGCCGATGTCTTCATCTCCTTGGGGTACGACATCGCCGAAGGACCAGAGGCCGAGGCCGAGTGGGCGAACTTCGATGCGCTCAACGTCCCACCGGATCATCCGGCGCGCACCATGCAGGACACCTTCTACGTCGAGTCAGCCGACAGCGGTGTGGTGCTCCGAACGCAGACGTCACCCATTCAGATTCGCGCGATGCTGGAGCGTCCGCTGCCCATCTACGTCGTGGCGCCTGGACGGGTCTACCGGACCGATGAACTTGACGCGACCCACACCCCGGTGTTTCACCAGATCGAAGGTTTGGCGGTGGACGAAGGCCTGACCATGGGTGACCTCAAGGGAACGTTGGATCACCTGGCTCGGCAGATGTTCGGTGAGGGGATTGTGACTCGACTTCGCCCTTCGTACTTCCCGTTCACTGAGCCGAGCGCCGAGGTTGATCTCGAATGCTTCGTGTGTCGCGGTGCTTCCGTCGGTGATGCCTCGCGGGCGTGCCGGACCTGCGGGAGCGAGGGGTGGATCGAGTGGGGCGGCTGCGGCATGGTCAATCCTCGTGTCTTGGCCGCGGTCGGAATCGACACTGACGTGTATCGGGGCTTTGCCTTCGGCATGGGAATCGAGCGCACCTTGATGTTCCGGAACTCCGTGACGGATATGCGCGACATGGTCGAAGGTGACGTGCGCTTCACGACCGCATTCGGGGTGGATGCCTGATGCGTATTCCCATGTCGTGGATCCGGGAGGTCGCTGATGTTCCGGCCGACCAATCAGGACGCGATGTTGCCGAGCGCTTGATATCTGCCGGACTCGAGGTCGAAACCGTGGACACCGTCGGTGCTGGCCTTAAGGGGCCGATCGTCGTCGGTCACGTGCGGGAAATCGAGGAACTCACCGAGTTCAAGAAGCCAATCCGGTGGTGTCAGGTCGACATCGGGGCCAGTGAGCCGAGCGGGATCATCTGCGGCGCACAGAACTTCACCGAGGGTGATCTCGTGGTGGTCGCTCCGCCCGGAACAACGCTGCCGGGTGACTTCACGATCACGGCTCGCGAGACCTATGGTCACGTCTCCAACGGAATGATTTGCTCCGAACGTGAACTCGGTCTAGGTGATGATCACGCGGGCATCATCGTGCTGCCCGAGGGCACGGCGGAGGCCGGCGCCGACGCGTCGCAGATCCTCGGCGTGGGAGACGACGTTCTGGACATCGCCATCACTCCCGACCGGGGGTACGCGCTATCCCTGCGCGGCATCGGGCGCGAAGTTGCGATCGCCTACGGCGTGGACTTCCACGATCCCGTGGACCGCGCCGAAACCCTCCCGGGGCCTGCGGACGACCGCGTACCCGCGGCGTGCGCCTCGGATGATCTCGACGCATGCCCGTTGTTCACCTTGCGCACCATCACAGGCATCGATCCGCACACACCCACGCCGCAATGGATGCGCAATCGCCTCCGGGATTGCGGCATGCGATCGGTGTCGCTTGCGGTCGACATCACCAACTACGTGATGCTCGAACTAGGGCAGCCGCTCCACGCTTTTGATCTGGACGCGTTGCAGGGGACAGTGCGTGCCGGTCGTGCGCAGCCGGGAGAGTCGCTGGAGACGATCGACCATGTCGAGCGCACGCTGTCGATCGACGACCTGACGATCCGTGACGATCGTGGACCCATTGGTCTGGCAGGAACGATGGGTGGGGCCACGACAGAGATTGCCGACGACACCGTGAACATCGCTCTCGAGGCGGCCTACTTCGGCGCGGAGGTTGTCGCGAGGATGGGGCGCCGCCACCGACTCACGAGTGAAGCCAGTCGTCGGTTCGAACGAGCAATCGATCGCGCGCTCGCCCCTGTTGCATCAGCCCGGGCCAGTGAGCTGCTGGTGGATCTCGCGGGCGGGACGTATCAGGGAATGACCGCGGTGGAAGCGCCCATGGAAGAGCGATTCATTCGCATCTCGGGTGACCTGCCCTCGCAGGTCGCAGGAATGGACATTCCTGTCGATGACGTAATCGCCACACTCGAAGCCATCGGGTGCTCGGTAGCCGTCGACGGTGGCGAGTTGACCGTTGCCCCGCCCCCATGGCGTCCGGACCTCACCGACCCCGCCGATCTCGTCGAGGAAGTCGTCCGCCTCGTGGGGTACGCGAAACTGCCGTCCACCCTTCCCACGGCTCCTGCCGGACATGGTCTGACGCACGCTCAGAGATTGCGGCGGCGCATCGGCACGGTGCTCGCGGCCCGTGGTTTGGTGGAGGTGCTGACGTACCCGTTCACATCGGATGCGGACGCCGATGCTCTGCGCTGGCCCGACGATGATGAACGACGCGTGTCACCGCGCTTGGCGAACCCGCTCTCCGACGAACAGCCAAAGCTTCGTGCAGCGATCCTTCCGACATTGCTGGTGGCGGCTCAACGGAACATCAGTCGGGGTTTTGACGACACAGCAATATTCGAGATGGGCGCGGTATTCCGCGGACCTGCGGGATCGCAGCATGCCCCGCGACCTGGAGTCGACCAGCGCCCCAGCGACGACGAGTGGCAGCAGTTACAGGACCTTCTTCCCGATCAGCCGACGCACCTGGGTGCTGTGTTCACGGGAAATCGATTGGCGAAGACCTGGACTGATGCCGCCGTGGCCTTCACCTGGGCCGATGCCCTGTCGGTGGCTCAGGATGTCTGCCAGGTACTCGGCGTGGAATACGTTGTCGAGCGAGGCGACGATCCATCCTTTCATCCAGGTCGGTGCGCCCAGGTGATAGTCGACGGTGCGCCGGTGGCGATCGCCGGTGAGCTTCATCCCAGCGTCACGGAGGCCTGGGGGCTGCCGCCTCGCTCGTGTGCGCTGGAGCTCGACCTATCCCGCGCCATCGAGTCCAGCCCCGAGGTTCGGCCCGCACCAGATTTCTCCTCTCATCCGATCGCCAAGGAGGACATCGCCTTGGTGGTGGCCGGTGATGTCTCCGCGCGCGACGTGGCGGCGTCGATCGAGAGGGGAGCGGGCGAGCTACTCGAGAGCCTGTCACTGTTCGATGTCTACGAGGGCGACCAGGTGCCCGACGGCCATAAGTCGATGGCATTCGCCCTTCGTTTCCGGGCCCCGGATCGAACGCTCAGCGCCGAGGAGTTGGCCGGTATTCGCGAATCGATCGTGGAGAGCACGTCCGCGGACGTGGGGGCGCGGTTGCGGTAACGGGCGCTGATCAGGCACCGGACATGGTCCCGGGGGTAGAATTTATGTGCATATGCGTATACTTTTCCCATGACCACTGTCGCGGTAGCCGGCGCCTCGGGGTACGCAGGGGGCGAACTCCTGCGCTATCTGGCGCAGCACCCCACCTTTGACCTCATCGCTGCATGCGCTGCCGGGAGGGCCGGCGAGGCCCTCGGGACGGTTCACCCGCAACTTTCGGCAACGCCCTGGGCCGATTTGATTCTCGACGAAACAACCCCGTCGGTCCTTGGGCAAGCCGACCTGGTCTTCGCGGCGCTGCCCCACGGGGAGTCAGCCGCTCTGGTCGAACAACTGCCCGCAGAAACATTGGTGGTGGATCTGGGTGCGGACTTCCGGTTGGTCTCCTCCGACGCCTGGACGGCGTTCTACGGCGGCGCGCACGCCGGATCCTGGACGTACGGCCT
>Ga0075476_10001653_pt1 | contig 10539 bp, 9 predicted proteins | sample DEB08_DNA_5_FD_76339 | JGI IMG/M metagenome (GOLD analysis project Ga0075476, IMG submission 76339) | Aqueous microbial communities from the Delaware River and Bay under freshwater to marine salinity gradient to study organic matter... | ecosystem: Environmental > Aquatic > Marine > Coastal ...
TCGTTGCTCAATGGCGACTTTGTCGGAGTATGGTCTGCCCAGATGGAATCTATTGAGCACTTATCGGAGTCGGAGCGCGACGATATCTGCTTCAAGACGGCGGATTCTTTCTACCAACTGGGCCTGGCCTAGACATGGCATCTTCTAGGCCACTCGAGGGTTTCCTCGTTCTTGATTTCTCTCAGTTCCTTGCCGGCCCGATGGCGGCGATGCGTCTGGGTGACATGGGCGCGCGCGTCATCAAAATTGAGCGTCCTCCCACCGGGGATATCGGCCGGGGTCTAGCTTTCGGGGGAATCGTGGAGGATGGCGACACCCTGTCTTTCCACATCACTAACCGAAATAAAGATAGTTACGCGGCGGACCTCAAGAACAGTGACGACCTTGCCAAAGTGATGGATTTGGTCAAGCAGGCTGATGTGATTGTCCAGAACTTCAGGCCGGGAGTCATGGAGCGCTTGGGTTTGGGCTATGACTCCATCAAAGAAATTAACCCTTCGATTATTTATGGGTCCATCACCGGCTATGGCGCGGAAGGACCCTTTGCGAAAAGGCCAGGACAGGATCTTCTTGCACAATCAATTTCGGGTTTGCCGTGGCTCAACGGCACCGGAGAACACCCGCCCATTCCGGTGGGTATTGCCCTTGCGGACATCATTACGTCGATTCATCTTGCCCATGGCATAACGGCGGCATTACTCAAGCGGGAGCGCACGGGTGAGGGGTCGAGAGTCGATACCAGCCTCCTCGAGTCCATGCTGGACCTTCAATTCGAATTGATGAGTGCGCACCTCAACGACGCCTCCGTCACGGTCAAACGTGGCGCTCCCCACAGCGCTCACGCATTTTTGCAGGCTCCCTATGGGACCTATCCGACCTCTGATGGCTATATTGCGCTTGCAATGGGCTCGGTTCCCGAACTGGGAAGGCTTCTCGGGCTACCTGAGCTCGAGGCGTTTGAGGACCCCGACACCTGGTGGAGTGACCAAGCGGCCATAACGGAGTTACTGGCCTCGCATCTGGTGTCTCATTCGACGAGTCATTGGCTCGATGTTCTTGACGCGGCAGATTTTTGGTGCGCTCCTGTCCTGACCTTGCCCGAGCTTGTCGCTCACGATGGCTTTGCTGCGATCGGTATGGACCAGGAGTTCGCGAGAATCACAGAGGACGGTTCCGAGCTTCGACTCAAGACCACCCGCGCGCCTGTGCGCTTTGACGGTGCAGCGCTTCGAGTGTCGAGGGGTGCACCTCGAGTCGGAGAGCACACGGAAGCAATTGATCAAGAGTTCAGGGGGTCCTAATGTCCAATCCCAATCCCGACGCAACAAAGCGGTACGAGGTCCCGGTATGGAACCAGGACGACAAGAAGTATGAGGATTATGAGGTCGGTGAGGTAGACCGTTCGATCCGTCGGACAATCTCCGAGGGTGAAATGATGCTCTTCAATGCCCTTCTCTTAGACATGCACCCTTACGTGGCCGATGACATCTTTGCGAGGGAAGAAGGCCTGTTTGGTAAGCGCATCGTGCCTGGCGCCCTGGTCTTTTCTTTTGGGATGGGTTTGATGGCGCACAACAACATCCACACCTTCAGTTACGGCTATGACCGACTGCGCTTCATAAAGCCTGTCTTCGTCGGAGACACGATTTACACGATGCGAACTCTTTTACGTAAAGAACCCAAGTACGACGACATGGGGTTGTTCAAAGTCAGTTACGAGGTTTTCCGAGCCGATGATGAAGAGATTGTGCTGTATTGCGAGCACCTCCAGACCGTGAAATATAGGGACGCCGTGGAAGCCAAGAAGGGTGGCGTCGAGGAGATTACGAAGGAGTCCTGATGATTGACATGTTTCGAGAGATCTCGGAGGCCTGCGCACTGGGAATTCCGTCCCAGCACCACAAAGTCGTGGGTGTGATTGGCGCAGGAGGAATAGTTTCTGGAGCGCACCTTCCCGCGTACAAGAAGGCTGGGCTTGCCGTCCACGCAATCACTGACATCGATGACGCGAAGGCGTCTGCGGTCGCCAAGGATTTTGACATTCCCCACGTCTACTCGAGTGCCGAGGAGTTACTCCAAGACGACGCCATCGAGGTCGTCGATATTGCTGTTCCAGCCTCCGAGCAGCCGGCTCTTCTCCTGGCAGCGCTGCAGGCAGGAAAACACGTTCTTGCGCAAAAACCGCTTGCGACGACCGTTGAGGCTGCCGAGGAGATGGCGGCCGCCGCACAGGCTACAGGCCTGAAGGTAGGCGTGAACCAGCAACTACGGTTCGATGAGGGAATGGCCGCTGCCCACCTCATGGTGGAGGAGGGCTGGATTGGTGAGGTTTCCGGTTTCTCTTTAACCGTGAATCTCGACACTCCGTGGCACCTCTGGGATTGGGCGCAGACGATGGAGCGCCTCGAGATTATGGTTCACTCCATCCATTACCACGATGTGGTGCGGTGGTTTCTCGGTAATCCGCAGAAAGTCTTCGCCGTTGCCGGGAGGACGAAGGACCAAGCTCCCATCGGAGAAACCAGGACGGTCAGCACATATCTTTACGAGAGCGGAGTTGTCGCACTCGTCCACGCCAACCACGTCAATCGGGGTGGAGACAACCTGGCTGAATTTCGCATCGACGGATCAGAAGGCGCCATTCGCGGAACGCTTGGTTTGCTCTATGACTATCCTGATGGGCGCTGCGATACTCTCGAGCTTCGATCCTCCGTCGTGCCCACCGATGGGTGGGTGCCCTATCCCGTGACTCAGCGATGGATTCCGGATGCTTTCATAGGAACGATGGGATCGCTACTCGCTGATATCGCTGGCGAAGGAGAGTTACGAAGCCCCATCTCTGACAACGTGGACACAGTGAAGCTCGTTCACGCTCTTTACCGATCTATTGATACGGGCGAAGCGGTAGCACTCTAAGGGGCAGCGATGACCTCTTGGCGTTGGTGGCCAAGACCTTCGATGGTGAGCTCCATGACGTCTCCCGGAGCAAGGTAGCGGGGGGGCTTCAGGCCCATGCCAACTCCCGGAGGGGTCCCGGTGTTGATGACATCTCCAGGCTCTAGGACCATGAACTGGCTCAGGTAGTGCACGAGGAATGCCGGTTGGTAGACCATTTGCGCCGTCGTACTGTTTTGCATCATGTGACCGTTAACCGAGAGGCTCAGAGCAAGATTCGCGGGATCGGGCACCTCGTCGGTGGTCACGAGCCAGGGACCTGCGGGGTTAAAGGTTTCCGCTGACTTACCCTTTGACCATTGTCCTTGGCGTTCAATTTGGAATTCCCGTTCGCTCACGTCATTACTAATCATGTAGCCAGCGATGTTGTCCAGTGCTTCTTCTTCGCTCGAGAGGTATCGGCATCGGGAACCAATCACAATGGCGAGCTCGACCTCCCAGTCCGTCTTGCTGGAGTTTCTTGGGATGTGGACGGTGTCATTGGGTCCAATCATCGTGTTGGGAGACTTTGTGAAGATGATGGGTTCTGAAGGAATTTCCGCACCAGTCTCCGCGGCATGGTCTGCATAGTTGAGACCGATACAGATGATTTGGTGAGGCCTGGCTACGGGTGGACCCAAGCGGGCGCCGGCGAGAGGGTGGGTAGGAGCCCCCTTGGCCATGAGAGTCTCGACTGATGATGGGAGTTCCTGGAACTGACCAGAGCGGAAGAACTCCCCATCGAAATCGGTGACACCTTCAAGAGAGAGGTACTCCTCGTCGGAGATCAGGACTGCAGGTCGCTCGCCACCGGGCTGGCCAATCCGTATGAGTTTCACGCGATCACCTTACGAGGCTTTGGAAACAATAGAATAACGATACCCTGTATCCTATACGAAACGGCTTTGCCTGGTATATAGTCGTGGATAGTTGAAGCGAAGAAGCTTTGCCAGCTTCGCTTCGAAACCTACCTTGGAGGGAAGTTGGTATGAAGAAAAAATGGCTCGGCGCGCTTGCAATGGCAGGTGCCCTCGCGCTCTCCGCTTGTGCGGGGGGAGGAGCAAGTACTAACACTGCCGGTGGTTCAGACGGTGAGGTTGTCGCGGATGCGGAAGGTCCAAAGTCTTTGCTGATTTGGGTTGACGCAGTGCGTGAACCCGCATGTCTTGCCTACACCGAGAGTGTGGCCGGTGAAGTTGAAGTCACCTGTGAGGTGGTAGGCCAGGAGGAGATTCTTTCGAAGATCCAGCTTGCAAACCAAACCGGACAGGGGTGGCCCGACGTTACCTTTGACCAGCCGAATAACGTTGCAATCTACCAGGATGCCGCTAACGGTTATTCGCTCAACCTGAGCAATTATGTGGACCAGGACATCATTGACGGGTACAACACGTCTAACGACTGGTGTCTGATTGACGGCTCATATTACTGCTTGAAGAACGATCTCGCACAGACTGTTCTCTGGTACGACACTGTTATTTTCGACGAGTTGGGCTTGACAGTTCCGAGCACGATGGATGAATTCGCTGCCACGGCTCTTGAGCTCGAGGGAACCGGATACTCCGCTGGTGCTATCGGTGACCAGGGCTTCTACGCCGGGTACCTGTGGCCAAGCGGTTGCCCGATGGTGAACGTGCTCGATCCTGCGACGGTGCAAATCAATGCTGATAGTCCGAATTGTTCTCGGGTATGGGAGCTCGTGCAGCCTCTCGTTGACGCTGGAGTTCTAGACACCCGCTCAGCGTTTGACGCCGGGTTCATCGCGGATGTTGCACAGCAGCAGAAAGTCGCAATGCACATCGGACCCTCATGGTGGGGTGAGTTCGTGATTCGCCCGCCAGACTCTTGGGCAATTCCGGAGGGTCGCATGACGGCAGCTCCCATGCCCAGCTGGGCCGGTGAGTCGACCAACTGGTCTGGCGAGTGGGGTGGCGGAATCTGGGTTGCATCTGCATACTCGGAATTCCCTCAGACTGCTGCTGAAGCAGTAGTGTTCCTTGCCACTGATCCTGATATGCGGGCTGACAAGGTTACCTTCCCGGGTTACCAGCCGGCGTTCGAAAAGTGGAGAGAGCGCCTCGGAGCCGATTCCTATTACGCGGCTGACCCGACTGAAGCCATGGTCGAGCAGGCAGGTAAAATCCGTCAGGATAACAAGCCCGTTCGCTACGACATGCAAGGCCAGTTTGGGCTACTGAATGGTGGAATTAACGGTGGCTCGAGCCTCGAGGAATCAGTGCGTGCTTACATCGACGCACTGACGAATCTCGCTCCTGCGGCCGGATACACCGTGACGGAGTAGTAACCAGGTGACGCTGTGTGGGGGCGGGGACTCCCCGCCCCCACACAGCCGTCAGGAATGAAGACGTTAGGTTTGGGGCATGAAATCGGCATCAAAAAGAAATAGTCAGATTCACGGCATTTTAATGTTCTTGCCCTACTTTGTCCTGCTCGCGATGTGGGCTATTTATCCGCTTGCGCTAGCGCTCTATACGTCATTTCAACCATCTAGGACGAGTCCGTCGTGGGGGTTTGGAAACTATCTCTTTGCGCTGACTGACTTTAGGTTTTTACCCGCAGTCTTGAACGTCGCCAGCTTCTTACTTCTGTATCTCCCTGCAATGCTGCTTGTCGTAGCAGGGATGTCGTTGTTGCTTGACTCCATCCGGGCACGTTGGACGGTGCCACTGCGATTGCTCTATCTCGTGCCGGCAACAATTACTGGGTCGGTTGCCGTCTTGGTCTGGTACTTCATGTTGGAGCCGACATTCAGCCCTATCAAGGATGCGCTTGCGCAGATTGGTTGGACGCAAGGAACCGACGTATTTAACAAGGGCAACCTGGTCTGGATTTTTGCCCTTATTGCATTTTCGACGGGCGCCGGTAACTGGATTGTGATCCAGTACGGTTCCCTTCAATCAATACCCGACGACATTCTTGAGGCTGCCACCATCGACGGAGCAAACAGCTGGCAGATGGCCCTCCGTATTAAGTTGCCCTTGATACGAAAGTACCTCGTGTACATGATGATCCTGACCTTTGCGGCTGGACTTCAAATCTTTGTGGAGCCCTATCTTTTGAGTTCAATCCCTTCGGCTCCTGGAGTAGCAAATTCGTGGGCGCTCAACCAATTGAGTTACGAATTAGCGTTCAGGGGGACAAATCTAGGTGCTGCGACAGCGTTGTCCTTCATGCTCTTACTTGTGTGTGTAGGTCTGGCTATGTGGGTGATATATCGCACCGACTTCTTTGACGAGGCTGACATCAAAAAGAAGAAGAAAGTTCGAGGGTAGACACGATGACAAATGTTGGCCATGGTCGAAAGCGACGCTTCAGGAATGAAACTCCCGCCTCTGGCCTGAAGTCTTTGTCTGCAAAGACGCTCCAGTGGATTGTCCTATTAGGTTTTGCAGTGTTTAGCGTAGTTCCGATGACCTGGATGATCCTGGCGCCCTCGAAGACCCAGCCCCAGTTGCAGCAGGATGCGCCACTCTCGTTTGGGACTTTCGAGGGCTACGTAACTGCCTGGAATAATCTAGCCTTATTCCAAGACGCCCGCATTCTCCAGTGGTTCTGGAATTCCGTCTGGTATTCCGCCCTTCAGGTTTCTGTTGCAACCGTGGTAGCTCTTCTCGCGGGGTATGCGCTCGCGGTGACACGCATGCCACTGCAGAAACCACTGTTGATAATCACGCTGATCGCGATGATTGTTCCGCAGGTGGCCTTCGTCCTGCCCATATTTATTGAGGTCTCGCAGCTCGGCATTTACAACACCGCGTGGGCAATCATCCTGCCAGGAACCTTCTATCCCTTTGGCGTCTTTCTCGCCTACATTTATTTCTCGACAACCATCCCTCACGAGCTCTTTGACGCAGCTCGAGTGGATGGATCTGGCGAATGGGGCACCCTGTGGAGGATAGGAATCCCTATGGCGAAAGGACTCATTGGCATGCTCGCCTTCTTCAGCTTCCAGGCAAACTGGGTGAATTTCTTCCTCCCCTACTTGGTGGTGAACTCTGGGGAGGTACTGACCCTGCCGGTGGGCATGGGAATTTTGTTCTCACAAACACCGGCCCTCAACCCCGGAGTGGGGGCTAATGCTCTTCCGATTAGAGGCCCGGAGATTGCGCTTGCTGGCCTTATTGTCACACTACCTATCCTGATTGTCTTCCTGTTGTCCTCGCGTGTTCTTGTTCGAGGGGTTCTTGCAGGAGCGGTCAAGAACTAGTTTGTTTGCGCAGTAGGTAGAGCTCGAAAATCAGATTACGGACAGGGTCGTCAAGGCGCCCTGCCTAGTCGCCAGTAATCCTCGGTTTGATGAGGGGATCCCAGGCTTCCGAGGATTCAAACGGAGTTGCGTAACTCGCCACCCGGCTGTGTCTGGAAATCTTCAGATCGAGGGATACTGAGGATTCTCCCGGCACTTCAATCTCACACCACGGTCCATCAACAGAGATCTCTTGGCCCTGATTTTGAAAAGCGGACACAAAGGTGTGCTCTCCGAAGGCGCCGGCTTGGAGTATGACGTGAGTTCGCTCAGACCCCACATTTGCAAGAGTGAGGCTCATCCCGGTTTGGTCGACGTGACTAACAAGCGCGCTGACCCCCATTGGCAGACCGGGGGTTTTGGTTTCGGGGTTGAAATAACGAACACTTGCGAACTGGAACCCACCATGAGAAATATGCATGGGGGCTCCCCACTGGAGTTGCACAAGAGATTCGAAATAGAGCGGGTTGAATTCCTGCCAGGCGTGTATGGCGTATCCGTCAACCTGCATGCTCAGCGAGTCGGGAAAGTCATTGATTTGTTCCACCGTGTCCCAGACTTTTGGATCTCCGTGATCTGAGCGAAGTCTGGCAAGTTGTTGGTCCAGTAGTCGCTTGTTCGCGGAGAGAACTTGGTCTGGGTAGTCAGGGAGATTCCCGGTAATGAACTCGTACCAGGGGATTGTGTTGGTGTTGTAGTGCTTCACGCTAAAGGGCTTCTCGGCGATTGAAACTTTTTGCCAGTCGAGGGCTCCTCTGCACCGCTCTACTCGCTCCTGGTCGTCGTCGCTCAAGGAGCGGAACCACAGGTGAATTGCATGGTAGGGATTCGCCGGCCTGAAATCTGTCCATCCGGAATCGAAATGTTTGTTTGGGGTATGCCACACTCCGTCGATCTCTTTACCCATCGAAAAATTGGTGTCGATTTGCTCTCGCGCAAGGGCAAAATAGGAGTCATCTCCGGTCATGAGGACTGCGTTAGAGACAATGTTTACAATCGGCTCGATGATGGTGATGAGACCGTGGGGCCATCGCCACCCGTAGTGGCCGCCCCACCATTTTCCCTCTAGGTACTCACCTACTTTTCCGGTGAGCCCTACGTTGTCAGGGATGATCCCTCCATTGTCAATCGCACGTTGGCGCCATCGGTTGAGATAATCGACAACCCAGGTGGTAAATGAGGAATCGGCGGTGTACATAAAGGCATGTGTCATCTGCCCGGATGCATTCATATTCAAGGGAACATCACCCTTGGTCATTCGCTCATTCATGAGCCGAACAACCTCTTCATAAACCTCGTCATTTGACCAGTTGCAGGTCCCGAGTTCGAAAGGAGATGTCGTCATGTCCTCAAACGGCGCGTGGTAGGAGTCCAGAACACCTCGGTGGGTAATCCAGTCTTCGTGGGTAGTTTCGAACCGTGGGCCTCGAGAGCCGGACATAGGAGCCCGGATAATGCCTAGTGCGCTGTCGTAGTTTTGAGCGTCGGGGTCTTCGCCGTTGTACATTTTCGCGAACCGGACCGCGCGTGTCCGATCCTGAAGCGAATTTGGCTTCGTTAGTCCGAAGAAATAGTGGTAGAGATTTGCTTCTCCGTGGTGCATCCAGTCGTAGTAGCCATCAAATTCGCGATGAATCTGCCCGTATTCGGTCCACTGCCAAGTGATTCCGTCCCATATCTTTCGGCCAAGCTCGTAGATGCGCTGGTTGCCGGTTAGGGCGTAGAACAAGGGAAAATACTGGAAACCTTCATAAGGATCATCTGATCCGTCCATACCAGGCCAGGAATCCCGCCAGATTAGCGTTCCGTCGTCACGGACATAGCGCGCGACGAATTCTTCAACAGCAGCTGTCAAGTTGATGATGAGCTCCTGCTGGGAGTGGGCCCAATCGGGAACCCCGTTCGAGGCAGAAAGGTTTGTCAGTTGAGGGATGGGACGGGTCATTGTGGTCTCCTCTTGGTGGAAATATCCTATAGTATTACGACCTAATGGGTTCACGTTTTGCACGACATTCCATACTCGTTACTGGATCGACGAGCGGTATTGGACTTGCCACGGCTCGACGACTCCATGACGAGGGGGCGCGGGTTGTCTTGCATGGTCGACGCTCCTCATCAGAACTCCCAGATGCGGTGCTCGAGCTGCTCCAATCCGATCGAGTCGCCTATGTCGTTGCGGATCTCTCCAAACCTGATCAGGCCCGCGAGCTTCCCGACCAGGTAAAAAAGAAACTAGCCAGTCTTTCCGGTGTTGTCCTAAACGCCGCTGTGGAGTTGCACAAACCGTGGGACGAAACGACAGCCGCGGAGTGGGACTCCGTGATGTCGGTCAACGTGAGGTCCGCGCTTCTAATTGCCCAAGGAGCAGCGTCTTACCTCAGGGAAACTCAGGGTTCGATTGTGGTCGTGAGCAGTACCAATGCATTGCGAGTGAACACGAGCAATCTTGTTTACGACTCGAGCAAAGCCGCACTGAACCATATGTCTCGGGCGCTCGCCCTCGAACTGAAGGCCGAAGGCATCAGAGTCAATACCGTAATGCCAGGAGGAGTCGACACCCCCATGCTTTCCCGATGGCTCGGCGATTATGCGCGGTCCCCTTCTGCAGCGAAGAAGGTACTGGAGGATGGAATCTCAAGCGGAGCCGTGGGAACTCCGGATGACATCGCATCAGCAATACTCTTCCTGCTCTCAGACGACGCACGCTGGGTCAATGGAGCCCAGTTGGTTGTCGACGGCGGCGCGTATCTCAGCGGTTAGGGTTTTCCATTCAGCTCTTCGCTCAGCACCACGGGGAGCGGGCCCGTCACAGCCGGCACCATCTGGATATCTCGAGCTTTGACTCGGGTTGAGGTTCGGTTCGCGATTATCGCGCCAAGGAACAGCATCGCGAAGGGAACAGAAAATGCCAGAAAGACGGTTGACCCTTCCGCAATCGCTCCCATCAAGACCTTTGCGACAATCGACATGCTTTGGGCGACAAAACTGAGTACTGCTATCGCTTGAGCAGTCATGATTCCCGGCAGCGAGCTAGCTGTCGAAATCATGGTGGGGCCCACAGGGGCTAAACCCATGCCGGCAACGGACCAAAATCCCGCGAGCCAGAGAATGCCTGATAATGGCGACAGCGGTGAGAGTACCCATGCCCCCCCCACGCCGAGCCCCATGCTGATGCACGACGCGAGGGCTCCGGCCACCGAGATGGAGTGAACGTCGACTCGTCTTGTCAAGGTCGAGATGGAAAGCCTGCCCACAATCATGCCCACCATGAAGGTCGCGAAAGGTAGCGCGCGCAGGGCGACGTCTGCTCCTGCGGACCGCGACAAGACGGCAGACCA
>Ga0075476_10001655_pt1 | contig 10536 bp, 9 predicted proteins | sample DEB08_DNA_5_FD_76339 | JGI IMG/M metagenome (GOLD analysis project Ga0075476, IMG submission 76339) | Aqueous microbial communities from the Delaware River and Bay under freshwater to marine salinity gradient to study organic matter... | ecosystem: Environmental > Aquatic > Marine > Coastal ...
ATCGTCCAGGTTCTCTTCCGGGTGCCACTGGACAGCTACCCCAAAGGGATAGTCCTCGATTTCGATGCCCTGAATGGTGCCATCGAACCCCCGGGCGGTGACCACCACTCCCGGCGCCACCTGGTCGATTGCTTGGTGGTGATAAACGTGTCCGGGGACTTCGCCTTCCCCGAGGATCTGGTGGAGCCGGCTGCCCTCCGTGATGGTCATGGGTTCTGGATGGAAAACGCCATCGCCCACCCGATAGCGGTCGTGACCGACAACATCGGGAAGGTGCTGGTGCAGGGTTCCTCCCAAGTGAACGTTCAGCATTTGAGCGCCTCGACAAATGCCGAGGATAGGAAGTGTCATCCGGCGAGCCGCAGTGAGCAGGGTGTCTTCCAGAGCATCGCGGAGATTCTCTGAATCTTGGGTGTGGGGGCCTTTGTCTTGGCCATAGAGCGCCGGGTTGATATCAGCACCGCCGGTAATGATGAGACCGTCGAGTCCTTCTAGGATGCTCATGGCTTCCTCGAGCGTGATTGGCTGTGGTGGAATCATTACCGCAAGCCCCCCAGCACGAGTGACGGTCTCGACGTATTGCGCCGGCAACACGGCTAGCTCACCGTCGTAGATGGTCATCTGGCCGAGGGTTCGATAGGTCGAGAGTCCGATGCGAGGGGTGGTCACGGCGTATCTTCTTTCTCCGATGCGCAGGTGGTGCTGAGATTAGTCAGAAGCCAACCTACGACACCTGATCTCTCATGCCCCCGGCGACAGTCTCCCGAGTGCTTTCCAAAAGTCCGCGAGCACCGCATCAGCATCGAGGTCTCGAGAGATTTCGGCGATACGCCCGGGCCTGTTCCAATCAGGGACCCCTGCGGGATCAACGGAAGGGAGGGCCTCCTGGACAAAATGGACGTTTCCAGGGATCGTTACAGCCGCCACATTGGCAATGTCCCAGAGGACTTTTCCTCTCGGAGAGGGAATTGCCTCTCCGGACACGTCCACATCGTCCATATCGAATTTTGCTCTGCCCGAGGTCCAATCGAAGGTTATGTCGGCGATGTAGTTGCAAATGGGTGACCCAATATCCCTCAAACGCTGAATAAAGGGATTCGGCGTGACGGCAAGCTTTTCCACCCCTGGCCACCCGGGAAGAACCTTGAGGGGTCCTTCCGCCACGAACAGTCGACGCCACGAAGCAATGTCAGCACGAGCGTTCAGTTCGCCATATTTCTTTTCTTGCCACGTCGCATCGTCAGGGAAGCCACCCGCCCAAATGATGTTTATCTCTCGCCGAACCTCGGGGGCAAGAAGCGCCAGTGAGGCCATGTTTGTTGCCGGCCCAGTGGCGAGAATCGTCAACGGGCCCTGTTGCGCAGCCTCGATGATGAAGTCGAGACCTTCGCTAGCTACCGCGTCATCCATTGTCTCCATGGGATGAGATGCCCCACGAAGGCATTGCACTGTCTGCGAGGCTCCGCACAAGTCAACAACTCGTTCGGCTTCCTCTTGGTAGCGGTCGATTGAGTGTGGTCCGCTCGCCACAGTGTTTTGAACCGAAACGACAGCAAGAACATCGAGCGAGTCGGACCCCAGTGCGTGGGCAATGGCCATTTGGTCATCGATTTCGTTGGCTGTGTCGCAGTCCAGAATTACCCTCAGTTTTCCGCTCATGCTGTCACCACCGTGTTGCTGGTCCGGCCTTGGTGATTGACGGTGGCCATCACAGCTTCGACAATCCTTTCTGTGCTGGGGAGATAGTGATCTTCGAGCGGCGGTGAGAAAGGCACTGGTGCGTGGGCTCCAGTGACCATCTTCACTGGTGCAAGAAGGCGATCAAAAGCGTGCTCCGCGGCGAGTGCCGAAATGTCCGTGGCCAGTGAGCAACGGGGATGCGACTCGTCAACAATCACAAGTCGCCCGGTTTTTGCCACCGACGCGAGAATGGTGTCAGTGTCGAGCGGAGAGTATGTCCGGGGATCAATAACTTCGGCACTCACTCCGACCTCGTTAAGGGCATCAGCGGCGTCCAAGGCGGTGTGAACCATCTTTTGCACACCGACAATCGTGACGTCTGTGCCCTCTCGGACAATGGCGGCTTGACCGAAGGGGATTGTGTAGCTTTCCTCGGGCACGTGAGTCTTGCGCATGTACAGGCGCTTGTGCTCAATGAAAACAACCGGGTCTGGGTCCCGAATTGCTTCGATGAGGAGCCCCTTCGCGTCGTAGGCGTTGGAGGGTGCCACGACCTTCAACCCAGGGATGTGGGTGAAGATCGAGTACAACGTCTGGGAGTGCTCAGCTGCCGCCCGGAAACCTGCGCCTGCCACTGTTCTGACAACCATGGGCACAGACATCTTGCCCCCATACACATAGCGCAGCTTGGCCGCCTGGTTGAGCAACTGGTCGAAGGAGGTTCCGAGAAAGTCAACATACATGATCTCAGCGACTGGACGGAGACCAGCAACAGCCGCTCCGATTGAAGCCCCAATGAACCCTGTTTCGCCCAGCGCTGTGTCGATTACTCGCCGGCGACCAAATTTGGTTTGCAGACCATGGGTGACCCCGAAAGGGCCACCCCACGCGTCAGCCGCTTCTGGGTAGTCTTCATCTCGTCCTGCGCCTCCGCCGATGTCTTCTCCGAAAAGAATCACTCGTTCGTCAAGTTCCATCTCCTGGTATAGGGCTTCGTTGATGGCGTCTTTAATGGTTAGTTCTCTCATGGCTGTTCCTTTCACTTCGTGTAGACGTCGGTGGTGACAGCGTCGAGGCTTGGCCACTTGGCTGCGCTGGCGTGAGCGAAGGCCTGAGCGACCTCGTCACGCGCGGTGTTCTCTATGGTGTCCAGCTCTTCGGAACTCAACCCAAACTCAGCGGCGCGCTTCCGGAAGGCGGGGAGCGGGTCTTTGGATCTCCAGTAGGCCACCTCTGCTGGCGGCTTGTATGTCTGCAAGTCCCCCTCAAACTGTCCGCCGTAGCGGTAGGTCATCGCCTCAATCAGGACGGGACCTGCTCCCGAGCGAGCATGGTGCAGTGCTCTCGTCATCGCTTCCCGCACTGCGAGGACATCCATTCCGTCCACTTCAATGGTGGGAATTCGATACGGACCAGCCATTGCGGACACAGTTCCCGCGAGAAGGTGATAGTCGACCGCAGTCGACTCTGCGTAGAGGTTGTTTTCGCAAACAAAAATGACGGGGCAGGAGAATAGCGCCGCAAATTCCAAGGCTTCGTGCCAGGCCCCTTGGTGGACAGCCCCATCTCCAAAGAAGGAGACCGCTACCTTGTCGTCCCCCAGGTAGTTGGAAGCAAACGCAGCCCCGGCTGCGATGGGGAGACCTGCGGCCACAATCCCCATCGCACCGATCATTCCGAGGTCTTGGTCAGCGACGTGCATGGATCCACCCTTGCCACCGCAGACTCCAGTCTCTTTTCCGAAAAGTTCACCAGCGATTCCCTCAAGAGGAACATCGCGAGCAATCGCGTGCCCGTGGTTTCGATAGGTGGAGGTAATCCAATCGTCAGATCGAAGAAGCGGGATGACTCCACAGGCGACAGCTTCTTCGCCGGCGTAGGTATGAAGGTAACCTTCTGCCTCTTTGGTCTCCGAAATGTTGGTGACACGCGTTTCAAACTCGCGGATTCTCACCATTCGACGCCATAGGCCGGCCGCTTCGTCCACGTCCGGTGGTGCCACCGCAATCTGCTCTATTTCGCGTAATTCTCTTGCCATTAGTGTTCTCCCTTATTTGTGTTTTAGATGGGCAAACCGGAAACGACCGCGTTTGTTGGTGCGTCATGTGCATGCAGGGCGCGTAATCCTTCGTAGATGATGGAGGTGTGATGGCGGCGGACATCGATTGATGCCCCCGCGATGTGGGGGGTGAGTAGGGTGTTGGGCGCCGACAGTATTGGGTGATCACGGCGCAGGGGCTCCTCCCAGAAAACATCGAGAGCAGCTCCTGCAATCGTTCCTGAATTCAAGGCAGCAATCAGCGCTTTCTCGTCCACGAGGGCAGCTCGAGCGGTGTTGATGAGGTAGCCCTCAGAGCCTAAAGCTGTGAGCTGCTGCTCCCCGATGAGTGGCTTGCCGTCACTGGGCGGAGCAGCGTGGAGCGAGACAACATCGGATCTTTCAAAGAGCTCATCAAATTCGACCCACTCACAACCTTCACCCATCTCCCGCACATAAAGGTCGTGGGTCAGGATTTTGGCGCCAAATCCGCTCACAAGCCGTTGTGCCACCCGCCTGCCAATTGCCCCGTATCCGAGCAAACCAATCGTGAGTTCGCTGATTTCCCGTCCTCGGAAGTGGAAATACGGGAGATCCCCGTGAAGATTCCAGCCCACGTTGCGTATGTGGTCGTCTGCTTGAATGATCCGACGCTGTGACGCCAAAATGGCCGCAATGGTGAAGTCAGCTACGGAGTCAGCATTCCTTCCCGGCGTATTCAACACCCAAATACCCCGCTCCTCAGCGGCTGCCGTATCGACGTTGGTTGGATTTGCCCTTGCTGACGCAACTATTTTCAGATCTGGACTCTTATCGAGAACCCGCTCGGTCACTTCCTCTAATTCACACACGAGCAGCGAAACGCCCCGAAGTTTATCGATGAGTTCGTCTTCTGTGAGGGCTGTGCGAGTCACCCCCCAGCCCGTAATTTCTGAGGTGTAGCCCAGTGATTCGAGGTTCGTGACGAATTCCTCCGTGACCTCTGCGGTCAGTAACGCTTTCATTGGTTCTCCAATTCCTCTGATGCTCGCCTGTGGGTGTGGGCTGAGAATTCAGTCAGGTACGCCTCAATGAACGCTGCGTAGCCAGAATCGTAGTTTCGTGCCTTTTGGGGCGAAACGGAGCGGATATCAGGGGTGGCGTGCGTGGGTATCCCCAGCGCTCGACCCACAAGAGTGACACCGGCAAGTGCTGATTCAGATTGACTCTGAACAACTTCTATCGACCGCCCGAGAACGTCGGGAAGAAAGGTGGAGAGAACGTCCGCGGCACCCCCACCGAGAAGAACTCTCGTTGCTGGTTTGCCTGAGACCGATTCGAGCATCTCGAGGTTGCTTCTGATGCTGAATGCGTGAGATTCAAGTATCGACTCGGCAATATCCTCGGGCGTGGTGGTCATGGAAAAACCTTTGATGCTGGGGGGAAAGCGATTTCTCCAATGGTTTTCCTCCCACAAGGGGAAAGCCACGAGTGACACGAGTTCCGGCGATGTTGGGGCGTTCGGACGGGTGAGAGAGGGCAGGGACCCGCTCACCGAGTTCCACCACTCAGACATAGTTCCCGGGTACCCAGCGTTTCCCTCAATAACCCATCTATCTTTTTCAAGATGAGTCGATAGCCACGGTCGACGAGCCGGATCCACCACTGGTGACGACGTCGTCAACTGGATTGGCGTGGAGGAACCGGCCACCACTGTCGCAACTCCGGGGCTCATCCCCCCCATGCCGAGGGACACCATTTGAGAGTCTGAGCCTCCGACAACTACGGGGGTTCCCGCCTCTAGACCGTCAATCCGGTCAGCTGCGGTCTGTGTTACACCTCCCGCAATCGTGCCCGCCTCCACCGCGGGAGGAAGGATTGCGCCCGGAATCTGGAGCTTGCCGAGCATGTCGTGAGCCCAGGTGCGCGCAGACACGTTGGCCATTTGACCAGCACATATCAGTGACACTTCGCTCACAAACTCTCCGGAGAGCTTCCAGATAACCCAGTCATGAAGGAAAAGCACCTTGCGACATTGCCCCCACCGCACGGGGTCGCTTTTTTGAATGTGGAGGATTTTGGGAAGTGTGAGCTCCGGGGCAAGCCAATGCCCGGTGATGGCATAAAGCTCTTCCCTTCCCACAGTGTCCTCAAGAAAGTCGAGTTGGGATTCTCCGGCTCTATTTCGGTTGTAGTAACCGTTTCCAAGTTCACCGTCGTCACCCACGAGAACGAAACCTTGGCGGAGTGAGCTGACCGTAACTCCCGCAATTTTTCCGTGGGATGGCCCCGCTTGGACAAGGGCACGCGACAGGGTTTGGCAGAGGAGTGACCAAAGCTCTGGGGGGTCAAAATCGAATTGCCCATCGTGGGAATCCCTCACCGGGGTCGGCGCTGACACCTGGGAAATAATGTGTCCGTCAGTGTTGGCAACCCACGCCTTAATAGACGAACCACCGATGTCGAGGCCCGCGGCAACCATGGACATACTTAGTGCCGATCTCGAAGTTCTGGAATAGCTGCGCGGTTCTCTAGAAGTTCTCGGTACGCCGGGGGGCATTCTGTCGTCGTGTCGCCCAGAAGTAGTGCGTTGAGAGTCGCAGAAGCTGCCTCTTCGAGATTTGCCGCCCTCTTATAGGCCAGCTCAATCGAATCTGCGACGACGCTGCAACCGTGGTGACCCAAAATTACGACATCGGAGGACTCAAGCGCTGCTGATGTCGCGGTCGCAATTTCCTCTGATCCTGCCGGTATCCATGGTGTGGAGGCGATGTTGCGGACGTAGTAGACGTGGTCAATTGTCATCAGGCGAATCTTGTGTCCTAAGGCGTCCAGAAGGACGGAAGCCTGGGGATGGAAGTGGAAGACCGCATTCACATCGGCCCTGGTGCTGTAGGCCGCGAGGTGAAGCCGAAACTCACTCGATGGAGTCGCATTCCCACCGACTACGTCGCCATCCAGTGACACGAGGGAGAAATCACCAGTCTGCAGAGTGTCTAACCAGGTTCCACTTGCAGTGATCAGGAAGGTGTCATCGCCAGGGACCCTGGCGGACAGGTTTCCACCACTTCCAATGACCAAGCGATGCGCGGTGGCTTGCTTGCCTGCCCATTTCAGTTGCTCAATGAGCTCAATGTGGGCGGCTGAGAAGGTTGGTTCGTTATTCATGTGGGGGAACCTTTTGCTGAGAGGGCGTACTTGTGACCGGTGTGGGCTGCGAGTGCAGACTCGAATTTATCGAGGGGGAGCGGCTCCTGGACAATGTCGGATAACGAAATCTTGCCGTCGGCGAGCAGGGCTATTGCTTCTGCAAACGCGCCGTTGGGGGCGAGGTGCCCGCCGACGAGTTCCAGTTCTTTGAATTCTGCGATTTGGTTGAGATCGATCGAGTAGCGCTGGTTGTATACGCCGTAGAGGCAGATTCTTCCGCCGGGCGCTACCAGCTCGAGTGCCAGATCAACAGCCTCCACTGACCCGCTGAGTTCGATGACGCGGCTAGCCCCTGAAGGAGATACTGTGCTGAAGAAGGCTTCCACGACGGATGATGGACCGTGCGGTGACGTGCTCAGAACCGTGTGTGCCCCAAGTGCACGAGCTCTCTCAACTTTGGCTTCGTCCCTGACTACGGCAACGATGTGGGCGCTGGGATGTTGGTGTTTGATCAGTTGAATGACGGTTGCGCCAATTGCGCCAACCCCGGTCACCACAACTGTGTCAGCGTTGCCCAGGGCAGCCCGCTTGAGAATGTGGACCGCATTTGCCAGCATTTCGATTCCGGCTGCGTCCTGTAACGAAATGTTCTCGGGGACTCGATGGATGATGGAATTTCCTGGGAGTGCCATCTTTTCTGCGAACGCGCCGGGCATTTGACTCCCAAAATGCGCTCCGTCCCGGCACAGGTTCTCCCGGTTGTCCCGGCACAGGTGGCAGATTCCACACGGCGCCATAACCTCCACCGCAACCCGGTCACCCACAGCCAGAGCACCCTCCGCCTGGGCACCGACGTCGACAATTCTTCCCACTATTTCGTGACCTGGAGTGAAGGGAAAAGTAATGTTCCAGGGACTATTGCCCTCCCAGATCATTCGGTCGGCAGCACAGACCCCCGCCGCTTCAACCTCAAGAAGGTAGCCATCCGAGGGCAGGGGAGGATCTTCAACCTCCTGGAAGACAAAGTCTCCCGCCCCCTGCGCTACCACTGCTTTCATCATGCGGAAAAACCAGCTCCAGCTGCTCTCACCGCGGTGACGCTTTCACTTACAGCGTCCTTACTCGAGATGCCACCTTCGACGGCACCGTAAAGATCGAAGGATGCCACCCCGTCAAACCCCACACGAGTTAGCTCCTGGAGGTACTCATCAGGCGAATGAAGCCGGCCGACAGGGAGGTCGTCGTCCGCTCCGCCAGTGTCCGCATCCCCCAGATGAACGTGGAAGAGTTTTCCGGCCTTTGCGACTCGGGCGATGACCTCCGTGGGGTCTTCGCCTAGGGCGTAGGCATGGCCTGAGTCGACTAAGACCCCGATGTTGTCAAAGTGCTCAACTGCTGTCAGGGTCGCGGTGGCGTCAGGAATCACCGTGTCCGGTTTGTATTCCAGTGCGATACGAACGCCGTGAGGCATTGCAGCTTGAGAGACCAGCTTGAGCCCCTCATGAAGCGCGTCCGTTTCGGATTCGTCAAGGTCAGCGCCGGGCCACAAACCGATGACATCGATTCCGAGAGATACGGCGACTCGTGCCACCTTCTCCACCTCTTCGGCGAGTTCGGCTGCCTGCCCGGTGAGTGCTCCGTGGGGCCATAGTTCGGGTAACAAAGAGAGGAGCAGCCCGGAAACTTTTACGCCGGTTGTTTCCGTCAACACTGCCAGGTCAGCCAGACGCTTCTCGGAGAGTTGCTCGTCACTGCGGTACACACCCAGTTCGATGCCGTAGAGACCCTCTTTTTGAGCATTGTCAAAGCAGTCCTTATCTGTCCATTTTTCTGGCCAGTGGTTCCAATCCGTGTCGCACAGTTTCCAGGTCATCGAGATTTCTCCTTTTCCGTGCTGAGGGAGCCTTCCGTTGCCTTGCCGCCATCCGCGAGCGCCACACTGCTCTCCGGAGGAAGGATGTGGATTCGCAGAGGGTTGAAGCGAACGGTGATGGTGTCACCGGCTTGGGGACGGAAGCTGGGGCTCGCATCGAGTTGGACCAATTCGCGTCCATCTGCGGTGCCCGGCTTCACCCAGATACGAGTCTTGGTTCCCAGATACTGGATTTGTTCCACGAGAACACTGACGTCACCAGGACCCTGGGCTTTGCCCTCAACAAGGGATATCTCTTCTTGTCGAAGCGCGAGGATGCCGTCCCCCGAGGACAGGCCACTGTTGATCGGGAACGAACCGAAAGCGCAGGTGAAGGTTCCACGGTCCGCGTGGCCCTCCAAGAGGTTCGATGTTCCAAAGAACCTCGCCACCTTCACGGACTCTGGTGCCGTGTAGAACTCTTCAGGCGTTGCGTATTGTTCGATTCGACCATCGACAAGCAGAGCAATTCGATCGGAGATTTCGACTGCTTCGGCCTGATCGTGCGTCACAAAGACCGTGGTGACACCGATTTGTTGCTGGATCGAACGAATAAGGTCCCGCATTTGAACTCGGAGGTTCGCGTCGAGGGCGCTGAGGGGTTCGTCGAGAAGCAAGACGTCAGGTTCCACAATCAATGCTCGTGCGAGAGAAACCCTCTGCTCCTGGCCCCCCGATAGCTGGCCAACTCGCCGAGTACCGTACCCTTCGAGTTGAACAAGGCCCAGCATTTTCTCGACTTCTTGGTCGATCTCCTTTTGGGCGACTTTTTGCATCTTCAGACCAAATCCGACGTTCTCGGCTATCGACATATGGGGGAAGAGGAGTGACTTTTGGAAGACCATACCCACGGGCCTTTTTTCTGTCGGGTTGTCGGTGACGTCAACACCGTCGAACAGGATTGAGCCTGAATTCGGGCGCACAAGACCCGCAATCATTCGCAGAGTTGTCGTCTTTCCACATCCTGATTCACCGAGCAGGGAGACCAACTCTCCCGGTTTGATATCAAGGTTCAGAGACTTTACGGCTTGATGAAGATTCCCAAACGTTTTCGTGAGGTTCGTCAGACTTACTGCAGTCGCGCTCATAGTTGCCCCAATCCAGATATTGCTCGTTTACTCCCGGTCAAATAGCGGCTGGTGAGAACCAGCAAAAGTAGTGGTGGAATTATGAAGATAATTCCCAAGGCGGCAGCTCGCGTGGAGTCATTGCCGCCGACATACGCGAAGAGAAGGAGTGGCATCGTCTTGATCGTCCCCCCTCCCACCAAGAGTGTGAGAATGTACTCACTCCACGAGATGACGAACGCGAAGAGAGAAGCAACGGCAAGTCCGGGAAAAACCGCAGGAAGTGTCACCCTGAAGAGAATCGACAAAGGACCTGCTCCCAGGACACGGGCCTGCTCTTCATACGCAACGTCGTAGTTGGCGAAGACACTTCCCATGACCAAGGTCACGTAGGGGACCGTCGGAATCATGTGGACTAGCGCAACGCCCCACAGGGTATCGGCGAGGCCCACTCGGATGAAGAGCACTTGAATTCCCATTGTGACGGCGAACGCTGGCACAATGACAGGAGCAAGCATGAGGAACTGAATCAGCCTCTTGGAACGGAACCGGTAGAGGCCGAGGGCCCTCCCTGCGCTGAGGCCTATTCCCGCCGCAGCGAACGTCACGATGATCGCGATAATGCTCGACGTAATGACGCCTTCAAGCAGATCAGATCCGGGTCGCCCCAATTCTTCAAAGCCGCGCAAATTATATTCCTGCGGAAGAAG
>Ga0075476_10001656_pt1 | contig 10535 bp, 10 predicted proteins | sample DEB08_DNA_5_FD_76339 | JGI IMG/M metagenome (GOLD analysis project Ga0075476, IMG submission 76339) | Aqueous microbial communities from the Delaware River and Bay under freshwater to marine salinity gradient to study organic matter... | ecosystem: Environmental > Aquatic > Marine > Coastal ...
TCGTGGTCGGCGGGATCATCCCCGAGGAGGACCGGCCGGTGCTCGCAGAAGCAGGCGTCGCAGCGGTCTACACCCCGAAGGACTTCGACCTGCCCCGAATAATGAACAAGTTCGTCGACCTAGTGTTGGACCACTAACTGCGAACCGCCGACGAAGCGCGGTCCTTTGAGATTCCACCTGATCAAGAAGTAAGTCGAGGTGTTCAATTGACTAAGGAGCGCAGCGCCTTGTCATTTCCCAATTCATCTGACATGCGTCCTTGGCCTAAACGCCCAATAATGAACATTCCTTGGAACCCATTTCAGGAAGGAATGTGCACGAGCAATGATCACGTGCATAACGCGCGCTAAGCTCGTCCTCCCGCCATCCCAAGAAATCTTGGACTGTTAATCAGAACCATGCCATCACCACTCACCCTACGGTCGAAATCCCTAAGAAAATGTCTCCGGACGTTCTCTTTTCAAATACTAGGAACCTTCGCCTTTGATTTCTGGGTATCCACCTACCATTTCCCATGAAAGAGGGGTTCCGGCGCTGATGTCACAGGCTGCTACACGGCCTACAACATGATCAATGAACCGTGGCTCAAGTCCAAGCCCGGGTCGCAGTCGTCGGAGCGACGCTTCCGACAACACATCGCCTGCGCGAAGGTCCACTCCTACAAAGATAGAGCGACGATAGGTAATCGAATTTACTTCCGAATCCGACGGGCCAACTCTCGGAGAGCCAAGGGATTCCCAGCCTCGGCGTGTCTCGTTGACAAGCGATCGGAACTCCTCGGGCTCAAGAGAAAATTCGGCATCCACACCTCCGGCAGCACGATTCGCCGTGAGGTGCTTCTCGATAACGGTCGCACCCAAAGCGACAGCTGCCACAGACGCACCTACGCCTTCGGTGTGATCCGACAGGCCGACCTCGCAATCAAACAGATCACGCAAGAGCGGCAGTGTCAGGACATTACTCTCAGAGGCCAAAGCAGGGTAGGCACTCGTACACTTCAACAACACCAATTCGGCGCATCCGCCATCTCGTGCGGCGTCAACAGCACGCTGGACTTCTTGAACAGTGGCCATGCCGGTTGAGATGATCATGGGCCTACCCGTCCCAGCGATGTACTGAATGAGACGAAGGTCTGTGCACTCAAAGGATGCGACTTTATAAGCTGGGGGATTTAGACCCTCCAAGAAGTCAACCGCCCCCTCGTCGCACGGCGTGCTAAAGCAAAGAATTTCGTGCTCGGCCGCCCGCTCAAAAAGAATTGGATGCCAGGATTTCGGCGTTTCAGCTTTCCGGTATAAGTCCCAAAGCCGGCGCCCGCCCCACAAAGAGTGGTCAGATGCGACTGAGAAACACGGCGAGTCACTGCGAAGCGTCATTGCGTCTGCATCAAAAGTTTGCAACTTGATCGCGTGCGCTCCGGCATACGCAGCCGCATCAACAATTCGAAGCGCCTCCTCGAGCGATCCGTTATGGTTCCCGGACATCTCCGCGATAATGAATGGAGGGCGATGCTGGCCAACTTCGCACGCTCCGAGGCTCACTGCCACTTCTTCCCCCCCTCATAACTCGGGAAACTAGGCCTCGACACGTACTCAGCCGCCGACTCAGGCCCAATGTTCGCAACTATGTCCACAATTGACATGGACGGAATGAACGGGCCGCCATGGCCCTGATCGTACTCCCTTGGTTCAAAGTCTTGAAGGTGCAGCAAAACATCACCTCCGTTGATAAAGCCATCCTCTTCCAAGTAACGAGCGGAACCCGCGGGCGATAGATAATTCTGAGCTCCCACTTCAACACAAATACTGATGAGTCGGCTTGATCGTTGCCCCTTGACTCCCAGGTCGGAAGCCATCATCCACTGGGTCTGAATATTGAGCAGGCTGCAAAAGGCTTCAATAATTCCGAGATTCAGATCTAGAAGGCGTTCGGGCCGGGTGCGGAACACTGACCGGACAACTTCCATCACAAGCGCTCCGCCCGGTCGGTGCTTATAAGCTTGCACGAGTTGCCCTTCGTGGCTCCGGCGCCAGTCCCGGTTGTAATTGACTCTCGCCTCAGAGAGCTTGGTGTGAAGTCCCGACCTCTCAACAGGTACGGTGAGATAATTCACTGAATCCCCGAGAACAATTCTGTTTCGCGAGTGCCACGACGCCCGACGAAATTGAACGTCATCCAGGACGACGAAAACATCAGATGCTGCTATTAAGTTGAAAAAACCCGCCCAAGGGAGGTAAGTGGGTTGCATGATGGCGCACGCAGTCACAGCGCGTTCCAGTCCCGCATAGCCCTGAAAATGTGGCCAATCCGCTGATCCCGTCCAAAGAAACTCCAGCCCCCCGTCACCACTGGGACACGCGTCGCGAGGTCATCCATTGACGACAGCAAATCGCGATCCCTAATCGTCGTTAAAACATAGCGGCGATCGGGAACGACCGCGACAGGTTTTAGCCTCATGTCGAAGCCAAAGTCCTTGAGAACCTCGGAGGCCAACTTGGCCACTTCAGGCATCTCAAGTCGACTATCAAAAGCCTCAACAGTCAACCGCGGGACCTGCCGGTGCTCGTGGAAAAATAGCCGGACTATGGGCATTGACCGGGAGAACACTTGCCAATACATCGGCTGAGGGGGCAATGATCCATCGACCTCGCAGAGCAGGCTGCTCATCTTCGTTACCGGAGAGTCCAAGCGTCCTAGGCCGAGCGCAGTCATTAGTGGGTGAGGGTTGGCACACCATACGACAAGATCGGGGCTACATGTCTCTTGTAGGAAGTCAACCTGGACGCGGCCACGTTCAAGTCGAACAGAGGCTCGAGCGCCAAATTCTACTCTCACTCTGCGCGCCACCAAAGCCCGCGTGACCGCCTCAAATGCACGATTCCAACCGTCAATCGGAAGCGCTGCCTCTCGTACGGGGAGGGCAGGCCTGTGAATGTCACGTGGTACCCCATACAGCAGTTCGCCGATTTCGCTGAGCCGCTTGCACGAGATAGTCCCGTCTACGTCGTCGCAATGAAAGACGCGCCCAACTTGCATCAGATCGCTATTTTCGTGATGCAGAGTCTCAAGATCACCCCAAGAGTCGGCCCAGCGCCGCACCTCTTTACTTACGGAGTGGGGGTACCGACTTAGACGATCCGCGACTGAGCTGAGGGCTGTCTCGTCGGTGATGGGCCGCGCCTCCGCTCCGGGGACCACGACCTGCGCGAAGTCCTGTTGTGCGACCCTGGTCATGAACAGGTCATTCCAAGAACCATACCTGTGGGGGAACATGGTGAACCGAGCGCCACTGCATCTGAGAAACAGGTCAAACCACTCTGTTCCGACGTTAAAGTATTGGCAATTTCGATACCAAGAGCCCGTATTGATCTCCTCATCACGAAGCACGCCGCCGGCCGTTCTGCCCACCTCTAGCAAAGTCACCTCATGCCCAGCCTCTGACGCGGCCAATGCGGCCGCGCACCCTGAGATGCCGGCGCCGGCAACTAAAACTCGCACTGAGGAGGCTTCCAGTTAGGGGCCCGATAAGCGTACACAGCAAACTCAAACGGGACAGATGTCTCTTTGACGACGTAATCATTTCGGACTGTCACGAATGGCGTTATTGTTTTCATAAATGCGAAGACGTCTTCGGGCCGCGTGTACCAAAGACCCGGGTCCTCAAAATCAACCCAGCTGCTAAGCAGGTTGAAGGCGATCCCTAACCTGCAGTGACTCCAGAGTCGTTTGACTTCTTGACGAAAGAAAGTGTCATTGTTATTCAGACGGTTGTTAAACACTCCGCTGACAAGCACCCAGTCAAAGAGTTCGTCCTCAAAGTCCTTCATTGTTCCAAAGCGATGATTTGGATGTTTTTGGCGGCCAAGTTCCAAGAATTCCGGCACAACGTCGACACCCGTGTAACGGCAGTTGACACCCTCCGCCGCAAGCCAAGTTGCGAGTTGTCCCGTCCCACAACCCCAGTCGAGAATATGAGCGCCCCCGAGGTCGGCGACTTGAGCGAGCACCGCGTAGCGCGCATGTTGCGAGTTCAACGAAGAGTACTGAGCGGCCGCGAAGGTATCCCCATGTCTTGCAAGAAGTCGCCTGTAGTGGCCCACCATCTCATTCATGTAGAAGCCTCACTAAAGCGTCGGCAGCATGATTCGCGCCGCTTAACGAAAATGGGCCATTTCTGGAGGCTTCAACCTGGAGGCCATCTATGGCGCTCATTGACTCGCGTAGAGCCTTCGAGTTAACGCAATCCGACTCCTCAATTCGAATCGCACGGCGTTCCCGAGCGAGCCACTCCGCAACTGCTCGTTGGACCGGCGACAAACCGACTAAAACACATGGAATATTCAGCGATTGTGCCTCGACAGCCGTCATTCCGCACGCGCCTATCAGAACCCTCGCCTTCTCAAAGACCTCCGCCACATTGCTACAATCCACCTCATATCGGACAGCCTCTTGATGGCACCACTCAAGAATTTCTGGGCCGAATTTATTCAGGCTTCCGATCAAAACGACGAGTTCAGAATGATCGACACATTCGGTAAGCGCTTGTGCAATGGGAAGAGTGAGACCCTTATTGTCAGCGGCTCCGAGAAAAACAACCACGTCGCGCAACATCCCTTCAGCCGCGAGCTGTTCCCGCCGCAAGTGAGCCTTGCCAAACTCGCTGCGGATCAACGCGTAGTGTCCGCCCAAGAGCAACGCTGCATTCGCGGGGACTAGAGAGCGGTACCGCGCGACGCCGTCAAGCAACACGGTCTGATTGAGAAGGGCGTCGCATGAATGCGACCGATCCACGAGATCATCAAGGACGGCCAACCGAACTCCGAGGGCTCTCACATTGCGCTCCCAGGTCTCCTCAATTCCGTAGTGATCGACAACAACCCAGTCAGGTTTTCGTGGCTGTGCGTCGATAAGCCTAATCGTCGCGCTGGCATCGGCGAGCAGATCGAGTTGCTCAGCCTCATAATCGACGGCAAGAAACGAGAAACTATGTCCCCGAGCTGTGATCGAACTTCGAAGTTCCGAACTACACGACTGGCTTACGAAATGCGCATCGCGCCCTCGGTCGGCGAAGGCATCCGCAAGCGCTAAACATCGCATGATGTGCCCACTACCGATGAACTCATCACCATCCGCGCGGAACAACACCCATGGCCGGCCATGGACCACAGTTACCAATTTTGTCTCCCAGCGTGCGCCGGGCGCCGAACGGTAAAACCCTCACACCAACTTTGCTCGCAGGGGGAACACTGAATCCGTAACCCACTCATCAGAAGGGCTGAGGCCACCAAGACTCTCCGTTGATCGACACAAGGTGCCGCGGTAGGCGCCGGCAATGGGTTTGGACGGTGTTTAACTCTCAAAGTGGCACCACGGACTCTCTATGTCTACTCGGAGTGGAATTTCGTGGACGAACACCGCGTCTCTCTTACCTTACTGGCCTCTCCACTAGCCCACCTCGAACTGCACACCCTCGCGAAAGATTGCTGCGGCCCGCTTCTCGCTCGTGGTGACTGCCTCCGATCGTGGTCGGCGGGATCATCCCCGAGGAGGACCGGCTAGTGCTCGCAGAAGCAGGCGTCGCAGCGGTCTACACCCCGAAAGACTTCGACCTGCCCCGGATCATGAACGAGTTCGTCGACCTTGCCTCCAAGCACTAACGCGACGACCCTACGAACAGGCGTGTCGGCGGTCACCTATCAGGCTTAGTTGCGATGAGGAACAGCGAAGTACTCCTTCCACGCAGAAACTCCGGGACCCACCGCTGATCTCCCCGAAACGGAAGGAGCCAACGCGCTCTCCAGAAGGCCGACTTTCCAAGGTAATGGCGAGGAGACTTACAGCGCAGACCAGGGAGGACACTGACCTCCGCAAACCCTGTTATCTGCGCAACTCGCGCCAAGCTCGTCGCGGTATATGGCCGAACATGCGTTGGATCGTTCCAGAAGGTTTTGACGCAATATCGCCAGTTGGGTGTTGACAGTACGAGGGTCCCTCCGGGCCTCATTACCCGCCACGCTTCAGACAGAAAGTGTCCCGGGTTCGAAAGATGCTCGATCACAGCCAACGAGACCACGACGTCGCACGTCTGGTCGCCAGCAGGAATTGGATCGCAGTCGAAGTTGCACTCGTCAACGTCGATGCCCCGATATTCGAAGCCAGCACCCTCACTCGGAACTTTCAGGTACTGGTCGCCACAGCCAAGATCAATCAGAACACCTTGCCCATTTAACGTGAATGGGTCGGGCTTCCGACCAGTTACTGCCGCCAATATTCTAAATGTCTCAATTTCTCGCTGGCCGAGCCGATCACGCTCGGTTGAAGGTGACTGCGCTAGCGACTCTTCCCGCCAAACTCGGTAGTCCGACCCGAGATCCCTTCCCAAACGCTTCATCTGCTCTCCATGTCCAAGAACCTTGCTATCAACTCGGCCCTCTCCCAATCCCTGTGATCATCGATATCCACAACCCGCCATGCGGGAAGTTCGTACAAGAATGTTCTAGGGGTGCCACCGTTAGCTATGTGGTGCCAAGTAGTAGCACCTGACACGTAAAACTGACCGACGTCGTAGAAGGCTGGAGCCAAATCCTGCGACCGAGTCAACAGGTGTTCGGGGCATTCCATCTGCCCAGATCCATCCTCGAGTTGCCTCCAAGCACGCTCGATCGGAGCCGGATGTCGGGCGACGCCCATCAAGTGATCGAACCCCTCGAGGGCTTCAAACGTTTTAATGGCCTCAGTAACATCCGCGGACTGCAACAGCGCCGCCGTGGCAAACAACACACAAATGGTCTGCAAATCGCCGGGCATACTCATGTTGTCGACCGCATCTGCGATCACCGGAGCGATCGGCGTGTGGTTGTCCGCAAGCGACGGCGAACGAAGTACCGGGACTGATGCACCAGCTAAGACAGCCAGATCGGCGATTTCAGCATCGTCTGTGGAAACAACGATGTCAACAAAAAGCCCGGTCTCTCGAACGAGCGCGATCACTCGAGCGAGGATCGGCACCCCGTTGAACTCACGAACGTTCTTCCTCGGTATCCGCTGCGAACCTCCACGAGCGGGAATAATTGCCACCCTGTTGGTCACGAAGAACCCCCAATCGATCTGACTGGCCGAATCGTCATCTCGAACTCAATCGGCTGAAGTAGTGATGGTCTCTGATCTCTGGACGTTTCATCAAGCTCAAGGATCGAAGAGCAGAACTGGAAGAACGTCTTATCCCCGAGGCGCCGATGCGAGATCAAACCCACACTCTTGACGAGTTCGTGTCGGACCTTCACCTCGATTAAGCGTTCGCTGTCACCGATCCAAACTGCTCCCTCCGTCATCCCGATACAGGTTGAAGCCGACACGAGGAAGGAAACATGCTCCCCGTGATCAAAATCGCGCTGCCCACACTCGAAACACTCGGGTGTCCGTCCCCCGAGATGGGTCGAGTACCGCAGGGTGCTGTGGTCCCACTCCTCTGGACTGAGGAGCAGATGACCTAGGCGGAGCGATCCGACCGGCAAGTCGTCCCAATCAAGTTCGAAGGCGATCGACAAACCAGGTTCTTCTCCAAGTAGAGAAATCGTTTTCGTAATGGGCCCAAGAACCGTAGGGACCACACAGCGCACGCTCGCTTCACCGATCGACACCTCCGCATGTCGGCCATCGAGATCGGTCACCTTGTGTCGCCCGGGAGCCTCAAAAACTAGATGGCCGCTGAACCAGTCGGCCGACCAGCGGACGTCTTCGAATGTGGCATGGGACACCCCACCAAACCACGGGCCTCGCGCGTCTGCCGGGAAGCGGCAGTCAAGGATCGAACATCCCTTTAAACGATCGAGTGTCACCTCAGTGGTTGCATTCGTCAGCGTTATAAATCGATCGCTCTGAGCCATCGGCTGCTTACCAGAAGCGGGGCTTCGCGAGCTCCTCAGCCGACCAGGCAACGAAACAGTGCTCATGAGGTGCTCCCACCTCGACTGAGTAATGTGCGTCCGGTAATCGCTTGACCAGAGCTCGCACAAGTGGCGCCAACGATCATCGCCCAAGGGCACGTCACTCAAGTCATCGTGCATTCGCTGGCAAACAGTATTGAGAAGGTTGTCACCTCTTCCCGAAACGGCCCACCGGGTCAAGTTGTACTTTCGCTGCTTCTTCGTTGGTGATGGTTCTTCTGCCGACTGAGGATGGATCTCGAAGGACGATTGAAACGCCTCGTTCGCGACTATCTCCGAGGGTAGGGCAAATTCAAAATCTTCAGCGTCAAGGAGTTGTTCGAAGAACCGACCGACTACGTCCCACTCGCCCTTCCCGATTTCTGCCTCCGTGCCGTAGCGCCCTGGCCTGAAATCAAAAACCTCGGCGTCTCCGCCGTAGAGGCACAGATACGACGGGCATTCACCTGCCTGAGATCGAAGGTACTGAATGATGTCCGCGCTCTCAGATTCACCGTGAGCCAAGCGCTGGATCTTCTGAAAGATCAGGCTGCTGTTCCACAACGCTGGAAGGCGTGTTCCCTCTGGCCCTACAAGTTGCGGGCACTTAGAGCGGAAAGGACCGACCTCAATGGGATTAGCGCGAAGTGCGTTCTCCCATTCGACAATCAATGCCTTAAAGCCACTTGCTGTGGCCAGGTCCACGAGCGAGGCACTGTATGCCTGCTCATTCGCGAGCAACACGGTTGGGTCAGTATCGAGTAGCGCCTCGTAGGTCATCTTGCCGTGGAGCAAATTCGCAGCGTTTACCCTCCAGGGAACTAACGGGGCAATTATCTGCGCATACCCACTGCCTACTAATTCGACTCTGCCTTGCCTCTGAAGCTTTCTGAATTCATCTACCCAACTTGGTTCTAACTGAGATATCAATGTGAGAGTGGACCCGGTCATCTCTATCCCAAAACGATTGTTCCCAACTGAGGCAAGTTCGAGTAGCGGCCAATAACACCGGTCGATCACTTCTTTTCTGGATGCCTCCTCTATCGAGGAGAAATGAAGATTGAGATGGAACGCGGTGAAAAGCTTGACTCGCGTACCAGGAGCCTTGGAAAGGTCATGTTTCATCGCGAACCTCACGTCTCGCCCACTTCAACAAGTTCGCACCTAGACCTCCAAGTCCATACCTATCGCGGGTTGATGGTTCGGTAGCAGCGCGCTGCAGCCCCCTCGCCATGCCGACTAGACCAAATCCGAGCACTCGCGCACCGAAAAAATCGACGAACCGTGACGTATCGCCATCTCGTTCGCCCGAATGAGTGAGAAGCCAGAGAGGCACGCCCAACTCGACAGCCTCATACGCAGAAATCCCGAACGCGCATACAGCGGCCCGTGACTCAAGTAACGCCGTGGCAACATTCGTTCCCGGCTCTACCCAACTGATCTGCCGACTCTGTTCGAGGCGAGAGCGACAAGACGAATCGAGGTTTCTTGGGGCCACCACCCGTAGCGGTTCCGTTGTCGCGTGAATCACTCGCTCCACCACGGCTGGTAGGAGGCCCCTCGGATCTCCAAGACCAAGACTCACGAAGGTCCCCGAGGGTTCGATCTGCCCGTTCGGGGCGGCAGAGCGAATCGAGGGATGCACAAATGTCCAGTCAGGTCCGTGGCTTACCGGAGCCCCTAGCGCAGCTTTGACTGTTGGATCGAAATGACACGTTGGGAAGACAACTAGGTCAGCGCCGGTTTGGACCGCATGCGGATTATCGATGAGCACAAGCCGCGCTGAGCTTGACAGGTGCGCAATGTCAGAGGCTGAGAACTCATACTTCCCATCGATGATCACGATCCGTGCGCCACTCGCGTCCCGTAGCTGTGCTACCGAATTCGCGATCTGACCTGCATCACTCCAACTTGGCGCACCATTTACGATGTGAACCTTCGCAATTCCTCCGCTCTGCCAAGCGGTGAGTTCCTCAACGATGGCCTGCGCACTCTCTGATCGTGACACGAGGTGGACTTCATAATCCGCAGACAACTCAAGAGCGACGCTGGTAACGCGTACGAGATGCCCGAATCCCAAGGCGGTCGAGCCATCAGAGACAAGGATGACTACGTCCTTTCGTTCGGGCACTGCTGTTACTCCGTATTGCCCTGCCGCTGGGCATCGACCTGTCGGCGCAGACCCTCGCTCATCGAGACCTGTGGCTGCCAACCCAGCAACTCTCGTGCGAGCCGCGCATCGCCACCTGTTCGTGTCACATCGCCCGAGACGGCGCCCTTCTGCTCGACCGGCACCGCGGCACCTACGATCTCACCGATTTCAGCCAGTATCTCCGTTACGGAGAAGGTTTCGCTCCCAGCAACATTGATCACCAGTCCAGGTGACAACTCCGTCGTACCTGCACGGATGGTCGCATCGACAACATCATCGACAAATGTGAAATCTCGGCGTGCCCGGCCATCACCAAACAGCGGAAACGGGGGGCCCCCGAGCGCCGCGTCGATCATGCGCGTGAACGCCATGTCCGGCCGCTGGCCCGGACCGTAAACCGTGAAGTACCGGAGTGACACCGTAGGCAGCGCGAAGTTCTCCGCGTAGGCGACACAGAG
>Ga0075476_10001660_pt1 | contig 10526 bp, 10 predicted proteins | sample DEB08_DNA_5_FD_76339 | JGI IMG/M metagenome (GOLD analysis project Ga0075476, IMG submission 76339) | Aqueous microbial communities from the Delaware River and Bay under freshwater to marine salinity gradient to study organic matter... | ecosystem: Environmental > Aquatic > Marine > Coastal ...
GTATCTTCTCGCCTCCCAAGGAAAGAACATTGCTTAACGACCATGTCTTTTAAAGTAGAAACGAAATCCGCCTTCTTGCACATCAAGTTCGGGGAAGACCTTTTTGCCCCATCGGATGTCACCGAATTGCTCACACTTATGGCGAAGCATTCCACCTCCCATGTGGTGCTCAATTTGACCATGGTGGAGGAGTTTGAGGACACCGAAGCGCTTCAAGATTTCCAGGTAGAACGCCTGGACGAGAACTACAGTTTCATCATCATTGTCCGCGAGAGCCTACTCCATCTCTTCGATGAGGATTTACCCGTCGTACCCACCTACCAAGAAGCGGAAGACTTCTTTGAGATGGACGAAATGCAGCGCAAATTGATGGAGGAATGAGGTTCCTCTTTGCCCTCTCTTTCCTTCTCCCCGTCGCTGCCTTTGGGCAATCTGACAGTGCTCAGAGCCCTGAACCCCATGGGATGGAGCAAACCTACACCCTGCCTTTCAAGGCCCATTTTGAGAGCGGACCGTACCAGCTTTTTTCACCTAATACTTCTGCGAATAACAGTATTACGGGCAATCTAAGCGGTCTACAGCTTTCCATGCGCATTCACCGGCACTTTTCCGTGGGCTTGAGTGTACAGGATGCCCAAAGTCAAGCCTTGACGGAGACCGGCGAACTGCTATACTTGGATCAAATGCGTTGGGCAGGCTTCCTCGCTTCGGGATTTCTCATTGGGGTCGATGAATACAGTCCATGGGATCTCAGTGCGAGTCTCGGCTGGGGCTATGCGCGCAGCTCATTCACAGAAACCCCAGGTGTTCCGCTCGTATACCACCAAACAGGCTACCCCTGGGTATTCCGGGTTCAAGGGCATTACCGCAATCGCGACAGCCCTTTCCTTTTCAAACACTGCATCATTCTTCCTGTAGAGATCGCTTTTGGCCCTCAGACCACCTTGGACATGCGCACCGATAAATTGCGCACCACATGGCTCTGGAGCCTTTCCTGGCCATTGATGGGAGGATTCTTATCCGGGGGTTGCTAGAGAGGCACCTCTTAGACCCAAGAAGAAGCCCAAGTGCGGACATCGATGCCGCCCATATTTCCAGACGACATGATGAGCACGTGGCAGGTGGCGGGCAAAGCCTCCAAAGCGGCCTGAACCTCCTCTTGGCGCGTGAACACCTTGACTCCAGGTCCAAAGGTTTCCTGCACCCACGCCGGATCCAAGGCAGGAAGCTTCTTGTGCGCTACGGCGGCTGGATCAAAGTAGACCATCGCCTGGCCCAAACCCTTCATGGTACCCGCATAGCCCGGGATAAAGGCTGGGTTCAAGGAACTAAACGTATGCAATTCCAGAAGACCCGCGGTTTGGTCATAGGTCTCCACATACGCGGCCACCGTCGCTTTCACCTTGCTCGGCGCATGGGCAAAGTCCAAGTGCACACAGCGCGCTTCGGACTCCGCGAGCACTTCCAATCGGCGCTGAGCGCCTTCAAACGTGGCCATAGCATCGTAGAAGTCTTCCTCTTGAATCCCCATTTCCAATGCCAACCAACGGGCACCCTCAGCATTGCTCAGGTTGTGACGGCCCATAATGCGCAGAGGTAGGTCCCCATGAGGGGTCTCCCAGATCCATTGATTATGCTCCACCCGGTATGCCGGGGTGCGGTAGGGAATCTTGCGAATTGGGCTTTGATCGGCGAGAACGACGGCGGTCAAAGCCTCATCCTCTTCGTTGTAAATCAAGGTGCCTCCGGGCTCCATGCTTTCCAGAAAACCGCTAAAGGCCTTCTCGTAGTCTGCCATGGTGGGGAACACATTGACATGGTCCCAGGCCATGCCTGTCAGGATGGCTACATTGGCCCGGTAAAGGTGAAATTTGGGGCGTAAATCAATGGGAGAGGACAAGTATTCATCTCCTTCAAAAACGGCCCATTCCGCCGAGTTGGACAAGCGAACCATGGTTTGGTAGCCCGCCAGCTGAGCACCTACCATGTAGTCGACATCGAGGCCATCCATGCGCAAGGCATGCAAAAGCATCGAGGTAGTACTGGTTTTCCCGTGGCTCCCTCCCACTACCACACGGGTCTTGCCTTTGGTGGCTTCGTAGAGGTATTCGGGGTAGGAGAAAATGGGAAGGTCCAATTCTTGGGAGCGCAGCAGCTCTGGATTGTCCGCCCGAGCGTGCATGCCGAGGATAACCGCCTCCACATCCGACGTAATCTTCTCCGGGAACCAGCCCTCGGATTCTGGAAGGATGCCGGCTGCGGCAAGGCGACTGCGTGAAGGTTCAAAAATGGCGTCGTCACTCCCTGTAATGGTCGTATCGCCCCGTTCGGCCAAGGCCAATGCCAAATTGTGCATCGCCGAACCGCCGATGGCAATGAAGTGCGCCTTCATCCGAAAAGGTTAAAGCTGAATCTGGTAGGAGGCCTCCATGTTGGCCTTGATGCTTGGCCACAATCCCGCCGATATCGGATTGCTGGGATCCACATCCAAATCATCGACCAACAAAGGGTCTGTTCCCAAGAGGAGTTTATCGATGTCCCAAACAATGTTGATGTTCACATCGCGGTTGGGAACCACGTTGAAGGACATGGACTTAAACCAATCCATCTGCATCAAATTGTTGGACACACGGTATACAAAAGGCTTGTTGGGCGCCAGCACGGTCGTATCGCTCGCGTCTTTGTACAAACCTTTGATATACAATATGTTGTAGCCCTCTCCCGCTCCTCGATGCAAGCCCGGATGGCGAAGGGTATGTTTTTCACTCCAAGCACTGGGTGCTGTCGCATTCGCAGCAGAGTCCAAGCCCATTCGGAAATGGTGGGTCCCTGAATAGACTCCCTTGGATAAACGGTACAAGCGGGCTTCCGTGTTGTACGTCAAAGAAGCTGCCACGGGATCAAAGACATAGGGATTCACCGTATCCTTGAAATTCGGCGTCAACGTATCGTCCAAGTGGTCTGTGAAATAGTATTCACCAAACACCAGCTCAATGTCTTGGAAACGCACTTCGGCGTTCCCCAGCAAAAAGACCTTGTTGGTATCCATGGTGACCCCGTCGTAATAGAAAAAATGGCGGAGCACCACATTGCGTTGGTCATAGCTCGCGTCCTCGGGCAAGATGCCATTTTCACAGGCCGAAAAGAGGGCGGTCGCCGTAGCGATTAGGAGGAGAATGCGTTTCATGTTCAGGCGGTTGCTGGACGATTACTGGGTTCCAAGGTACGAATTCCGTGGTGCATTGGGGACTGCTCGATGGCGTCCATGATTTGATCGAGAATCTCTTGCGGCGTGAGCTGCGCATCAAAGGCCATGGGCTCCTTAAATCGCATGGTGAGGGTGGAACCACGCTTTTTGGTTCGAAGGCCCTTTTTATCGAATGCTCGTCGGTAGCCATCGATGACCACGGGCACGACAACTGGGTTTAACTGCTTAATAATGTGCGCTGTACCACGTCTTCCAGGCACATACGGCTTGGTCGTCCCTTGCGGAAATGTGATCACCCAACCATTTTGGATGGCCTTTTTGATATTGTCCAAATCGCGTGGATCCACATTTCGGGAGACCTCCTTACCTGCCTCACGCCAAGTGCGCTTGATGCTCACGGAACCCGCGAGGGAGAGTGCCCTGGGCAGCAACCCCGACTTCATGGTTTCTTTGGCTGCGATAAAGAAGAGATTGATTTTGGGATTGATGAAGGGCCAAAAGCGGTCCGCCCGATCAAAAATGCGGTGTTTGGCATGGCTAAACACGAGGTACATGCTCGCCACGTCCATAAAATAGGTCTGGTGGTTGCTCACAAAGAGGACGTTTTGGTTGGGAAGTGCCTTCAAATGCTCCCCGCCAAGGACAACCAGCTTGTTCAGACGATTGCAGCGGTACCACGTGATAATCCCAAACCAGAAGATGACCGTGCGCTTGGCCCAAATGGGGTAGCCGAAAGGATCGCGGTAGGGCAGTACTTTTTTCTTCATGAGAATCCCACAAAAGTACATAACCTTGCATCATGCGACCACGCCCTTGGCTTCATTCGAGCATGCATGAACTCGACCCGCACAGCGACACGCTTTGGGACGCATTTCGGCGCAAATACGTCAAGGCCACACCCGAGGAATGGGTCCGTCAAGACGCCCTTCGGCGCCTTGTCCTCGATGCGGGATACCCCTCTGCCTCCATCGCGGTGGAGCGCGGAATTCAGGTCCATGGAATGGTGCGCCGCTTCGACATCGCCGTTTTTCATGAGGGCCAACTTTGGATGCTCATCGAATGCAAGGCCGAACACATTCCCTTGAATGAATCCGTCGGTGACCAGTGGATGCGGTACAATTCGGCGACCCGCGCCCCCTGGGGGGCCCTAACCAATGGGCGGGAATGGCAGATATTTCAAGCCGAAGGCCCAAAGTCCGTGCCCATGCTGCCGGCATTTGGTACCTTTGTGCTTTAGTATCAGGAATGGAATTCGCCTTACACGCTCTGTCGCCGCTCGATGGCCGATATGCTCGGACCACACAGCCCCTTTCGCCTTATTTCTCGGAATTTGGACTCATCGCCTACCGCGTTCGTGTGGAGGTGGAGTACTTCATTGCCCTGGCCGAGCTTCCCTTGCCCGCCCTGGCTGGCATTTCTGAGGAGCAAAAAGACGCCCTTCGTGCCCTGTACGCGGGATTTTCAGAGGCCGATGCTTTGGAAATCAAGCGAATTGAAAAAACGACCAACCACGATGTCAAGGCCGTAGAATACTTTTTGAAGGACCAAATGACCCGACTGGGCCTCGCGGAGCAGTCCGAATACATCCACTTTGGCCTCACCTCTCAGGACATCAACAATACCGCTATTCCGCTGTCGATCAAAGAGTACCACGAGGAAATTTTCTTGCCTGCGCTGGAGGATTTGCTCGACACCCTCCGGGACCAAGCCAATGCTTGGGCCCACCTTCCCATGCTCGCCCGAACCCACGGGCAACCCGCATCCCCCACCCGATTGGGCAAAGAGTGGGAGGTTTTCATTGTGCGCTTGGAGCAGCAACGCAATCTGTTAAACAGCATCCCGTTCGCAGCCAAATTTGGCGGGGCGACCGGGGCCTTCAATGCCCATTTTGCCGCCTTTCCAAACACCGACTGGCACGCCTTCGCCAGCCAGTTCTGCCATGAAACATTGGGACTCAAGCGCTCCTTCCCTACGACCCAAATCGAGCACTACGATTACCTCGCGGCCTACTTGGACGGCATGAAACGCATTCACACCATCCTCATGGATTTGGCCAAGGATGTGTGGCAGTACATCAGCATGGAATACTTCAAGCAGCGCATTGTCGCCGGTGAAGTAGGTTCATCCGCGATGCCCCACAAAGTGAATCCCATTGACTTTGAAAATGCCGAAGGCAACCTCGGTATCGCCAACGCCTTGCTCGAGCACCTCGCCGCCAAATTGCCCATTTCGCGCTTGCAACGCGACCTCACCGACAGCACCGTGCTCCGAAATGTAGGCGTGCCCTTTGGACACAGCCTCCTTGCCATGCAAAACCTGCAGAAAGGACTCCACAAGTTGATTGTGAACGAACACGCCATGGATGCCGATTTGGAATCCAATTGGGCCGTGGTGGCGGAGGGCATTCAAACCATCCTTCGTCGGGAATCCTACCCGCAACCCTACGAGGCGCTTAAGGCCCTTACCCGAACCAACGAAGGCATAACGCAACGCACGATTTCCGCCTTCATCGAGGAGCTAGCCGTCTCTGACGCAGTGAAAGAAGAGTTGCGCGCCTTGCGTCCCCAAACCTATACGGGCCGTTAAATGACTACCGACGACGTACTGGTCATTGACGACATCGTCATCCCCCCGGGGAGCTACAAAACGGTTGAAATCCAGGTGGCACGGCTTTTATCCGGCACCTTGATCCACATGCCCGTCCACGTGTTTCGCAGTGCGAATCCCGGACCCACCCTATTGCTTAGTGGCGGATTGCACGGGGACGAAGTCAACGGCATTGAAGTAGTTCGCCGCATGATTTCATTGGGCATTTTTGAAGATATCCAATGTGGCACCGTGGTGGCACTGCCCATCATCAACGTCTACGGTTTCTTATTCTTCAGTCGGGAAGTTCCGGATGGAAAGGACGTCAATCGGAGCTTTCCCGGATCCTCCAACGGGTCCCTCGCGGCACAGGTTGCCCACACCCTGGCCACCAAAATTCTTCCAGTCGTGGACATGGGTATCGATTTTCACACCGGCGGAGCCAGCCGAACAAACTATCCCCAGATTCGCTATGACCCCTTGGATCCAAATGCCGTGGACATGGCAAAAGCCTTCCAAGCCCCCATTTCCATGGGTTCGGGATTGATTTCTGGCTCTTTGCGCGCATGCGGCCAAGCCCATGGGGTGCCCATCATTGTGTACGAAGGGGGCGAATCCCTCCGCCTTGATGAGCAGGCCATTAAAGAAGCCATTCGGGGCACCAAACGCTTCATGCACCATGTGGGCATGCTGCCCAAATCCCCCAAAGTGCATGGGATCAAAGGGCGCGAAAAGGCCAGCCCCAAACTTCCTCGCCACATTGCTGGGAACAGCTGGGTGCGTGCAGAAGCCTCGGGTCTTTTTTCTTTTGAGCGCGCCAGCGGTCAGGCCGTTCGCGAAGGCGAACTGATAGGCCGCATTCGCAATCCATACGATTCGTATACCGTGAAGATCTTCAGCCCCATGGATGGTTTCATCATCGGGCACAACAACATTCCGTTGGTGCACCGCGGGGATGCCTTGTTCCACATTGGCAAAGAGAGTCCCTGGCCCGAACCCGAATCCTAAGTTTTACAGCCGGCGAAGGATCTCTTCACCAATGGCCAAACTCGCCGTCGCCGCGGGAGAAGGAGCGTTGATCACGTGCACCGCCGCTTCCCCGCGCTCGATCACAAAGTCGTCAACGAGTTTGCCCGCTTGATCCAGCGCCTGGGCCCGAATACCTGCTCGGCCGGGCACAATATCCTCCATTTGGAGACCCGGCATCATCTTTTGTAGGGCCGTGAGAAATTTAAGCTTGGAGAAAGCCCGCTCGTATTCTCCGAGTCCATAGCGCCAATGTTTGGCAAACAAACGCCAGGTTCCCCCAAAGCCTAAAGCACTCGTGCTATCCTTGGCATCAAAGGCCGTCTTGGAATAGCCTTCCCGAGCGAAACTGAAAACGGCATTGGGACCGCATTCTACTCCGCCTTCCACCATCCGCGTAAAGTGGACGCCTAGGAAGGGAAATTCCGGATCGGGCACGGGGTAGACGAGATGGCGCACCTTGTGGGCCGCTTCGGGAGTCAGGTCGTAGTAATCGCCCCGAAAAGGCACAATGCGAATGCCATTTCGAACGCCGTCTTTCGCCGCCATTCGGTCGCTTTGCAAGCCCGCGCAAACCACCACATGGGGCGCTTCATAGGTCCCCTCCGAGGTTTCTACGTGGCTGATGGAACCCGATCGCTTCAGTCCATGAACGCGGCAATTCAAACGGACCGAACCGTGGCCGTCTGTTGCTCGCTCAAGCAATTTTTCCGTCATGCCCACATAATCCACGATGCCCGTCTGGGGCACCCAAAGCGCTTCGTAGGCTTGGATATGGGGTTCGATCTCTCGGGCTTGGTCGGCATCTACGAAGCGGAGGCCTTGCAATCCATTTTCGGTACCGCGATCCGCCAAGCCGCGCAAACGCTGCGCTTCTTGGGCATCCGTCGCCACCACAATTTTTCCGCAGACCTCATGGGCTACCGCATTTTCCGCACAGAAATCAAGTAGTTGCGCATAGCCGCTTAAACACGTTCGTGCTTTGAGCGATCCAGGTTTGTAGTAGAGACCGGAATGAATGACGCCTGAATTCCGACCTGTTTGATGGGCGGCGGGGCGCGCCTCCTTTTCCAAAATGGCGATGCGTGCCGAGGGGTGCCGCTGGCGGTATTGGTAGGCCGTGGCCGCACCTACGATGCCGCCCCCCACAACGATGAGATCAAAGGTGGTTTTCACAGGCCACGAAGGTAACATCCGAAATGCCTCCGCCGTGTCACGGCGCTCATCCCAGCTCCCAGGGGTTCCCTGCATTCATCGGAAATCGGGAGCCTTGTGCGTGAAGACGCGGGTGATATTAAAGCCCAAGAAAATATCCCCTTTGGTCCAATCCCCGGGGGTTTGCATCATCCATTGGGGATCCGCCATGGATCGCGCATTGGTCAAGTGGAATTGAAAGACATGTCCTCCCGTTTCAATGTCAATGCCAATGCTCAGTGGGTTGTGGGTTTGATCTACAGGATTGATACGCAGCAGGTAGTCTGCGGTCAAGGCCATTCTCTGGGTTAGCTTGTAGCGCCCCCCCAGCGCTACGCCCCATTGGTCGTTGGACTCGGCAGGGGTTTGGACCAGATTAAAGTGCACCAAGGTGGGAGCCACTTGAAGCGAAAGAGCCTCATTCATTTTGCGCGCTACCAGCCATTGATGCGTGTAGGCCATTCGGTCTGTGAAAAAATGGTCAAACCCATCCGCAAAGGGGGTTGTCACAATGGTGGCATTGGTGTAATACGCGGTGGTCACGGGCCAGTTAAAACCGGGCCCACTCGATTGACGGGTGAAGCGCACCTTGGCGAATCCGTCATAGGTCTTGGAACCGGAGGAGCGTCCTGCCCCAAAATTCAGCCACTTCACCGGGGAATAGCTGTACTCAAAGCGGATTTGGGCGACATCCAGGCCAAAAAGATTGTACAGGGGCTTGTCATTGAGAGCACCAAACCGATGGCCAATAACAAATTGCCCAACCCCTGCGGCAGGCAATTCTACCGATTGTTGGTTGATAATACGTGTGCCTTTAAAGGTGGCGAAGGCATAGGCTTTCGGGGCAGGCGGGGCAATGGCATCCAATTCTGCCAACAAGTCGTCTTGGGCCCAGGCACTCATGGCGAGGCCTAGACTCAGCGCGAAAAAAAAATGCTTCATGTTAGTTGGCGCGAAGGGTAGACTTCACCTTGACTTCGATCTCTTTGGCGATCTTGGTCACCACTAGGCTGGGAATTTCCACGTCGTGATCCGTCGGTTTGATGATAAAGGTGGACTCCAAGACAACCAGACCTTCTTTGGATACCGTGATGGTTGCAGGAATGGTCATAGGGCGGTCCTTTCCGTGGATATTCATGGTTCCCACCAGCTTCACAGTGTACGTTCCTGCCTTTGTGAAGGCTACATCCCCAGTGATTTTACCCTTGAACAAGCCCTTAGGGTACTTGGTAGACTCCATGTAGTTTTCGTTGAAGTGTTCCTGCATGAGGGCCTTCTCAAACGTGAAGGACTGGATATTCACTTGGAAAACGAATTCCTTGGTTTCGGTGTTGATGAGGCCCACTCCATCCTTCAGCGACGCTTCAATATCCTCTACCGGGGTTTCGGAAAAGAAATGGACATAGGTGTCGCGGCTGACTAGTTTTTGGGCCGAAGCAGACAGGGTCGCCAAGAGTGCAATAGAAAGAAATAGCGTCTTTTTCATGAGGGTTTGGGATTAGTTTTCCAGAGCGCCGGCCGCAACCCACGCATCAAGTTTGGTTAAGGAACAGGTAGAGAGGGGGCCGCTTGGTGGCATGAGGAGGGGATCCCCCACAGGCTTGTTCACTCGACTCACTACGCCACCTAGATGGGTCTTTACTTGGGCATAGGTACTCAAGTCCTTCCCGCCCGAAGGCGAAGCCCCCGAATGGCAGGAAACACATTGGGCTTGAAGCAAAGGTTGGATGTCCGCCGTCCACGTCACGACGGTAGCCTCACAAGGGGTCGTTCCGTAGAGATCCTCCGCATTGTCGTAATAGCATCCCGACAGCGCGCTCAGTCCGATCCAAACTACCACAAAGCCCTTTTTCATACCCGTGAATTTACAATTTCTGTGCCGTACGTACGCCGAACCAAGAAAGCACCGCCAAGAGGAAGAACACCGAAAGCAACAGGGCGGAAAACCGCAAATCGCCCGTGACCGTTTCCAACCAGCCTACGGCTACCATGCCAAGAACCGTCGCGAGCTTCTCAGCAATATCAAAAAAGCTGAAGTAGGTCACATGTTCCCCCTCAGAGGGAAGCAACTTGGAAAAAGTCGACCGCGCCAACGATTGGATGCCTCCCAGTACCAATCCCACCGCGGCCCCCAAGAGGTAGAACTGCGTTTCGCTGTTTACGACATAGGCCAAGGCACAAATGCACACCCAAAGCAAGCCAGCCAAGATCAAAGCCTGGATGTTACCCCAGATTCGGCTGAGTCGGCTAAACAGTGCCGAACCCGCTATCCCCACAAATTGAATCAGTAAAATCGTCGTAATCAACGCCGATGTCTCGAGTCCTAGCACTTGTGTCCCGAACAAGCTGGCTATTAAAATAATGGTCTGGACCCCTGCCGAGGCAAAAAAGAAGCCCACTAAAAACCGTTCTACTCCGGGCATGGCCCGAAATTCCGCCACGACATCAAACACGCGCTGGTAGGCCGCCCGAATCCAGCCCTTTTCTTTCACCCCGCCCTCAATTTGATGGC
>Ga0075476_10001670_pt1 | contig 10493 bp, 11 predicted proteins | sample DEB08_DNA_5_FD_76339 | JGI IMG/M metagenome (GOLD analysis project Ga0075476, IMG submission 76339) | Aqueous microbial communities from the Delaware River and Bay under freshwater to marine salinity gradient to study organic matter... | ecosystem: Environmental > Aquatic > Marine > Coastal ...
CAGGCAATGTCAAGCAAAGAGGCATTGGTGCATTTCAATCCTGGCACTCAGACATATGCTGATAGAGTTTCTAACTTTGATGAAGAACTCTTCAATAACTTTCCTGATGGTGCAAACCTAGATGGTTATCTTCAAACTGAAAGATACTTCAAGCACATTGAAGATGAGATTCGTGAGGAGTTTGAATTTAAAAATGAGATTCTAGATCCTTGTAAAGAATTTATCTCTCAGTTTGATGAGGTAATCTTTATTCATGTCAGACGTGGAGATATGGTGAACCTCCAAGACTATCACTGTGTAATGACCCCTGACTATTACAAGAGGGCACTGAAACACTTCAGTGATGACGCAACCGTTCTGGTATGTTCTGATGACCCTGAGTGGTGTCTGAAGCAGGAAGTATTTGAGGGTGATAGATTCTTGGTAAATACAGATGTCCCTGAGTTTGACCACTACCATTTAGATGCTGATGGTCAGAGAAGAAAGTCTAAGGTTCCTTATACTGACTTCTGTATGATGACTCTCTGTAATGGTGGTATTCTCTCTGCTAGCACTTTAGGTTGGTGGGGTGCCTGGTTGCAGAAGGACAGAACCAATCCTGTGATTGTTCCAGAGAATTGGTATGGACCAAAAGCAAACAACAATACTTGTGACCTTTATCCTGAAGATTGGACATTGATCCCTAACTAAAATGAAACATAATCTAAAAGATACTACTTTCATCATTCCTATCAGAATTGAATCTGAAGATAGACTGAGAAATGTCATCACAGTCTGTTGCTTTCTTTTATCAAACTTTGATACCACAGTCATTGTCAAGGAGGTTGATAGACAGTCTGTGTTTATTCAGGATGTTCTTCCTCAACTCAAAGAATATGTTGGAGAAGGCATCAAAAATCTAAAGCATATCTTTGAAGAATCTGATCCTAATGATCATGTCTTCTACAGAATGCGGTATCTCAATGAGATGCTTGCAATGTGTGAGACACCTGTAGTTGCTAACTATGACTGTGATGTAATGATGCCCATTGAGACTTATCTCAAGGCACAAGAGGTTCTGGTCAAGAATCAAGCAGATGTTATCTATCCCTATGGTGAGGGCATCTGGCAGAAGAAAGTTTATGCTGATGATGCAAGAGTATCAGAGTTTCTTTCTAATGACTGTGATTTCAAGATTCTAGAGAAGAAGATTGAAATGGATGCTGCTCATGCAGGACACGTTCAGTTCATCAGAAGGGATGTATACATTGAGGCAGGAATGGAGAATGAGAACTTCAAAGGTTCTGCTCCAGAAGATAAAGAAAGGATTCATAGATTTGTAACTCTTGGGTATAGGGTTGCAAGAATTGAGAACTTCATCTATCATATTGAACATAGTAGAGGTCCAAACTCTTGGCCTGTTTCTTATCACGGCAATCCACATATGATGGAGAACCAAAAGTTATGGCAACTTCTTCAAGGTCTGGATAAGACACAACTGAGAAGGTATTATGACTCACAGAAGTATTTGAGAAAGTACAAAAAATGATTGGATTGAATTATCTTGGCAAGATGGGGCAACTGGGTAACCAGATGTTCCAGTATGCTTCATTGATGGGTATTGCAAACAAACTCAAGAAACCATTTGCTATTCCAAAGCACGATGAACTGATTGTTGATGCTCTTGGAAACAGACTAAGGATTGAGTTGTATGATGCATTCAAAGTCAAACCAGATAAGATCGGGTTTGTTGATACTCAGAATGTTTATCAAGAGAAGTACTACCAATATAATCCACAGGTTCTTGATGTAGAAGCATCAGACTTCTGTTTGTTTGGATACTTTCAAACTGAAAAGTATTTTGTCCACATCAAAGAACAAGTCAAAGAACATTTCTCTTTCCATGATGACGTAGTGGAAGATTGTAAGTCAATGATTGAAATGTTTGATAATCCTGTTGCCCTACATATTCGTAGAGGAGACTATATTATCAACTCTAAGAATCATCATAATCTCTCTATGGAGTATTATGAGCAGGCACTCAAAGAGTTTCCTGATAGACAAGTCATCATTTTTTCAGATGATCCAGACTGGTGTCATATTCAAGAAATCTTCGAAGGTGATAGGTTCCTGGTTTCGGAAGGAAATGGTCCCTATCACGATCTCTATCTGATGACACAATGCAGTGATTTTATCATTGCTAACTCAACTTACTCCTGGTGGGGAGCATGGTTGGCAGACAGAGGTAAAGTTATTGCACCAAAGAGATGGTTTGGTGTGAATAATGAGCATCAATCAACGGAGGATTTGTATCCCCCACACTGGAAAGTAATTAATTATTCATAGCATGACCTGGAATTTAGTAACGTTTGCTTACGGCGGTAAGTTATTCAAAACCTATCAGAACTACATTTCTGATACCGCAGAGAGTCAAGGTCTGAAGGCATTTAGATATGGACCCTCAGATTTAAAGGCAACAGAAACATACAAAGAGAATAAGGATTACTTCACAGAAGACAACAAGTATGGTTGGTGTGCTTGGAAACCTTTGCTTCTGTTAGAGGCTATGAAGTCTCTAGAGGATGGCGATAAGATTATCCTTTGTGATACTGAAGATATCTTTCACCCAGAACTCTTTGGTTATGTTGATAGCATCATGGGCGAAGATCCATGCTTGTTAGTAATTGGTGGACCAGATGCCAATAAGAAAACAACCAAGAGAGACTGTTTTGTCTTCATGGATTGTGATGAAGATGCTTACTGGGAGTCTCAGCAATTAGAAGCAGGTATTACCTTCTGGCGTGTATGTGATCAATCTAAATCCATTATTGAAGAATGGCTGAAGTGGTGTTTAGATGAGAGAGTGAATGGAGAGGATTCAAACTTCTCTGGTCAACCAAACTTCCCAGAGTTCAATGGTTACTCTTCTAAGGACCAATCTATTCTGACCAACATGGCAATCAGAGATGGTCTGGGTGTTGATGATGGAACTATTAGAAACTTCATTGAGTGTAATGCTGACTACTGGTATCAGAGATACTTTACTTCTGGTATTCATGTCTACAGACCTGTTGATCAATACATGGTCAGTATCAAAGATCAGTGTGTGTATGCCCACGAACAAAATGACAAGCACAGTTTGATTCTTACAGTTCACAATAAGGACTGGTTGATTGATAAGGTCATTGATGGCATCAAGAAGTATACAACTGGAAACTATGAACTGATTGTTGTCTTTGACGGTTGCACTGACAACTCAGAAGAAGTTGCCATGAATGCTCTCAAGGATAGTGGTATTGACTATACTATTGTCCATACACCTGATGTCTTTGAGACCCAGGCAAACAATGCAGGCATCAAAGAAGCAACAGGTGATTATGTGATCATCATTCAAGATGATATGGTCATTGAAGAAAAGGCATGGAACCGCAGAATGCAGAAACCATTCAACAAGTTTGATGATGTGTTTGCCGTAACTGCTAGAACTGCTCACAACTATGTTCTGAATCCAAACTCAGTTCACCTGGGTATGGAAGAGAACCTTGATAACTGCTGGTGTGATATTCTGCAGTCTTGTGATGAAGCAGATTCTTCTAACATTCCAAGGGATACATTTGCAGTTAGATCTACAGTCAATCGTGGTCCTCTGATGATTGACCTGGAAGACCTGAAGAAGATGAACTACTTTGATGAAGCATATGCACCTCAGGACATGGATGATCATGATCTGATGTATAGAGTTCACAAAGAACTTGGTAAGGTATGCGGATGCTACTGGATCAAGATGAGATCTGACCCTGAATGGGGTGGGACCAGAGTTACTGGACAACCTGGAGCATGGTTGTGGAAGGCACAACACAAGAACACCAAACTCTTCTATGAGAGAAACAAAGACATTTTGGCTGATAGAAGAATCGTAGTAAATAGGAAAGTTAGTTAATTCATCGCTATGACAATTACAGAAATTACACATGAAAGGTGGGAACAAGCTCAAGATGGGGAGCTTGTAGATCAACTGGGCAACTTGGAAGAGTGGGACGATTCTAAGTTCTACTACATCAGAAATGTCATGCAAGAGTTCTTTGACATTGACTTTGAAGAGGACTTTAAGGACAAGTTCATCATCGAAGTTGGTGCAGGACCAAAAGGTTATGCTCTCTTCACAGAAGGCAACTTCAAGAGATGTGTAGTTATTGAACCTCTTATGGATAGATTCCCTGAGTATGTCAAAGAAGACTATGAGAAGATGGGTTGCGAAGTCTATGGCGGAGCATTTGAAGATGTAGACTATGAGGGTATCGACGAGATCTGGTTCTTCAATGTCCTGCAGCATGTTCTCAATCCAGAAGAGCAACTGAAGAAAGCAAAAGCAAATGCAAAGGTTGTAAGAGTATTTGAACCAATCAACTACCCTGCTAACCTGTGCCACCCCCATGTATTGACAGCAGAACTGTTTACTGGAGTATTTGGTGAAGACTTTGGTACAAAGTATGTTGGTGGTTCACGCACGAACTTCCACACTGCTGACTGTTATTATGGAACTTGGGTTAGAGAGGACTGATGAGATCATCTGGAAAACATTGTTGGGTCACATACAAGTGTGGTCATACCTTGTGTGTAAAGACATGGAGACCCATTGCTAAAGATATTGACTACAGATTTGCTCTGGCTAGAAACCCATATAGTAGACTGGTGAGTTTCTATGCAGACAAGATGCTTCACATTGATGGTGGTCATGCCACAAGAAACGGAGTGTCACTTGATGATTATGCGGGCAGGTCTAAGGTAAGCAAGATTGCATATCTGATTTACTTTAAGCAGGTTGTAGAGTATCATCTGAATCTGAACTGTGATCAAGTCAACAACCTGACTGTAGATCCACTCTCTAGAGATCAGTTAGACAATCTCTCCTTCAAATCATTTTGCTACATGTTGAATGATGAGATCATTAAGAGTGGTGATGCACACATGAGAAGACAAACAGACTTCTCCCCCACAGTTCTCCCCTATTCACCAAGAGGACCAGAGGAGGATATCCCTACTGGTTTCTATAATCCAACAGGTAAGACACCACCTGCAGATTTCTTCAATGATATCATTTGGTTGGAAGATCTTCCAGAGTGTTTCCAGATTCCAGCAGAGAAACTGGGTGTAGAAATTGAAATGGATAACAAGAAACTTCTGACAAAGACTGCACACAAGACAACCAAACTTGATAGTCTTAATACAACTGAAAATGCATGGGACAAACCTAATGCATTCTGGTGGCAGAATGGTGGATTTCCAACTGACTATAGCATCATGTATGATGACGAATTGAAAGAACTTGTGTATAATCTTTATAAGGATGACTTTGATTACTTTGGTTTAGAAAAGGGGCAGTTTAGAAAATGAGTTATAGTAAAAGATTCAGCAGCAAGTTCTTTACCAAGATGCTGCAACCTGCACACCCTGCAAATCCTATCAGAGATAGAGCAAATTCTTTTCAGTTGATCTTTGAACTCTTGGATCAGAAGGAAGATAAGAATTTCTTTATTGTAGAGACAGGATGTATGAGAGCAGATCACGGGCAACTTGCCTTTGGTGATGACGGGGCTAGCACATATATCTTTGACGACTTTATCAACTTCTATGATGGTGAGTTCTATTCTGTAGACATCAAGCAAGAGAATGTGGACCATGCACAGAAGATGGTGTCAGATAAGACTAAGGTTGTCTGCTCTGATTCTGTGAAGTTCTTGTGGAGTCTGCCTAAAGAGAAGAAGATTGACTTCCTGTATCTTGACTCTTATGACGTGAGACGTGACAATCCACATCCATCACAACTACATCATGTGAAAGAGATGTGTGCTGCCATTGATAAGTTGCAGAAGGGTTCTATCATCTGCATTGATGACCATGATGCATACTTTACTGGTGGTAAAATTGGTAAAGGAACCTATGTGAAAGACTTTATGGATGACATTGGTGCAGAATGTATCCATGAGGATTATCAAATTGTTTGGGTTATGTGATGAGAGATGTTATCTTAGGTGCTTGGCATGGAGGGTTGGGTGACCAACTTCAACTCTCTACGCTGCCAGAAGAGTTTTGGAAACAGCAGGGGAGAGAAACCTATATCTGGGCAGATGCTCCCTTTCGCAACTCAGAAATCTATGATCTTGTGTGGGGTCAGAATCCCTATGTAAAGGGCAAGAAGGTTGCTATCAGAAATGCAGGTGACCTTGCCGAGTATCAGAACAGAGAGAGCACAGGAGACTGGATTAAGGACTGGGAACTTGCTCATGGTCTCAAACCAACCAATAGTCTTCCGAAGATCTATTATGAACCAAAGAAGGTTGAGGGATTTGAAGATACTATCTTAGTTGACTTTACTTCAATTAGTATTGATCACAATGGCGACAAGATCTTGGACAGACTCAAAGATCTTAAGAAGTTGTATTGTGATATGAGATTCCTTGAGGTGTCTTTCTCTAAGCAGTTGAGTCAAGATAAGTTCAACTCTTATGGAACTAACTGTGAGAATACTGTGGTTGTCCACGATATCTTTACCTACTGTGATTTGATTAGTTCTTCTTATGGTCTGATTGCTCTGAGTAGTGGTGCAAGTCATTTGTCATCAGCACTTATGAAGTATTGTCCAGGTCTTCTGAGCATTTGCCTTATGGAAAAAGAGTGGTATAATAGACATGTAAATAAGGGAAATATGTTCATTTTCAACAACATTGATTATCAGGTGGTATGAGATTCTTAATTACTGGCATTACTGGGTTTGCAGGTCCTCACCTTGCAAACCTTCTTCATAGTGAAGGTCATGAAGTCTTTGGTCTAATCAGACGCACCAATGGGATGGAGAGTGACATCCTGGATGTGGTTCCTGATGAGGTCTACAGAGAAATCACCTTTGTCTTTGGTGACCTGACAAATTATCGCTCTATGCGAAAGGTGTTTGAAGAGAACCAGTTTGATGGTGTCTTCCACCTGGCAGCACAGTCGCACCCTCCTACCAGTTTCACTGATCCTATTGGGACAATGGAAACCAATGTGATGGGGAGTGCCAATTTGATTCAGGTGATTCAGGATCATCAGCCTGGTTGTAAGTTAATGTTCTGCTCCACCTCTGAGGTGTATGGTAACGTTGGTCAGGATGGTCGTAAGATCCACTGGAATGATACTATACTTCCTGCTAACCCTTATGGTGCATCTAAGGCAGCTACTGATGTGTATCTGCAAGAGAGGATGGAGAATGGATTCTTGAATGGATTCATTACCAGAGCATTTTCTCACACTGGTCCACGTCGTGGTAGAATCTTCTCTATCTCATCTGATGCATATCAGATTGCACGGATTATGAAGGGTTTGCAGGAACCTGTGCTGAAGGTTGGCAACCTGTCTACCACCAGGGTTGTAATGGACGTTCGTGACACTGTAAGGGCATACTACCTTGCAATGATGAACCGTGATGTCACCAACCACGTCTTCAATATCTGTGGTGATACTCCTCGCAAGATGCAGTTCTTCACTGACAAACTGATTGAACTATCTGGTATTCCTGGTATTGAACAGAAGATTCACGAACCCTTCTGGCGTCCACACGAGATTCATTATCAACACGGTGACTCTACCAACCTGGTAGAAATGACTGGTTTCAAAGAACAGTATGATATTGAGACCACACTAGATGATCTGCTTCGTTACTGGTATAACAAGATTGACTGATGAATAAAATCCTTGTCATTGGTGATAGTTGTGTAGACTCCTACACCTACTGTAAGGTCAAGAGACTGGCACCAGATAAACCTGTGCCAGTCTTGGAGGTCCAGAAGGTTGAGAATACCCCTGGAATGGCATATAATACCTTTAGGAATGTCAAGTCTCTAACAGAGTCTTGTGATCTTCTGACCAATGCAAACTGGGATCAGATTGTCAAGAACAGGTATGTTGATACAAAGAGCAATCACATGTTTGTGAGAGTTGATCATATGCAAGATGTTAATCGCATCTCTTATGATGACTCTATCTTTAAGTATGAAACCATTATCATCTCTGATTATGATAAAGGTTTTCTGTCTAAAGAAGATATCTACTATATCTGTGATCACCATAAACAAGTCTTTCTTGACACAAAAAAGGATCTTGGTGACTGGGCAACCAAAGCAAAGTTCATCAAGATCAATGAAGATGAGTATGAGAGATCAAAGGACTATATCAATGAAAAACTTCGTGACCAGGTGATTAGAACACTTGGCAGTGAGGGTTGCACATATCTCAACTCTAAGTATCCAGTAAAGGAAAAGGTTGAGGTCATTGATGTAAGTGGTGCTGGTGATGCTTTTATGGCAGCATTGGCATTTAAGTTCACTGAGACAAGAAACATCAGTGAGTCACTTTACTTTGCAAATGACTGTGCATCACAAGTAGTCAGACACAAAGGAATGACAGTAATATGAAAACTATCTGGTTGAATGGGTGCTTTGACATTCTGCATCCAGGTCACATTGAACTCTTCAAGGTATCCAGGTCACTTGGTGATAAACTCATCATTGGTCTGGATTCTGATGAGAAGGTTAGAAAAGATAAAGGAGAAAGCAGACCTATTAACTGTTTCCATGACAGAAAAACCATGCTAGAATCCATCAGATACATAGATTTAGTAGTAGGTTTCAACAGCGCCCAAGAACTAGAAGAACTAATTGAGTTTTATTCACCTGACATTCTGGTGGATGGTAGTGATTGGAAGCATCATGAAGGAGTTGGTAGACAGTATGCAAAAGAAGTTCGGTTTTTCAATAGAGTCGGAGGATACTCCTCTTCAGATATTATCTCTAGGTGCAAACGAGCAAGCTAATGATAAAGTCAAGTTTGTGCCAAAGGGATGGGGATATGAAAAATGGATTGTAAACTCACCTGAATACTGTGGTAAGATTCTTTTCATTGCAAAAGGAAAAAAGTGTTCCTGGCATTACCATGTATTGAAGGATGAAGTATTCTATGTGCAGAAGGGTGCCATAGAAGTATATTATGGTTACAATGATAGTCTAGAAGTAGCAGATAAGACTATACTGGTAGAGGGTGATAAGTTTCATGTTACTAGAGGATTAAGACACCAGATGGTTGCCCTTAAGGACACAGAGATTTTTGAGTTCTCAACACAACACTTTGACACTGACAGCCACAGAATTGAGAGAGGAGACTGATGTTTGTTGCTAGTTGCCCTTTGAGAATCTCCTTGTTTGGTGGTTCTACAGATAATCCATACTTTGTATCTAAGTATGGGTATGGTTCTGTAATTAGTTTTGCTTGTGACCTGAAGACTTATGTGACCATCAGTCAGGATAAGTTTGGTTTCAACCAGAACCAACACAAATACATTATCAACTATTCTAAGAGAGAAGAAGTCTCTTCTGTTGGTGAGATTCAGAATGAAGTTGTCAGAGTTGTGCTGGAATACTTCTGTATGCCACCAGTTCAGGTGACTCTGACTAGTGATGCATACTCACAGGGTAGTGGTCTTGCATCATCTTCTTCTTATATCATCAGTCTTATCAAGGCTTGTTGTCTGTTTCTGGGTCATGATATGACAGAGGCAGATATCTGCAAGTTGGCATATCAACTTGAACTGAAATTTAATCCATACTGTGGATACCAGGACCCCTATGGTTGTGGTATTGGTGGATTCAAGAGAATTGAGTTCTTCAGTGAAGATAAAATTAAGTATGAGTATCTTCCCATGGATCTCTTTGATGAGCACGATATGCATTTGGTGTTCACTGGTGTTACCAGAAACTCAAAGCAGATTCTGAAGAATGTGACTGACAATCTTCACAAGGTTCATCCTCTTCTAAGAACTGTAGATAAAGCATATGATAAACTTATCATTAGAGATCACCCCAAACTCTTGAGTTACATCAACAAGAGTTGGATTCAGAAGAAGAAGACCAGTGACTCTATTACGGAGAACCCTAAAATCAGGGAGATTGATGAGTGCCTAAATGATAATAGCACTGTCTTGGCACACAGACTCTGTGGTGCTGGGAATGGTGGGTTCTTCTTGACATTCTCCAAGAAAGATACCTTGACTATTCCGTATGACAGGGTTAAAATTAATGTAGTGCCAGATGGAGTAACAGGTGAATCCATTTAAAGAGTATATTGAATCTCTGGAACATGCTCAAGCAGGTGAAGAATTCCAGAAGTTTCAAGAAGCATTCAATAGTCATAAAAGAATTATTATCCTAGGAAATGGTGGTAGCAACTCTGTTGCCTCTCATATCTCTCAAGATTATATGAAGTTTCATGGTAAGAAGGTATCTGTCTTTTCAGATCCCTCAATGCTTACCATGCTTTCTAATGACTATGGGTATGGTGATGCATTTGTAAAGTTCCTAGAGTTCTATGCTGAACCAGACACCCTGGTGATCCTGATTAGTTCTAGTGGAAACTCTGCCAACCTTGTTAGATGTATGCATTACTGTGAGATTGAAGGTATTGACTATGGCATCCTCACAGGATTT
>Ga0075476_10001671_pt1 | contig 10491 bp, 10 predicted proteins | sample DEB08_DNA_5_FD_76339 | JGI IMG/M metagenome (GOLD analysis project Ga0075476, IMG submission 76339) | Aqueous microbial communities from the Delaware River and Bay under freshwater to marine salinity gradient to study organic matter... | ecosystem: Environmental > Aquatic > Marine > Coastal ...
ACGAGTTTGGGATGTTCTTCAAAACGAAATTGGCCGGGGGCTATCACTTGTTCTACCAGTACAACTATCCACTTTCGGATTTGGTATATGTGACCAAACAAAGCCATGTCATTGGGGTCGGAATTGACTTCATTCGCGATGCCAAAACCATTGTCTCACCTAGATACTTCCTATAATGAAACGTTCCTTAGTATTTACACTTGCGTTACTCAGCCCGTTTTTTGGTGGGGCGCAGATTCTAGATTCTCTGCAGCAGGGAGCACAAAGCGTGACTTATGAGATCATTGCTGCTTCAGAATATGAAGATTTTGGTGCGAACGTGTATGGGAACCAACTCCTGTATGTTTCTTCTCGTGGAACCAGTCTGTTCTCGGATAAATACGATTACAACAATCAGAAGTTTTTTGATTTGTATTTGTATGATTTGAAAACGAAGAAAGTAAGCCGCTATGGGGACCAATTGGAATCTATTTCAGAATCGAAGTACCACATGGGGCCATCCATTCTGTTGCCGGATTCTGCCGGGGTAATTCTGTCTCGAAACTACAGAATACCCAACGTTCAGGATGAAGTTAACTTCTTCTTAGTCTACGAAAACTTCAAAACGGGCGAGCGCTATACTTTGCCCTATTGTACGAGAGAATACAGCTTCCAGCACCCGTTCTATGATGCAAAGACACGTCGTCTATATTTCTCAGCGAACCTCGCGGGTGGTCCGGGCGGATACGACATCTATTTCTCAGATTTCTTGAAAGACGGTACTTGGGGGGATCCTGTATTGGTCGAAGGTGTAAACGGTCCACGTGATGATGTTTTCCCTACGATTCAAGCCGGGAAATTATATTTCTCAAAAACGGTGACTCAAATGGGCTTGGATGTCTTTGTTCATGACTTTAAAACCGGTCTGACAGCTGCATGCGAAGCGCCATTCATTACATCCCGAGATGAATTTTCATTGATTGCTTTGAATAAGGATAGTGCTGTATTTAGTCAAAGCCAACGTGGCCGCTACAATACAGACTTAGTATTGGCATACGTGGAAACGGATGGTCTAGAGCCAAAACCTGTGATCGAGGATTTCGCGGTTATCGTTGATGTTCCTGCGGATCAGACACCAGAAGAATATTTGGCTGCGGTTAAAACGAAGTGGACCGAAGACGAAGTATGGGTAGGTGAGCAAGAAGGAAGGCCTGTCGTAGTTATTCGCGGCAAACGCCCGGAATCTGAAGCGGCTGAAGTAAAGGATCAGATCGTTGCATTAGGAATTCCAGCAGAGCTTACGAAGGACCCTGTGGACTCTATCGCAGCTGCACCGGCGCCGTTGGTGGTGATGAACACAGTTTACCCTGTGGACTGCTCCTATGAAGATTGTTTTGACCAATTAGATGAAATAAAAGCGCGCACAGGAGCAGATAGCCTTTGGCTGGGTGAGTTGAATGGGCGTCCAGTAGTTGTGATTACGACCAAGAAGCCATTTAAACAAGCGGAGGGCGCGAAAGATTGGGCGGAAGGACAGAAGCTTGCTGGCGCGTATTTGACGCCAAATATGCCGAAGCCTTTGGCGCGTCCAGAAAAGCAGGAGAACAACTATTCTACTATTGTTGGGGTGTTTGAGCGACCAGAATTGGCCCAGAAGCATCTAGCAAACATCCAGAAATGGGAGGGAGATGCTTTTATATCGCTATATAAGGGCAAGTATTATGTTGTTTCAGCAGATTACACGGGTGAAAAAGCCGCTGTAGTCAATAGAGGCGTTGCGGTCGATAATGGCATTGCTGATGCATGGTTATTGCCTGAGAAATTGTACCCGATGGTGCTTCCTGACCTTAGTGGCTCGCCAGACTTGATTGTATATTTCCGTTTTGACAAATACGATGTCATGGAAAAATACCAACAACAGATTGACGATGTAATTGCGCAACTTCCTAATGGAGTAGAACGCGTCTTCATGGTTGGACATACCGATTCTCGTGGGACCAACGCCTACAATGATCGCTTAAGCCGTAATCGTGTCGAAGCGGTTGCAGCATACATGACTTCTGAACATCCAAAGTTCACAGCAGTGAAGGAGTTGGACTCGAAAGGTGAAAATGAGTTGACGAATGACTGTGGTGATGGCGTAGAATGTGATCCTTATGCACACTTCCTCAACCGCCGTGTAGAGGTATGGTTTTATTAAGCGTAAAGTTCTTTACGCAGAGCAGTAACTAAGTCGTCTAGTTCAAATCCGGCCTCAGCAAATGAGGTTCGGATTTTGTGACGTTTGTTATTAATGTATTGATGAGATACATCTAGAAGGGTTGCAATCTCCTTAGATCGGAATTCTAGAATCATGAGTTTGAAGATCTTAAATTCTTGCTCACTAAGCATAGGTTCAAATTTCTTCAATGGCTCATCGTTCAGGTCATCACAGAAGCGATTGATTTTAAAACGTGTTATACCTTCTTGATGGGTTCGAATAATATTCAAGTCTTTGAAACTCTTATCAGTATCGCTTTCGTAACCTTCTTGATTAGCGATAAGTGATCTGAGGTCATTCAGCTTTTCAAGATTTTCACGAGCGATGTTATTGATGGATTTTCTCACAGCTGTCAATTCACCTGAAACTTTCATTCGTTCTTTCTCCAATTCAGAGTTGTTTCGAACCAAGGTATTTACTTTTTGTGTTTCCAAGATTTTACGACGCTGAAGGAAAATTATGGTGACTAAGGCTAGAAATGCTAAGGAAATGGAGATTATTCCGGACTTTTGGATGAGCTTCTCGGACTCGTCTATTTGTTGCTCATAACTTTCGATTAGTTCTCGCAAACGTGTCAAAAAGATTGCAGTTGAAATTAATAGTTTCATGTCTGTTAATAAATAACCCGCGCCGGTTCCATAGTCTTGATTTATTAAACCAGAACTAATCTTTTGAGACCTTCTCCACAGAATTGTCCCCTGATCCGGAAATTGCTTGGTGTGGTAATGAAGATACTCAAAACATTGGGTTGATGGAATTACACGTGATTCCAAACGTGTGTTCGGAATATTCCGAACAAAAAATTCACGCCAATGGAAGGTCTTGCCGGGCAATAATTCACTTAATCTGATCTGGTTCATCCAGAAGATCGTGTTTCGACCTATTCTCCAGAATGTCTACAAGGAAAAGCCTTGATGCGCAGCATCAAGGCTTTTTTTATTGATTATAAAGCGGATCGTGCTCATTCATTATCTCATCTGCTAGAGCATGCAGGTCTGTAGTGAATCCTGTTGAGTAAGAATTGGTTCCGAGATCTTCTCGATAAATACCTTTCATCCACATTAAAGTACCTGCCTCGACAATAATCTGACCTTGATGTCCCTTGGCATCTGTAAATAAAGAAGTGGCCGACGGCCCTGATAAACCGACGCTATCAAGCAAAAGTCCATCTTGTTTCATCTTCGTAATATCAATAGCAGCCCAGCCTGTGGGTATGGTGAATATTGTAGTACTCGGGAACTCAGCCCTCAATGGATCAACTACAGTTTTGTGAATGATTGTGTTTACGAAGTAATAGTAAAACGATTCTATAGAGCTGAAACCATAATGTTGAGCTGTATCAGTCCAATTCGTTGGAAAATCGATGGGAGGTATAGAGATAAATACCTTCATATCCGGATTTTCTTGTAAGCCATATTGAATCCATTCACTGAATCCTTCTGTGCGGTTGTCCGGCGAAGAACCTGAAGTCATTCCAAAGTATTCAATTTCACCTGTATCAAAAGCAGCCTTAATTTCTTGGTGAGAATTGCTAGTGGAATCATTCCAAAAGCTGATTGCCCAACCAGATTGAGCGAACCCAATGAATAGAAAGAGAAAAGCAATATAATGTGAATAACGATTTTGTCGTTTTCGCATAATAAATGATGTTTAAGGAATTAAAATAGAACCCTACTAAACCAATCCTAAGGGCCTAGCGGAACGACAGATTCTTTGTCAAAATGATAAGGAACTTATGTAGAAGATTTTGCCTAGAATACTCCGTAAGTACACGGAGTGGAAATCTGGGCCCCAAAAGGAAAGGCGTGCTTTGAATTTGATTGGGAATGCGGTTTAGACGTGTAGTTGTCTTCTATGATGAAATCCACGGGGTCGACCTCTGACATATAGTATTCAACCGGAAAAGATTCCGTTGCTGTATCAGTATATTCGATAGTAATAAAGGGATTTTGCGAGTCTACCATCAGAATTTCAGAGGTATGAAAAATTAAGGAGGTGTGCAATCTTAGAAAAGTACGCCCCCGGTTAATAGGACCTAGTATTTCACAGACGCATCGTACCTTCGTAGTCTAGACCCACAGAAAGCCAACTATTCCATTGAAACCTATTTCGCCAAAGGCTCTTAAACAAGTACTCCATTATTTCAGCTTCTTTAATCACGCCCTATCGGCAGAAGAAGTACGGCAGTATTTATCAGTTCCTGCAACGCAGCAAGAGGTTACGGAAGGCTTAAAGGTGCTCGTTCAGGAAGGGCTTATTTATTGCCAAAACGGCTGGTTTGCTATAGTACCGGACGCATTGGTACTGCGTGCAAAATATGAGCGTTTGAATCTAAGACGGTTAAAATTGGCCCATAGTATTGGTCGGTTTATTGCTGTTTTTCCTTTTGTTAGGGGAGTTTATCTAAGCGGCTCACTCTCTAAAATGGGCATACAGTCGAAAGACGATGATCTAGATTTCTTCATTCTAACCCGTTCAGGTCGCGTTTGGACGACTAAATTCTTCTTGATTGCTTTCAAGAAAATTTTCCTTTTGAATTCGGAGAAGTACTTCTGCATCAACTTGTTAATGGATGAAAACCAATTATCTTTAGCCAAGCGCAATCGCTACACTGCGACAGAAGTGGCCTCTCTTATTACGCTTCGTAACGATCATGGACGTGAAAAGGTCCTTTCGATGAATGATTGGGTTAAAAACTATTTTCCAAACGTTGAGGTGCCTCGTGCCGTTGAAAATAGAGTTCAAACCCTTAGTGTTTTTGAGCGCATATTAAATGCGACGCTAGGCGATGCTTTTGAGCGATGGTGTAAAGCCCGGTTTACTATACACATGCGCACGCATACAAATAAAGAAGAAGGTTATTTCGAATCCGAGACCTACAGTTCAGCGTATTACCCACATAGCGTTGAACAAAGATTAATGAAGCATTTAGAAGAATTTGAAAATGAATAGAAAAGAAATAGTGATCTCGTTGCTTTCTGGAATGTTGCTGTTTGTGATTGCAACAGTGCGTACCCCACAGTTTTCAGCGGAAGCGACATTTTTTGTGCCACTAACGTTATTGGAAAAGCAGATAGAGCAAAATGGAATCGGATTTGGATCTCCCACTGAAGTGGATGCGCATATTGAATTGATGCAAAGCCCAGTTGTGTTAAAAGAGGTGCAACAAAAATTCACGGAAGCGTTCAACCTCTCCGTAAGTAAAACCAGAAATGGAGCAGTAGCGGTAGAGGTTCGTTCTGCCGATGCACCACGTTCCGCTGCGATTGCAAATTATGTAGTGGAGGTTGCGGACTCAATAAAGCAAGCTATGTTGCGTCAAAATGTAGGCATGAGTTTCGATGTAGTGGAGAAGCGAACGTTGACCTTGCAATCGGAAGAAGTCGCCTTGCGAAAAGAATTGGACGCCCTTCGATTTGCAGCGCAATCAGATTCGCTGGCCTATGCGGCATTAATCTTTAGAAAGGAGCGGCAATATGGGGCAGCAGTAGTCGAATTGACGAATACTGAGCGTAAGCTTGAGGATTTAAAGTCTTACACGAACGCTCCAGCCCCCAAATCCTACAGTATTTCCCCTGCGACGCCTGCAGAAAGACCCGTAGGTCTTCCGGCATGGTCGGTTGGACTGATCGGTGCTGCGCTAATGGCAGGTGGATTAAAGGTATGGGCCGCGAATAAATCTTAAGGTGATTCAAAAAACTATAGCCCCCTTTGCTTTTAGTGCGCTGTTCCTTCTACTCGCGGGAACGTTGTTTTGGGATTTGTACTGGGAATTGGTCTGGAGTTTTTTGTCTGTTGTCGGTCTTGCATATGGCGTATACAAAAAGGGAACCTTAGGTCAACTGGTATGTGCTGCGGCCTTGTTAGCACCGCTTTCTATAAAACTAAGCCTTCCTTTTGCGGATGTATATTTACCTATTGAATTTATATCTACGGCCACTGCGGTGGTTGTTTTTCTGACCATCGTGAATGCTGCTAAAGGCATTTGGCTGCGAAAATTTCCGCTTCCACTGTTGTGGCTTATTACTTTTTTACCGGGCATCTGTTTTTCAGAACTACTCGATGCTAGTTTAAAATTCTCTGCGCTCAATGGCATCTTCGTTGTAGGCTTTTATTACGGGTGTATAGCACTTGCTGAACGGGGCATCAGGTTTCCATACCTGCCCTACATTATCGCGTTGATCCCGGTAACTGTGGTAGCACTTTATCATTTTGCACAATTCGAATTCAACCCCATTACCATTTCCGGCATCTTTAAACCGTTCTTTTACAGCCACACGATGTATGGCGCTGTAATGGCCTTTCTTGCCGCTATTGCTTTGGGGAATTTCCCTCATAGAAGTCTTTGGAAGTGGGTGTTCGTGGTGTGTGTTTTGTTGACATTATTTAGTGGTTCACGTGCGGCGCTTTGGTCGCTTGTCTTTATGTTCCTCTTGTATGCATTGGTTCAGTTTCCGCCCATCTATCGTGCAATCTTAATCGCGCTAGCTATTGGTATTTTCCTCTTTTTAGGTGGGACAGCAAAGGTGGAGGAAGCCTTCGCTTACAACAGTTTCGAGAGCCATGATCCGCAGGCATCACTCGTTGAAAAAAGCATGTCGGTCACCAATGTGCAAACAGATGCTAGTAATATTGAACGATTGAACCGGTGGGTCGCCGCCCTTCGAATGTTTGAAGAACGACCCTGGACAGGTTTTGGCCCTGGATCCTACCAATTCACCTACCTGCCGTTTCAAGAAAAACGATTGGAGAACAGGCTAACCGTTAAAAACCCCAACTCCCCACCGCCAGGATCAGGCGGCACTGCCCATTCAGAGTTACTCCTTCAACTTAGTGAAAATGGTGTTTGGACGCCATTACTCTTTTTGTTGATGTGGCTGCGCTGGTGGTATTTTGGGTTTTTCCGTGTTGCAAAACAAAGCCCATTGCTCCCCTTTTTTCTTGGATTAAGCACGTACTTCTTTCACATGCAATTCAATAACTTCTTGAATCAACCTGCGTTTGCCATTTTATTTTGGGGAACAGCAGCGTATTTTGATTACCAATTAAGTCATAAAGACCATGAGCTATTACGATAAGGTAGGTACGTATTACGATAAAGATGCTGTAGATTTTGAGCAGCGCTACCATGAAAATCCAGCGCTTCAGCGTATTCGTCAGAGCTTTCGTCAGCACACGAAATCCTACGCGCAAGAAACGGTATTGGAAGTAGGTTTTGGACCGGGATTCGATCTGGTACACTTCGCGGAGCAGTTTCCAGAGAGAACTTTTTATGGTATTGATATTTCTGCAGAAATGGTCCGTTTGACACAAGAAAAAATAGACCGAATGGGATTAAAGAACGCCTGGGTTGCGAAAGGCAGCGTCGAAGATATTAAGGTGCTTTTCCCCGGGGTCCAATTCGACATGATATATGTCTTTTTCGGTGCATTAAATACGGTAATCAATCTTGAACTGGCTTTTGCAGAGTTGCGGGGTGTTTTACAGTCCGGCGGAAGAATGGTATTGACTTTTGTGAATAAATACTACATCGCCGGGACATTAATAGAATTACTGAAATTGAAGCCAAGATTCGCTTTTGCCCGTTGGAAGAAAATTTGGGGCGGCTATTCGCCAACAAACTTTTTAGCCAGTCGCTGTTACCGTCCAGGTCATCTGAAGAAATTGGCGCAACTCGAGTGCACCTATACTCGTGGATATAGTATTTTTTACCCTGCTTGGTATTACCATAAATTCCACAGATTGATACCCAAAGGAATTCTATACCTGCTTTGGCAGATCGACGAACGTATTGCACGCACGCCACTAGGGAAGCTCGGAGAATACATGCTGTATACCTTCGAGAAGAAGAATTAATGATTCGCCTGAAGACGGCGGACGGTCGCTTCGATTAAAACGCGAAGATCTTGGTAAACAGGGACGTAAGAAGCGCGCCAATCAAGGTGCTTCGTTGTCACTGGCGTGGATGAAGTAAGCGCCTCAAATACTGTTTTTCCGTATTTTTTTTCTGTATCGCTTGCCTTTATATACACTGTATTGGCGTCGAGACATTGAGCGACCATCGCCGCGAAATCCTTTTGTTTGATGGGCTCAAATCCAAAAAGATTAACACTTTGGTTAGGGGCTCCATGATCCATGAGATGGACCAATTGGCCCGCACAATCTTCTACGGAGATTAGGGACATCAGCTGATTTCCGTCGCCATAAACAGGAACCTTTCCCGTTGCTAGTGCGGGTTTGAAAAAAAAGTGTTCAAACCAGGAGTCGGGCCCTAAAATCCACCCCGGACGGGCAATACGAACATCCAATTCTCCAGCTTCTGCCGCCAATACCCACGGCCGCTCAGCATATTCATAGGCACGCGCATAAGCGATGGGCCTCAAAGGGGCCTCCTCGTCGACCGCATGAACGGTATTTCCATACATGAGTGTCCCGCTGCAATACACTACTGGTACGGTGGGTTGTTGGTCTCCAATCAACTGGATGAAACGCTGATTCGCTTTATATCCCTTACGAGCGGCGATCCTTCTTGCGCGGTCGCTGTTCCCTGCCATTCGAGCACAGTGGTATATACCCGTTGGTGGATATTTTTCAAAGAGGTATTCCGGGATGGCACTCAATGGAAAGAGATGAAAATTGGTTCTTTCCATTATCCATGGTACTATGGTTTTTTGACCTAAGGTGATGAGTTGCCCGGACCAATTCCCTTTTGTCCGCTCCGTGAACAACCGGTGCGTGACCAATTGTCCAACATAACCAGTTGCCCCTAAGATCCATTTGTTCGTTTCCTTACTCTTTGTCATCGTTCAGCCAAAGTAGTGGAAACACTCGTCGCCGCTTACTGCTTGACAAATGAATTTTGAATAATGTCACGATTATTTTCGAGTGTATAGGTATAGACTCCCGAGGCGAGATGGCTGAGGTCAAACTGCACGTCGCTTTTGTAGTTATCAATCTCAAGAAGTTTCTGACCTGTATTGGCGTAAATGACCAGAGTGGCGTTATGCGCATTATGTTTGATTCTAGCAGTACCTTCTGTTGGATTAGGGTAAAAACGGGACTGTTCTACCGAATTTTCTTCAACTCCGATTGAAGTGCTTTGGTATACGCGCACATAGTCCACAATCATGGGGCTGGATGTAAAACTCGAATCGATACTTCCTTGAATGGCGATGTTTAGGAGCAAATATTGCGGCGCGTCGAATGGCCAAGTGCTTGCGGTTTGGGTACTGGGTTCATAGGTGTAATGTACCACACTGTCCACGCTGAAAACCATCTTTTCTTCGCTCCATTCCAATGCGTAAACATGAAAGCCACTGGAAACGCCACTGACATATTGAGTTCCTTTATTTGAGGTGTTGCCAAAACTCGACGGTGTATGCATAGCACTCGAAACATAATCCTGATTGTGTCCCCAATGCTCCATAACGTCTATTTCGCCACAAGCCGGCCACCCAGTCGTGCCGTAACCTTGCGTGTACCAGTAAGCACCCACCTCGGTAATGTTCTGTCCAAGCAACCAAATAGCAGGCCATGTACCCACGCCGGTGGGCAATTGCGCGCGAACTTCAACGCGGCCATAGGTGAAGGCAAATTTCGAATTTAAACGTGCTGAGGTATAGTCTTTGGTAACATTCTGATCGGTAAAGGACTCTTTTAGCGCAGTTAGATACAATGCTCCATTCTGTTGGTAGCTGTTTGTATCGCGGTCAGTGTAATGTTGAATTTCTCCATTCCACCAGCTTTGACCTGCATTAGGCAAGACTGTTTGATGCCACCATTTTGAAGTGTCCACACCGCCGGTTCCATTAAATTCATCTGCCCACACGAGAGTGTCATAGACTTGTGCATTCAGGGAATAAAGCGATAGGGCTAGAAGGAGTACGAGTAGTTTTTTCATTTTGCGAAATTAGGCGTATTCAAAATTCATAAAATGTTTTCACCTAAAAAAACTCCGTTGCGAGAAGCTGCGAGAAAAAAAGGACAGGGTTGTTTGTCGGAATTAAGGTGAGCACATTGTTTTAATGCCCGTCTGGTCCCTTGATGCCCGCGTTTACTTCAATGTCGATGTAGTTTTCTTGAGGAGTAATTGGACATGAATACCCGTCGGTATAGGCGCAATACGGGTTGTAGGCATAATTGAAATCCAAGATCATGGTGCTTCCCTCGGGCTTGGTGATGTCCATGAATCGGCCCGTGCCGTAGGTGCTCACTCCCGTAGTTTTATCCATGAAAGGAAGGAATAGGTGGTC
>Ga0075476_10001692_pt1 | contig 10437 bp, 10 predicted proteins | sample DEB08_DNA_5_FD_76339 | JGI IMG/M metagenome (GOLD analysis project Ga0075476, IMG submission 76339) | Aqueous microbial communities from the Delaware River and Bay under freshwater to marine salinity gradient to study organic matter... | ecosystem: Environmental > Aquatic > Marine > Coastal ...
CATTCAATTCCATAAAAAGTCTGAAATAATTTGATATTATATACTCAAGAATTCCAAGAGATATTGTAACAAGAAAATATCTGCCAAAACTTTTTTCCTTTTTACTATTAAACACAAACTTTTTTTGTATAAAGTAACTATTTGTTGTTACTAAAAAGAAGGAAATCCAAAATATTAAAGTGTAGTCGAAGTTAGTTAAATCAGTAAAAATGTATATGGCACTTGACCTAAGGCTTACACTCAAAATTGAATTTGCTTGAAATTTTAAAAGTTGTTTTATCAAAATATTTTTTCGTTAATGCGACTCTATAATTATATTAGTTATATGTCTAGAGAAACAATAAATATTTGCATACCTGTCTTTAACGAAGAGAAGAATCTTCAAAGCCTATATACACATTTGTCTAAGTTTATATCCTCAAATTCTGATAAGTTTAATTTGAATTTTGAAATTATTTTTTTTGATGATGGATCCATAGATAATTCAAGAAAAATAATTGAAAATTTTGAAAATGTAGAGTTAATTTTTACCAACGAAAACAAGGGGCTTGGTAATGCAATAAAAGAGTTAATGCTTTACACAAAAAAGTCAGATGCAACTGGTATGTTCAAGATTGACGGAGACGGACAAATGGACATAAATGATATAGAAGTATTTTTAGAAAATGGACAGTATCGGAAGTTCGATGTCATTTATGGTAACAGATTTCATAAAAATTCAAATTACAAGATGCCTATTTTAAGAAAACTTGGAAGTAACTTCTTTAAACTGCTGATGAGAATTTTTTCTATTAAAGCATCAGACCCAACAAATGGGTTTATTTATTTAAACAGAAAATATATAGAAAATTTTAAAATTATTGGAAATTATAATGCTGCTCAACAAATCTTATTAGATGCAAACTTAAGAGACTTAAAAATACATGAAGTTGATATTAATTTGAATATAAGATCAAGTGGAAAGTCATTTATAGGTATTAAATATCCAATTATTGTTATATCTAACTTATTTGCTTTATATGTTTATAAAAGAACCGTAAGAACGTTGATTGCTCCAGGGATAATCTTTCTAGTAGTTGGTCTAATAATATTATTTTATGATATTTTTCTATGGGCAACTGGAGCAAAAGACCAGATAATTAGCGATCAAGTTTTGATTTTATTTATTATCTTTGGTGCTCAATTGTCTATAACAGGATTTTTAATAGAGATACTTAAGACTAAATCTGAATAAGGCTTTTTAGCTATAGTTACTGTTTTTATACAATCCCACAGTTCGTAAATCACTAAAACCAACAAGATTGAAATTATTTTCATACAAGAATTTATTAACTTCAGCAACAGTATTTGACTGTTCAACACCTCTTTCAGGACCAAAATCTACAGAAATATAACAAATTAATGACAGTGTCTTGAGTGAGCCTTTAAGTACTTCAGGCTCAAAGCCTTCAGCATCTATTTTGAAAAGTTTTATATTTTTACTGTAATTTAACGAATCCAAAGTAATGCTATTAACACTACCGATTTCTTTACTTGTACCAAAATCAATAAACGACGAGTTGCCTCCGCTACTATCAAGGTAGAGAGGTCTTTGCAAGTTAGTATCTGACAAACCAATATTTTGAAAATTAGATTCGTCATTTGGAAAATTTAACCTTAAGCATTCGTATGCTTCTTCATCTGGCTCAAAAGCATGGTATTCCAATGATTTATTATATTGTCGTAAGGCAAGATTGAGTTCACCAACGTTAGCTCCACAATCTAAAACAACGTCATTTTTATTAAATTTGATTGAGTCAAGACAATAGGATTCCCTTAAAGCATTTATTAGTAAATTTTCATCATTTACTACTCTTAGAAACCTTTTATTTGGATAGTAAAATTTTTTACTATCAATTAATTTATAATATTTGGATTCTTCGTAGTATATTTTTCCTTTACTTCCATAAAATAAATTTATAAAATTACATAAAGAGTTGCCTTTAAATCTATTTACACCAAAGGCCAAAAACTTTCCTTTAATTATAAGAAATATTTTTCCAAAGAAACCAAGGTTTTTTCTTGTTAAGTCATTTTTGACAAATCGTGGAATATTAATAATTTCTGTATTTTTATCCATTACTCTTTAATTCTATATGCTACTTTGAAAAATGACTCTTCTGAAATATAAATATCTTCTTTATGCATAGTACATTTTAAATTTATCCAACATCTGTCACCGCGGTCTGGTCTAATCCAGTTCTCGTGTATTTGCTCCTCAATATACATCTCTTCAAGGCGAGGATCAAAAATAGCAATTTGGGGGTTTCTTATAAATTCAACATATGAGTTAGCTCTTGGGATTAATCCAACACATATGATTATTAATAAATAAACAAAATATTTATTTAAATTATATTTTTCACCTTTTGAGTAAAAACCAAAAATTCCAACTACTGTCAAAAGCGTTCCCATTGCATATCTGGGAATAGGTCCGAAGAACAATAAATATATAAAAGATGAGCCTAAATATGTAATGACAATAAGTTTAAAATTTTTATTTGCATGCTCTTTTCTGAAGATTACTAATCTCAATATATATATAGCAATTAAAGAAATTAAAAAATTTAGATAAACAGATCTATAAAATTGAGCTAAATCAGCATAAACCTGAGAAAGAAAAAAATCATTAAACCAATCAAAGAATGTTAAATTTTTATCTACGAAATATTCCATGTAAGCAAGGCTAGAAACTGTAGATATTTCTTCGTAAGCTTTTGTTGAATTGGGTAAATACCAGTCAAAATTATTTATACAACTAAGGCTAAGGGGGAATATAAGACAACCAGTTGTTAAATAACTTTTAATACCCCAAATCACACCAAAGATGATGGTTGGTATTTGGAAGTATATAATATTTTTTAAATTTAATACATGATTATTTATTAAGAAAAAGCAAAAAACAAAATATAAAAAGAAAACTATAACACCACTTACTTTCAACTGAAAGATAAAGAATGTAAGCAACGAAAGTGTAACAAAATCTATCTCGCTTACCCTCTTTTGCTTAACTGAATTAAAAATTAAAAGACTTACGAAACAATACAAAATTCCTACAGCAATATCTTGCTTACCAACACCCTGAATAAAGGGAAAGCCATTTCTACCTCCACTTAGTCCAAAATTGTCTAAAAAAGAAAAAAATAGTAAAAAGAATGAGGCTGCTTTCAAGTTTTTATTTTTCTTTAACAACAGATTATATGAAATAAAAATAAAGAAAAAGTGAATAAAAAATAATGTCAGAAAGTGAAGAAGAATAAAAGATGAATCAAACCAAAAGAAAGCCGAGATATACTCATTTATTGACGACATTCCAAAAGGCCAAAAAATATTTACCATTCCAATTATTAAATTTGATTCTCTTAACCAATTTTGATGATTGAGGTGATAATAACCAGCATCATAATGAAAATTTGTTGTAGAGGAACTAATAATCAATATTGATGGAATAGCTAAATAAAATAAAAGATTGTTAAGAGTGAAAAAATTATAAAAGCTTATTTTTAAATTTAAATTCAAAAAGTTTATAAAAATCAAAGAAAATAAAATAATCAATACAAAAGGACTTTTTAGTGGCATAAAGAAATTAAGCAGAATTAAAAAGTTCCCTAAAAAAACAAGCCCAACTACTGGATAAATAATTGAGGATCTTAATTTTAATATTTCATCTGGTAAATCTTTAGTGTTAAATAATAAAATTTGAATTATTAAAATAAATGATCTACCAAGTAGAAATAAAAATAAATAAAATAATAAATATTTCAAGACAAGCGCACTAAATAAAGAGATGAATTGAATCATGAAATGATTTTAGTATTTACTATATTTTTCATAGTCAATTTAAAAACACTATTTCATACAACCAGGACTGAGGATCGTTGCTTTGATCTAGCTCATTTGGAAGTTTGTAATCTATATAGTTTGAATTACAAAATTTTGAAAAAGTTAATTCTAAAACATTTGGTAATCCTGTATTTGAAACACTCCCATAATTATTTATATGAATGTGTGCAAGTTTAAGGTCAAATGAATTAATAAAATCTTCTATTTTAATTATGTTTTCATTAACTTCATGAAATTCAATCACTAAAGCTGTAAAAAGTTGACTGTTTTCTATAATTTCATCAAGCAAGTAATACTCGTCACCTTCGATATCAATTTTAAGAAAAATTTTATTACTTTTTTTTGGAATATTTTTTAAAGCCTCTCCAAGTTTTATATAACCATTCTTATTTCCCACAAATTTTTCAAAGTGATTCGGACCTTTTTTGTTATGTATTATGTTGAAAAATTTATAAAATTTTAAAGGTAGTTTAAACCAATACTTTGAAACTTCTAAGTACTCCTGACTTGGTTTTGTAACCAAACCTTTAAATCTCATTTTTATTTTTTTTATAAAAAAAAGAGGACCAACAGAACCATCATATGAGTGAATAACACAATTTGTAATTGAAAAGAACTCTTCTTCAAAAGACCAATCATGATCAATACCTAATGTTATCAACATGTCACTTTCTAACATCGAATTTTTTTCAATCAGATACCCTCCGTCGTTATCTTTACCAATCCTAATGAGCCCACTAGATGAAAAAGGTTTAAAAAAATTGGGAAGAACAAAATTATTTATCATAAGAATATACTATCTTTACAAGTTGCATTTTAAAAATGATTAATTTGTAGAATAGAGTCATATTTAAGGGATTATATTTACTTTAATGAATAAAAAATATAATGACGATGATCTTATTGAGCAGGAAATTCTTGTTGAACTGAAATATTATTCCAGTTATGTTTTTAATTTGTTTTATGATGAAACAGTTGGTGAAGAAGTTCTTGATTACGGATCTAGTCATGGAGATTTCTGTTTATTTTTAGATAATAAAAAAATTAAATCATATGGCTACGAACCAAATTAAAAAGCTTTTCAGCACGCTTACGCAAATAGTGTTAGATCTTATTTAATTTTAAATAACATTGATAAAACATTTCCAACCGTAACATCACTTTGCGTACTTGAGCACATAGAAGATGATATGAATGCATTAATGGAAATAAAAAGCCTATTAAATTCAAATGGAAGATTGATACTTTATTTACCAGCTTCTATGACAATTTGGTCTCAGATGGACTTGGATGCTAACCATTACAGGAGATATTCAAAAAAAGAAATAACCAAAAAGTTAAATACAGCTGGCTTTCAAAAAGAAAAAATTCATTACGTAGATTTTTTAGGGTGGATAGTATTATTTTTATTTAGAATTTTTAAGGATAAAACCAAAATTTAATAAAAAATTAATAATTTTTTATGATAAATATTTTTTTAAGTATTTAAAAAGTCTAGATTTATTTTTTAATAAAATTATGGGAAAAAATTTGTTAATTGTGGCAAAAATTAACAAATAAAATTAATTAAAAATTGGCTAAATGTTATTAATCTAAAATTTATGATAAAAAATAAAAAATACTTTCAGTATTCAATTATTTCATTATTTATTATAATTTACAGATATTTTTGGTCTACTGTATCTCAATGGAGAGAAGATCAATCGACAAATGTTTGGTTGGCTTTAACGGAGCCATTTCAGTCACTAACTGTTGGACTTCTGTCATCAAAAGATATCCCTGTTCCAAATGGAATGATGGTATATGGTAAAATCTTCAATCTTATTGACAACCTCTTAATTGCAACATTATTCTTTTCACTAATTCAAGTTTTTTGTTTCTACCTTTTAGTTAGTCAGCTAAATTTAAATGAAAATAAAAAACTCAATTTGTTTTTATTACTTTCTATTTCGACGGTATTAAGCAGTAGTTCAATAGAGTTTTGGAATAATTGGATATTTATTTTATTTAATTTTTTATTTTTCTATTTTTATCTTTTATTTTTAAAATCACAAGAATCTTTTTATTTATTAATAATGTTTGTTATCGCTACCTTTCCAGCCTCAACCTATTTAGCCGGCATATTAAACACAGCAGTTTTCGTAGTAATAATACTGTATGAAATTTTGAGAGCAAAAGAAAAAAATATAACGAAACACAGTACTATAAAATACTCAATATTAATTATATTTACTTTAATTTATATTTATTTAGTTTGGTTTCCATATTTTAAATCAATTAAATTAGCCAGGGTATTCTCTTTTACAAATCTTACATTTTATGACAGAGTAAATATTTTAAGTGATAAATTTTTAGAAATTCCAGGATTATTTTTAACTGCTTGGACTAAACAGAGTTCGTTTTTTATTCTTCAACTAAATAGAGATATTGTGTCAGATTTAACTTTCAATTTATTTAAAATTTATGTTGAATTTCACAAAGTAATAAGTGTGTTGTTCTTTTTATCATTAATTCTTATTTTTCTTAATAAAAAAAATTTATTTGAGCCTATAGTTCTGAGATTTATTACCGCTATTTTATTTTTTATTTCATTTTCAACTCTTATTAGTCCAGCATTAGGTGGGCCAGATTTTACAAATTATGAGAGAATGGATAATTACACACAATATTATCCGTTTTATATCATCTTGTGGTTTCTTGTAATTGATAAAATTAGTGAGACTAAAATTAAAAGTTTTAGAATTAGAAACTACAGTCTTTCTTTATTATTAATTTCAATAGCGTTGAATCTCACATTAAGTTTTGGAATTATATATGATACTTTAAAATATTCAGGTAACAAATTAACAGAAGCAGACGTACCTTTAGTTGAAAAGATAAATCTAACAAAATATATTGCAGATGATATGAATAAGAAACAAGTAACTTCAGCATCTATATCTTATCAACTAGGAGGGGGAATCTGGGACTGGATTCCCGAACATAGTGAGGCTTTTAGTGAATGGTATCCAAATTATCCTTTTACAATTGGCAGAGTTTATGACTATATGTTGTTAAACCAATATTCTTTAAATAATGAATATGAAGGAATAAATAGTAGAGAGTTTGAGAATAGCGACTATATTGTTTCTTATATCTTTAATAAAGTAAAAATAGATGATGAAGAAAACTATATAAGTGTAAATTTTAATAGATTAAGACTTTCAATAAGAAAATAAAAATGCTAAAAAATATTCAAAAAGAATTAAAGGGTAACAAGCTCATACAAATATTATCGGTAATAATATTTTGTATTTTAATATTTAATACATTTAATTATTATCACGAACTTGGCTACGATGGTCAACATCATAAATACAATATGGAAGTACTACCTTCAAATCTACCTACAGAAGAAGACACAAAGGAATTTTTTAATCCTCCTTTACCATATTTTATTCCTTCGATAGTTGATAAAGTATGCGATAAATTAATTTATCCAAATTTTTCTGATGTCAACTGTTCAAATTTTTATGGAAATTTTGGACAATTATTACAGGTATTTATATTTATTTTAATACTTTACTATTTGTTAAAAATTTCAGAAATAATAGAACCAGAAAATAAAAGCTACAAGAATAGTCTTTTTTTATTATTTCTTTTACCTGCAGTCAATTACAAAACAGTTGTAATGATTAGAGGTGAAATATATGTGACATTATTTATTTTTGCTTGTATTTTTCATTTTCTTAGTATTTTGAAAAGAGAAGAAATTAAAGAATTAGATTTAATTATAAATTCACTTTTGCTTGGGTGTATCGGGCTGAGTAAACAATGGGGGTTATTATTTTTTCCTGCTTTAGGGATTGTGACTTTGATTTTGTTTTTTTATAAAGATAAGAATTTTTCTGTAAAATACTTGATTTATTCCACCAAGTCTTTCATTTATTCAATATTTATTTTTGGATGGTTTTATTTATATCTTTTTACTAACTATGGATCTATAACTGCATTTAATAGGCCCCCTTCAAAGTTTTCATTTACAAACCAACCGTCCTCTTTTTATTTTGACTTTGCATTACAGGACTTATTTACCAGACCAATAAGAGGGTTCACTCTTACAAATAAATTATTTCCAATTTTACATGCTGATACGTGGGGAGATTATTGGGGATACTTTCTAGTAACTCTAGGAAAAGGTGGTAAAGAGAATTATGAAATTGTTCCTTACCTTGGAAGAGTCAACTTAATTGCACTAATACCAACTTTTATACTTTTAGTTGGATTAATTTACACCGTTATTACACTCAGAAAAAAAAGTTTTATTGGTCAAATATTTTATATATTAATTTCACTGACTGTTTCATTTATGTGGATTGGATATCTTTGGTTTCTAATAAAGTATCCAAATCTTGAAAAAGGAGACACAATAAAAGGAACTTATATTATATCCTTAATAAATATTCTCCCATTTTTTGGGGCAAATTTACTAGAAAAAATAAGATCTATTAATGAAAAAATCTATAATTACATAATTTATTTATTGTTGATAATATTTTTGCACAATCTTCCAACTTATATAACTAGATTTTCAGGGATATATACATAAACAAGAAACTTATTATTTTGCTTTTTTAAAAAAACCTGTAAATAATTATTCCAAAAAAGAGGGTCTTTTGTTGGTCTTTCATATATATATGTAGTTATATTCACGAAAAACTCTTGTGGGCGCTACAGGATTTGAACCTGTGACTTCTTTGTTATTTAATAAAATTATTTTTGAGTTTTTTGTAAATTTATTTATTTAATCTTTAATTTTTGATATCACAACAAGAATATTCTTTCCAATAATATGTCTAAAAAATAAATCTAAATATTTAAAAGGCTTAAATAAAAATCTATCATAAAAAATAATTTTATCCTTGTTAAATTCTAAATTTAATCTGATTAATTTAGAAATTAGTAGTGTAGCCCAACCAACAAAGTCAACCCAATAAATTTGCTCAATTTCTACTTTATCCAAACTTACAAGATTGAATATAAGTTTTTTGGAGTATCTTCTTCTATGTTGTACTAGTTCATCTAATTTTGTCCAGATAATCATTGACGCTGGTAAATATAGAATAATTTTCCCGCCTAATTCCAAACTGTCGACTAATCCATTAAATACTTTTTTGTCATCATCTATATGCTCAAGTACATTTAGAGAAACAATATTTTTAAATTTCTTTCCAGTTTTTTCTATTTTTTTATAATTAGTGATGGAGAGCTCATTTAATCTATCTATTGCTTCTGTATTAACTTCTATAGCAGTAACATTTTTATTGTTATTTTTAAGATATGAACAAAAATTTCCATACCCAGCACCAAAATCTAGAACTTCATCACCTTGTATATGTTTTGAAATTAATTTAAATATGTAATTATTATAATTTTTTGCAAAGCTAACACTTTCCAATGCTGCGATGTCAGAATATGTATTTTCTTCTGTCAAATTAAATATATTCCTTTTAAGAGACTTGTTAATTTTCAATTAAATAATTTTAACTAATAAAATTTAAATCATGCCTCTTTTCTTATAAGTAATTTACATAAATGTATTCTGTGGGCGCTACAGGATTTGAACCTGTGACTTCTTCCTTGTAAGGGAAGCGCTCTGCCGGACTGAGCTAAGCGCCCTTTTTTCTAGAATTTAATGTTAGTTTCATTTAATATTAAGTATGCAAAATTTATGCGTAATTATTCCCTTTTATAATGAAAAAAGATTTTTAGAGGAATCGCTAAAAAGGGTTCTAGATAATGACATTTATGATCAAATTATTTTGTCTGACGATTGCTCTGATGATGGCTCTGAACTAATATCAGAACGTTTTTCAGACAAATACGAAAAAATTTTATATATTAAATCAAATGAAAACCTAGGAAAAGGTAATGCTTTGAATCAAGCTAAACCTCTCATAAACACCAGTCATGTAGTAGTGCATGATGCAGACTTAGAGTACTTTCCAAGTGACATAGTTGAAATGTTTAATTGTTCAAAAGATTATCCAGAATCCCTAATTCTTGGATCAAGATTTATTGGTAGTAAAGAGAGAAAAAATGTTTATATCAGAACTTTTATAGCCAATAAATTAATGTCACTGTTTTTTTCTTTAATAAATTTTTACAACGTCACAGATGTTGCCACTTGTTACAAACTTATGCCTGCATCTTTTTTTAAAAATATAAATTTAGTCGAAAAAGGATTTTCTATCGAGATTGAATTACTGTCAAAATATCTAAAAATTAATAGAAGCATTGTAGAAGTACCAATCATGTATGCAGGCAGGTCTTACTCGGAAGGAAAAAAAATCAAAACTTCTGACGGCTTTAAGTACCTTTTTAATACTTTAAGATATAGAATTTTTAATTAGCTACACCCTAGAGAGTTTCCACAATTAAGACATTTGTAACAAGATCCATTCCTTATCGTTATATGTCCACAATCTGGACAGGCCGGGGCGTCACCCATCATGTCTCCTAGTACTTCTTGAACAGTAGCTACAGAGTTTTCTGTCTGTTCTGAAGCTACAGGTT
>Ga0075476_10001698_pt1 | contig 10428 bp, 15 predicted proteins | sample DEB08_DNA_5_FD_76339 | JGI IMG/M metagenome (GOLD analysis project Ga0075476, IMG submission 76339) | Aqueous microbial communities from the Delaware River and Bay under freshwater to marine salinity gradient to study organic matter... | ecosystem: Environmental > Aquatic > Marine > Coastal ...
TCAATTTTTATTGTTTTATTATCACATTCATTTTCAACAATATTTACAAACTTTTCTTTTAGAATAGATTTATCAATATTAGTTTTTTCATATATGTATTCAATAATATCATTTACATTACATTTAATATAATTAGTAAAACAATAATATATATCATTATGTTTATTTAATACTCTACATATCATTTCATAACTATCAATAATACAATTTTCAATACTACATTCATTATAATAATTCATATTATTCTCAAATGTATAGTTTTCATTATCTCCACATTCTTCACTATATTTCATAAACTTTTCAATACATTTCTTATCTAATCTTAATCTTTTAAAGTTCTTTGTTAATACTATCCATACACTACAATATTTTTTTGTAAATACATTTGGATTGATAATCTCTATTACTTTATCAATAATATCTTGTCTATTGTTTTCATTTAATAGTAATGTTTTTTCTCTATTTTTTTGTAAATCATTATCATTATCATTAAATACAAAGATTTCATTTGTTTTCTTCGTTTGTTCTATATATTCTTGTGGTATATCAATTGTAATTTCTTTTAGATTAGATTGAATAACACTTATACATACATTTAATATTTGTTTTGTTTGTTGTTTATCTACATTATCATTACAAATATTATAATCAGTAAATATATGTTTTCTACTATCTAATGGGTTTTGATAAACTTTTTTATTGCTATATGGTTTAGTATTGTATGGGAGACAAAATTGTCTGTGAATGTTATAAAGTCCAGTATCCATATTGTCTGTTAAAACATTTAAATTACTATCTTTTAATAGTTGTGTTAAATAATTTCCACAATCATAAGATATTTTAGAATAATGAATAATATGAATACTATTAATTACATTATCTAAATATAGATTGTATTTAACATATATATAATATTGTTTATGATTGATTGGTTCATTAATCAAAGTATCAATATGATTAAATAATTGTATTAAAAGTGGTTTTAAATCTTCTTTTTTGATTTCCACATTATCAATATCAAAGAATAATTTTGATATTTTATTCTTTCCAGTAATTTCAAACATATATGGATTTTTCTTAATATTGGTTGTGTATTTATCAATAAACTCTTTACTTGATTTTATCGGTTGGATAAGTGTATCACACATTATTTTACTTTTACTTTTATCATTATATTTCCATATGACTAATCCATATGATAATTTATCAACATATTCTTTACACATTTTCTCAAAATTAGTTTGTTGTTTTTTTGTTGTCATTATTCTATATTATATACTATTCAATAATCTTTAAGTATTTTTTGTCTTTATTCTATTCTCTATTATATTATACTATATTGAATTATCTTTAAGTAGTTTATGTCTTTATTCTAATATATTTTCAAATTATTTTCAAATTGTTTCGTATTCACTCAATAATTACTTCGTAATTGTATTTTCAATTCAAAATTAAGTAGATTGAATGACTAAACAAGTATATATATATTGTGCTATTGAGATTACTTAAAATTGGATTGGATTTTGGGTTTCGTTTTATTTCATTAGTTATATGTGAATTAATAGATTGTTGTATTTTCATTAGATATTTTCAAATTATTTTTCAATCGTAAATTAAGTAGTTTGACAATCAAAACAAGTATATATATGTTATGAGATTGAGATTACTTAAAATTGGATTAAAAATTATATCTTATAAAAAAATACTAAATTGATTTATTTTCGTGATTTCATTTAAAATAATTTTATATCATATATATTATAATGGATTTTAAAGATATTCAATCAAAACAATATTTTATACAAAATCTAAATAATATTCTCAATACTAATTATGATATTAATACTGATTTATCTAAATTAAACAACATAATTCAATAAATATTTTTATTATTTATAATTCAATAATTATTATTAATAGTACATTTTTTATTTTTTATAGTTTGTTTTTTTTTATTTATTATATTATTATAAGATATGAAAAAATCTGTGTATTTACTTAAACTAAAAGAAAGTGATAGTGAAATTATTTGTGATAGTAGAGAAATGTTAATAGAAAATATCAATCTATTTTTAGATAAAGAATTGTATAAAGAAATCAATTTACATAAATTAATGTATTATTTTGATAATAGTGATATTGTCTTTTTTGATAAAACAAAAATGAAATATGTTAAATATAAAGATATAACTTGGGAAGAGACAAAATATCTAAAAAAGAAATATGATTATAATGTGAAATATTTTGATAATCTATCGTATCCATTTATAGAATATGTTAAAAGTTTTAATTGGGTTGATTATACAAATAAATATTTTGAAAAGTATTATCCATTACATTTAAATAGTAATGAAAAAACAAAAGATAAATATAGACATAAGATTATGGAGAGTTTATTGAAGAAAAACATTCATTCATTAAATATTGGAGAAGATTTACAAATTATATTAGAAATGAATAGTTGTGTAAGTGATAAAAGTTATGAAAGTGAAGAAGAAATTAATGATATAGATAAAGATTTAAATGATAAGATTATTGATTGGGTTGATAATTAATTCAAACTGAAATTAAGTAGATAGAATGACAAAACAAGTATATATATGTTGTGAGATTGAGATTACTTAATTTTTGATTGAAAAAGATATTATATTATTATTAGAATTGAGACAAATTATTTAAAGATATAACATTATATATTATTATAATGAATAAAGACAAAATGGATAAAAAACAATCTATTCAAGATAAAATTAATCAAATGAAAAAGAAAAAAGAAATGAATGATAAAGAGAGATATAAACAAAGATTATTGGATTTATCAAGAAGAAGTAATAATAAATCAAGAATGAAATTAACATTTACAAATGATATTGATACAAACAAATTAATATTATGGATTATGTCAAAAGAAATTATGAAATATACATTATTGGATAGTAATGAAGAGATATTATGTGAAGAAATGTATATTGAAACATTAATGGAAATTGATAATCAATTTATTAATTATTGGGAAATGGTAAATGATAATGTAGAATTACATAATATATTTGTGTCTATTGATTTTTATGAAGATATGGAAATAGATAATTGTGAAGTTTATAAAAGAGATATACAATTTGATAATTTAAATGTAGTTGTTGGGGGATTGTATGTTGCTGATAAACTATTGAATATTGGTGAAGATAATGTTAATCATACTGAAATGGGAGACATTAAAGATAATTTATTTAAATTAATATTTGATTGTATGGTTAAATTAGAGAGATTAAGAATTAAAAAAGATATTTGTTGTATTTGTGAAGATTGTATGGGAGAATTGAAAAAAGAACAAATTATTATTACTGGAACAGAACAAATGGATTTACTAAAATTAAATGATATTGATATTAGTAAATTGAAAATGACACATACAAACATAAATGAAAATCAAAGTAGAGAAGAACAAATACAAGATTTAGTGAATAATATTGTTAATAATACAAAAAAAGAATAAAGACATTATTTAAAGATAAATAATTAATACATATTATAAAATGAGTATTATGAATAAAGATAAGAAAGAGATTGTTGATATGTTGAATATAAGTGAATATATGAATGATATGTATTATGAATTAATAACAAATATTAATGATAAACTAAAATTGGGAGTTGATATTGATAATGATATGAATAATGATTTGAGAGAGTTTTATTGTAAAATGTGTGAAATATCTAATGAACTAAATAAACTGCGTGGGAATGATAATTATAATTAACACATAACATATCTTTTTTAATTTGATTTTTATTTATCTCTATTTTATATAATTATAGAATTGAGACATAAATATATTTAAAGATAATATAACATAATATAATAAATAGAATAATGACAATTAACAAAGTTAATAGTGAAAATCAAAAGATTTTGACAAATATGAATATTAGAATTAATGAAATCAAAGATTATAAATTAATTGGGATTTGTAATAAGAATACTGATAATCAAGTTGTATTAGATAATATATGTACTGAAACACATTATAAAAAATTAATAGAAAGTCATAAAGATACTATTAATCATAATGGAATATCTAAATGTTATATATGTAATCATAAAATAAAAGATATATATTTTCTAAATAAAGATAATGATATTAAAATTATTGGGGGAAGTGGTTGTTTGAATAAGTTTGGAAATATCAAAGTAAATTGTAAATGTTGTATGGAAGAATGTGATATAACTATTAGAGATTTTGAGATAAATATTATGAAAGATAAAAAGATAGATAATTTAGATTATATATGTGAAAAATGTAAATCATACAAAGACATAACACATAATCAATATCAAAATTGTAATAAAAATTATTATAATGATTGGATTTTTAAAAACATAAATGATTTATGTAAAGATTATAGTATGTGTAATAGTTGTAATTATATTTATAAAACAAAGAAAAATGATATTGGATTATGTAGATATTGTAAAGATAATGATATGAAATGTCTAAAAAGATATGTTAAAATAAATAAGAAATTAAAATACAATAATATTGTTGGTGGGTGTTATTGTAAAAATTGTTGTTTTAAAAATGATAAATTACATATACTATTGGATAATGAAGATACAAGAAACAAAATACAATCATTCATTAAAAATACAAATACACTAATGGATAATCATAAAAGTTGTCTTTATTCTAAATTGATATTTAGTGGAGAATATGATATTAATAAAATAGTTAATGATAATGTATTATTGGATACATTATTGGATTATATAAATAGTTTTGGAAAAAATGATAGTTTATATGTATGTAATAATCAAAGAAACAATTATCAATTATGTAAATATGAATGTAATAGAGAATATAATGAAGTATTAAAAAAAGATATTAAATTGTGTTATTGTAATAAATGTAGTAATTTGGATAAAAATGATAGAACTATTATTACAAATAAATTACAAGAGATTATCAATTATAAAAGATTAAATTATATGGGAGATAGTTTAGATAGAGAGATTGGAAAAATAAAAAGAGATTGTATAATAGAATTATCAAAATTGGAAACAAGTAAAAATATTGATTTTCTAATTGCTGATTACAACAACAAAATAACAAACATAATCAAAATTGAATATCTGTGTGGAACTAAATAATTTACTTTTTATTGCTTTTGTATTTTTATAATTTATATGATAAATAACAATCATATTTGGTAATGAATTATTATGTTGGTAATGAATGTGAAGTATTGAAAGATTATTTAGATATTAATGATAGTATATACAATAATGAAGATATAATACAATATCTAAAACAATATCATAATAGAGTTGATAATTTTAGTTTTTTTATTGGATTGAGTGAAGAAGAATTATTAGATATGAATAGTCCATTATCATATGAAGATAGAATTATATGTGAAGATTGGAGAATGTGTAGTGGGAGTAGATATTATATAATCAATAGAAAACTTTTTAATGATTATATATGTTTGAGAGATATATTAGAACAATTAAAAAATAATAGTGAATGTAAAACATTATTAAATGATAAAGATAATGAAAATATTGTATTAGTAAATGTAAATAAAAAATGTAATAGTAATATTCAATATGAATTGTATTTTGATAGTTGTTTGGAATAGTTTAACAAAGTTTAATAAATATGTATAATATTTATTTCAATCAAAAATTAAGTAGATTGAATAACATAACATATATATACTGATTATGATTGTGAAGATACTTAATTTTGGTTTGAATTATCATTATCATTATCATTCATATCATTTTTAACTTTATCTGTGAGATATAGTTTTTTTCTGTAATATTCATATTTTCTAATATCTTTTAATTGTGTATTGGGATTAGAATTAAGAATAGTTATAATATCTGTAATAATTTTTCTTTGTGTATTAATACTTTTATCTTTAATTGTATCTGTGATTTTATCCATTTTATCTGTGAGTAAATCATAAATAGTATCTGTATCTTGTATTAGATAATTCATATCATTAAAGATTTTCATAAGAGAGTTTGTGATTGTTGTAAATCTTTGTAATGTCATAATTGGTAAATTGTTTTCTTGTTTTTCTTTATTGATATTATCTAATACATTTTTGAATAATGATATTCTATTATTGTTGTTATTTTCTAATTGTACTTTCTTAAAATCTTTCTGTGATTGCTGTTTGGTCTTTTGTTTTGGTGTTAATCCATTTGGATTTTTATTTGATTGTAGTTTTGTGTTATTATTTATGTTATTATTTGTTTTTTTATTTGTTTTATTTGTCTTTTGTTTAGTATTTGATTTTTGTGTATTAGTTTTATTTGTTTTTGGTTTGGAAGATTTCTTTTTTGGTTGAGAAGTTGATTGATTATTGGGGATTGTCATACTTGATAATGCGTCTGTAAAATCAATATTGTTTGTATTATTCATATTTATACTGAATTAAAATAAAATAAATCAAATGATATTTTTTTAAAAGTTTTTAATCTAAAATTATGATAATGTTTATTTCAATCTAAAATTAAGTAGATTGAATGACAAAACAAGTATATATAGATTATGAGATTGAAGATACTTAATTTGGGATTGAAATATTTTTTAAATTATCAAATGATATTTTTTATATTATATCTTTATAAATGTTAAAACAAAGTTTTAATAAACAAGAATGTTTGTCTAATAAAATATTGGATAGTGAAGAGAGATTTATGTTAGAAGTGAATAAAGTATTATATGAAAATTGGATAATAATGAAAAGTGATTATAAATATTGTTATATTGATTTTATCTTAATTAATAGAAATAATTTATATAGTGTCTATACAGAATATAAAGAAAGAGAATATAAATGTGATAAGAGTTATTATACAAACTTTTATGTATCAAAAAAGAAATTGGAAATGATAAAAACATTTTATAAGAATTGTTATTTAATATGGGATTTTAGAAAGAGTGGAGATAGTAATGATTTTTTCTTTATCAAATACAATAAATCATTATTAGATAGTAAATTGGAATATGATAAAAAAAATTGTAGTTGGAGATATTGTATAGATAAAGATAAATGTAGTATTGGTTTTGATAATTATATTAAACTATTAGAAGATATATCAAATACTAATTTAGATAAATAGAATAAAGACAATAAAATACTTAAAGATAAAATGATATGTATATTTATAGAATAATGACTAATATTGGAAATATTACTGAAAACAATAAAATTGTTTTGACAGAAGATAATAAAATGATTTTTAATACAAAAAAAGAACTCATTAATCATTTGGATAATATGAATGATAATGATAAATTACAATTTTTAGAAGATATTAATAATAAAGATATTGTAGATAAATACAATCTAAAATCTTATAAGAAGAAGATTGTTGATAAACTATTTACACAAGATAATAAATTATGTAGAGAAGATTATTACAATCTATTAAATAATGATAAATTAACTGAAATGGAATATATGTACTTGTTTATTCTATTAAATTATGAATGTAAGAATACTGAAATGATTATTAGATATAATAAAGAAAATGATAAATCTAATCATTCTATTTATTGTAATGATAATGATAAGTTTGTTAAATTATCATTAGTAGTAAGAGAAACAAAAATTAAACATTATGAAATATATGATAGTAGATTTGTAGAATATTTTAACAATTTAGAACTGAATGAAAATGATATAGTTTTTAAGAATAGTGTTGGAAATGATATTGATAGAAATAGTAGAGTTATTGGAATGACAAAATCTATTGGGAAAAAGTGTATTGGAAAAGTTATTAATAATACTGATATTCATAATTGTTGTAATAATAATGTAAGAAAACAAAGACATAAGATAGTTGAAGAACAATAATTATTTTTTTATGATACTCTCTTGATATTTTGTGTATATATCATTCTTACATTCTAAAAGTCCATTATATTTGTATTCTAAATTATTATAATCTTGTTGTAATCTCTCTAATTGTTTTTTTAATTCTTTATTTTGTTTATCTAATGAATTACATATGATATATTCATTAACATATTTTATCATTATCTATATATTATAATCATAATTTTTTTTATGTATTTTTAATCAAAAATTAAGTAATCTCAATATCAATACTAATATATATTGATTATGCTATTCTATTTACTTAATTTGGGTTTAAAATAATATATATGTCTCTATTCTATATATTTAAAGATAAATGGATAATGTATATATATAATAATGATTACATTTACAAATAATAATAATGATATATTGAATAATCTATTTAGTAATCTGTCATATGATTTACAAGAGAAAATATATAATGAAGTTTTGATTATACAAGATACAGAGAAAAACAAAAGATATTTTAGTGGATATGTACTGGGAGAAATACAATATTACGGAAAAACAAATATGAATAGATTAAATAAAGTTTATCAATATTTAGATTGTGGGAAAAGAATTATATATGAAGAAGACGACGATTATTGTGTTGAATGTGATTTTTATTATGATAAATTGTATTATGATAATTTAGATTATATTTTAAAATGTGATATAGATACAGAAATAAATGTAGAAGATAGAGAAATAATTTTTCATTATAAACTAAAAGATATACACAAATATTATTTATGGAATACTGATTTTGTAGATAATGAAAGAGATAATGATTTTAGATTTAAATATAGTTGTCATACATATTCATATGATTTATATGATTTTTGTATGTATGATAGTGAATATGAAGATAATAAAAGTATGGAATTGATAGAAGAAATGGAAAGTATGTTAGATAATAATTTTAATGGATATGATAATGAAATGATAAAATCTTTATTGTATTTTATTACAAATAGAAAAATATTTTATGGAAGATTAGATAAATATATTGGATTAACATTATAACATTTGAAACAACAATTTTGTTTTGGAGAGTTATTCATTATATCATAATAAAAATTACAATCATTACATATAACATAACAATCTATATTTTTTGTCAAAATCATTTGATTTTCACTATTAACTTTGTTAATTGTCATTCTTTACTTATTATATATGATATTTTTTTTATGTATTATCAAACTTATAAATATAATTTGAAATAATTTGAAAATAGAATATAGACAAAAAAATAATTTAAAGATTAGAGAATAATTATATTTGTATATAATAGATATGTGTGAATTAACACAGAACAATCTTACAACACTATTTACAAAACTAAAACATAAAATAAAAGTAAATGAATATAATGATAGTAAATATAATGATAAACTTTTTGATTATCTTATGATAAATAAACAAGATAGAAATAAATATTTAAGTGGAAATATAATTACAATCTTATTTTATATGGAAGATTTTATTGGAGATAATTATGATTTTAAATATGATAGAAATGATATATGTAATTATCTATTAGAATGTTATTGTATTATTGAGAACATAATTAAGATTGATAATATAGAGATTGTTAATATGAATGATTTTTATAAATCATTTTGTAATGATAATGATATACAAATTATTAATGTGAAGAAATATGAAATTAATTTTAATAAGACAAGTAAAGATAATTTAATAAAAGTTTTCAAAGATAGTCATATGTTAATGACATTTCTAACAAACAAATTAAAATTACAAAATACTTTTATTGATACAAATGATATACAAATTATTAATGATACTAAAATTGATATTAAACAATATACAAATACTTTTATGAAATGTAAAAATAATACATTCAATAGAATTAAGACATAAAATACTTAAAGATAAAATAATATATATATATAACTAAATAACGATAAATATGAAAGTATATATTTATGAATGTCTTTTTGATAATGGAATTAAGATTTTCACAAGAGATTTACAAGAGATAGTTGATTATTATAATAAAAATTATGATAAACACATTTCAGTTGATTATATTTATATTATGACAAGTAAAAATAATGATATACCACATATTCAATTAATCAAAAATGATTTTTATGATTTTCTAAAAGATAGAGTTGTTAATGAATATGGAGAAGATAAAATAAATAATAAAACAAAGAGAAGTATTAATAGATATTACAATAATGTTTATAAAAGATTTAAAATCACAAATAACACAAATTAACAATACTTTTAAAAAACTCTCTAATAATACAAAAGAATATCAAAGAAATTACAATCAAAGTTAGTATAAATTAGTCATAATTAGTCAAAATATCTTTGATATTTTCATAAACAACTTTGTTGTTTGTCATTATTTTTTAACTTTATTTTTCTATTAATCTTTATGATAATAACACATTTTCATACAGATTTTTTCATATCTTATAATAATATAATAAATAAAAAAAAACAAACTATAAAAAATAAAAAATGTACTATTAATAATAATTATTGAATTATAAATAATAAAAATAT
>Ga0075476_10001707_pt1 | contig 10414 bp, 7 predicted proteins | sample DEB08_DNA_5_FD_76339 | JGI IMG/M metagenome (GOLD analysis project Ga0075476, IMG submission 76339) | Aqueous microbial communities from the Delaware River and Bay under freshwater to marine salinity gradient to study organic matter... | ecosystem: Environmental > Aquatic > Marine > Coastal ...
ACAACGGTATTTGAGCAATTATATTATTTAGCTGCTGAAGAAATAAAAGAAACATCTGGTAAATTAAAAGAGTATAAAAAAACAGACTTTGGATCTATAATAAAAGAATCAGATGATATTATTATTGCAAATCAAGATACAATAATTGAATTAGAAAAAAATGATAATGAACTGCAAGAATCGAGAAATAATCTACAAAATGAAATAGTAGAATTAATTGAATCAAAACAACCAATGTCGTATGAAGGTCCTACTATTAATAAATTACAACAAGAAGAAACAGTTTTAATACAAGATATAGAAGACATAGACGTTAAAATTAGTTCATTAGAAACAGAAATTAATGATACTAAATCTAATATATCTTCATATCAAACAACTATTGATACAAAGCAATTTAAAAAAATATCAAATGAATTATCAGATATTATCAAGAAAAAAGATATATTATCAAATGAAATAAGCACACTAACAAGTTTAATATCTTCACAAAAAAAGAAAATTGATCATTTAAAGACTCATGAATATGATCATACATGTAAGTATTGTATTGAAAATATATTTGTAAAAGATGCATTAGAAGCAGAAAGATTACTTCCTGGAAATGAATTGCATTTAAAAACAAAACACGGAGCGGTACAATTCTTTCAACAACGAATTGATAAATTAAATTCTTTAATTCATGAATATCAAGAAAAAATAAATTTAAAAAATTCAATTGAAAAATTAGAATTACAATTACAAATATTTGAAAGTGATATGCAAACAAAAGAATCAGAATTAGAAACTAATGCTGAACGACAAGAATTATTTCGTAAAAATGAATCTGCTATTACATATAATGAATCTATAGATAAAAAAATAGATTCTAAAAAGAAACTTATATTAGAAACTACAGAGTTAATAAAGAATATAACTAATAAAATTAAATCTAATCATGGTGAAATTGAAGTAGCTAAAACAAAAAAGAAAACAGCTTTAGAACAATTAGAAACATATAAACAATTGGAAACAGAATATAAAGCATATGAATATTATTTACAGTCTGTAAAGCGTGATGGTGTTCCATACGAATTAATTAAAAAAGCATTACCTAAAATTGAAACAGAAATTAACAATGTTTTAAATCAAGTAGTTGATTTCAATATGGTATTAAATACAGATGGTAAAAATATAAATGGTTATATAATTTATGATGAAGATAATTTTTGGCCATTAGAACTAACATCTGGAATGGAAAGATTTATTTCTTCATTGGCAATTCGTGTAGCATTAATTAATGTATCAGCATTACCAAGACCTAATTTTATTGCAATAGACGAAGGATGGGGTAGTTTAGATAGAGAACATATTTCTGCAGTAACAAATTTATTTGAATATTTTAGAACAAAATTTGATTTTTCAATTATTATATCTCATGTTGAATCAATGAGAGATATGGTAGATAACTTAATTGAAGTTAATAAGATAGAAAATTTCAGTCATATTCAACATGTTTGATATTTATAAAAAAGAAACTTGATGAATGGCTCGAAAACTTGCTACATATAAAGGATATGATACATTAAATACGTATTATTCTGATTCTTCACTATTATCACCAGATATTTTTGATATTAGTTTTTTTCCAAATAATTTAACTGTTGGTAAAAATTTAATTAAATTTCGTGGTAATTTAAATTCTTTAAAAGTAGGAGCTCCTATAGATGTTGAGATATTGGATTCAAATGGAGATACTATATATTCAGAATTTATAGATTATATAGATCAAGATGGATCTAGAGTACTTTCAATATACATATATGAAGATACTGCTCCTGGTAATGCAACTATAATATTTGTTACAGAAATAACAAAGATTAATAATCAACAAATTCCTAATAATTTTCAAAATCAATTAAATGCTAAATGGACAAGAACTATACCAGTCAACCCATTAGATTTAAATACATCAACTGTTATTTTTGATGATTTACCAAAAGTAACAATATCAGAAAATGTTGGAGTTCAATTAAATAGAACATATACAAACGGACAATTTCCAATTTATAATACAGGACAAATAAGTTTTATATCACAAAATAATCAACCAACTGCAATTTTAACTGGAGGTAAATTTAACGGAGATATGATTAACGGTACATTGTCAGTACCGACCCCATCTAATCCTTTACCTACATCTGATATTAATGCTAGCTCAACTTCATATACTAGTACTATTAGTAAAGTATTAAATGACACTACATTGCAATTAGATTTTCCATATGAAGTTTTTGATACTCAAAGCAATTTATCACATACGTTTAATAGTTTTGATAATTCAGCATTTCAAATTGAATATGAAGCAACTCCTCAATATACTCCAACACAAAATTCAGAATCATTTGCATTAATACAAATATCTGATTTAGAACCTGACACTGGGGATATTTCTAGAATCAAAGTGTATTTAAATTCTGCAGGAACTGTTGGAACATTTGAACAAGTTAATGATATATTATTACCAAATACTGAAATATTTATTGATTCTACATCATCATTAACACCAGACAAATCTTTAGGAATTTTTGAAACACAAAGCACCATTGATACATATTGGGAAGGACATTCATATCAAGGAAAAACAGAAATAGCTGCTCCTACATTAACTTGGACAACAAGCTCAATAAATAATGCAACTGCTATAGCAGGAACATTAGATTTATCAAATTCAAATAATGTATATACATTTCAATTGAAAGATCAATTTTCTGGTATTTTTGTAAGCCAATCAATGTATACAGTAACATTAGATGCATTTGCACAAAAATCTGGTAACATAAATCCTATATTATCAATTTATGCATCTGGCTCTGCATTTACATTTGATTCAACTGATAATTTTAATCAGGAACTTCCAAAAAAATTAGGTAAAAAAATTGGTGAAATAGAATGCTTAGGAACTTCAAAAAGATATGATGACATATCATTTGAATTTAATTCTGATCAATCTGGCACTGGAGTATTGTTATTTGTAATTGAATCTGGAGATTGGCAAATTTCTGATATTAGAACATTAACTGATGCAGAATATGGATATACTCCAAACTATACAAGATTTAGAACAGAAATACCAACAAAAATTAAATCTGGCAATCAATTATCATTTAAAATTGAATATTATAATAGATTAGGAGATAAATCAAATACTGTTAATTTTGTTAGAAACTTAAATTTTGAAGGTGGTAATAGATATATAGACGGTGGATTTTCAATGTTAACTGGATCTTTATTTGTTGCTAATACATTATCATCTGGTGTAGAAATATCTGGATTACAAAATACTGGATATATTAGATCATTAGGTTATGAAGGATTCAATCAAGCAACTGGATCTGGCGCTGGAGGATTCTTATTATTTTCTGGATCTGCATTACCGCAACAATCAGAAACTATATATCAAGGTGTAGGATTAGAAATGGTTTCTGATGCAAATAACTTTTTTAGATATAGAACAAATCCGAGTATATTAGATGTTCATACAGAAACATTTTTCTTAGGCAATCCTTCAACACAATTTATATCCGGATCAAGTGGAAACCTAGAAATTTCATCATCAAAATTCCAATTAAATACAGACGGTACAATAAATGCCACCGGTGGAACAATTGGAGGAACTATAATTGAAACAGATAAATTTAAATCTTCAACAAATCTAGGAACTCCAGATTCCAGTCCATCATTTGAATTAACATCAGCTGGTGTTATATCTGGATCAGAAGCTTATTTTAGACGTGTTTCTAATCTTACAGGAGCTGGTGCTGAAGTAGTACCTTTATTAGATACAAGGATAGGACTTGTAGATGGAAGAAATATGGGAAGACAAGTTGTTTCAGTATCACAATCATTTTCTAGAAATGCTGCTAGTGGATTTCCTAATTCAAATACATCTGATTTTGATGTAGTTGCATATTATTATTTCCATTTATTACCATATGAAAATAGTTTAATAATACATGGACGACAGTATACATCCTGCGGCGGAAGTTTATCTACGGCTCAATCGATTAGAGGACAAACAAGATTTACTTTTAAAACGTTATCAAATTCTGGGTCGATGTCTAGCAATAGTTTAACAGTTCCTACTAATTATGATAATTGGACTTCTATGGGATCTGGAGGAGTTAAAACATTTTTAACTTCTAGGAGCCAATCAGACGGAACTAACGGATTAGGAATAACAGCACATGTATTTCAAGGAGACGAAGCTCTTATAGTAGATATACCAGAAGCAAATCAATCTAAATTAGTTCAAGTAACAGTAGAACAGAGTTTAGCAGAATTCGGTCCTGGTACTCCAGCAAGTAGTGCAAATCATGCACTCCGACTTGATAATTTTGGAGTAATAGCAACAAGATCGTTAACAGCAGCAAATATTGCACAAGCACAAGGGGACTTTCCAGGATTTACTAGTTAAATAATTAATAATGATATTTATATAAAATGAACAACGTAACAGTATTATTTCCAGGAGGCTTCAAGCCGATAACAGGAGCACATATGGCTCTTGCTCAAAGATACGCTCAAAACCCTAGTGTTGACAAAGTTATCATGCTAATAGGTCCAAAAGAGCGAGACGGTATAACAAGAGATACTAGTATAAAAATGTTTAATTTGTTAAACAGAAACAATAACATTGAAATACAGCCAACGGATTTTAATTCTCCTATAATGGCTGCATATGAATATCTATTTGCATTACCAGAAGACGCTCAAGGTCAATTTGCATTAGCTGCATCAGAAAAAGATGAAGATTATGTTCGAGTAAAAACATTTCTACCAAATGTAGATAAATATAAATTAACTGGCGATAGAAAAGGAAGAAAAATACCTGCAGGTGTTGATGCAGTTGAATTAACAGTTTCTGTTGATCCATTAAAATATAAAGATGGCGAAGATAAAGATAAAGCAATATCTGCTTCCGCAGTAAGAGTTGCAATTGTCAATAACAATTATGAAACGTTTGCAGCAAGTTACCCTAACTATGATGAATCTATTATTAAAAATCTTTGGCAAATGCTTAGTAGTCCATCATCACTTACTAAAGAATGGTTTCTACAAGAATTTGAAAATGATGCAACTGAAATAGCAGAACAAATGGGTGTTGGATATATGACTCCAAAAGGAGTTGAAGCACATCAAAAGAAGATTAAAAAACTTAGAAAATTTTTAGACAAGAAAAATGATCGTGGATTTGTATATGATTTTGATGATTATCCAAAAACAGTATTTGGAACAAAATATTTAAATGAAGGTGGATTGGCTGGACATATGTCACATCCATTTGATAAAAATAGATCACAATCATTAACATTTGGAGATTTCAAAGAAATGATTGCACGTGGATTACAAGGAAGATTGGATATAGAAAATGCTGTTACTGAAAAAACAGACGGACAAAATATATTCGTTACATATAAAGACGGAGCAGTTAAATTTGCTAGAAATAAAACAGAAAGAGTAAATCCATTATCAGTTGAAGGATTACAAGCAAAGTTTGCTGGAAGAGGTCCTATATCAGATGCATTTGGAGAAGCTGGAAATGATTTAGAAGCTGCATTTTCAAAAGTAGGAAAAAGCAAATTAGAAAGTATTTTTCAAAATGGAAAAGTATTTGCTAATATGGAAATTATTTATCCTGAAACAAAAAATGTTATAGCTTATGAAATAGCAGTATTACAATTTCATAATTTAGTTGAATATGATGAAGAAGGAAATGTTGTTCAAACAGATATGACAGGTGGAGCAGTAATACAAAAAGCTATACAAGATGCAAATGCTCATATGCAAAAAACATTTAATTTAATACCTCCTCAAAAAATTAAAGTAGGAAGAGTTGAAAATTTTCAAGACTATGAAGATGCGTTATTTAAAGAATTAGATCAATTACGTGATAAATATCAATTAGAAGATACTAGTTATTTGTCAGATTATCATAAAGCTTGGTGGAGAGATGTTATAAAAGAAAAAGCTAATGAGGTGAATTATGATATATCTGATAATTTAATTGAACAATTAACTAATAGATGGTCATTTAATGATAAATCAAATTCAATTGTAAAAATTAAAAAACAAATTGATAATCAAGAATTTTTAGATTGGGTATCATTATTTGACAAAAAAGATTTCAAACAATATCAAAAAGATAATTTACAGCCATTTGAGTCAATATTTTTAAAATTAGGAGCTGAAATAATGAAAAATGCATCTAATTTCTTAGCAGCAAATCCAGCTCGAGCAGTACAATCAATACGAAAAGAAATAGCTCAAATAATTCGTACATTAAGATCTACCAATGATATTACAAAAATGGATCTTTTAAAGAAACAATTAGAACGAATAAAAAGATTAGGAGGATTTGAAAAAATAGTCCCCGTTGAAGGAATTGTTTTCACATATGGAGGAAACACATATAAGTTAACAGGAGCGTTTGCTCCCATAAATCAAATATTAGGAACATTAAAGTATTCTAGATAATATTTATATAAAATAATATAACAGGAAGTTAAAATGGCTAAATATAAACACCCAAAAAATGAAAAGCATAAAGCTAGAAAAGATTTAAAAGATTATACTATTGACAAAGAAGTTGAAGGTATGGTACCAAATGCATCTGGAGAGCCAATGCCGGAAGTTCCTAGAAAAGATGATAAGGAAGTTATTGATGATGTAGAAAACATGGTACCTAACGTAAAAGATTCTGATAAAATATATGTTACTAAAGAATTACAAGATGGTGATTCTAAAATGCCGGCTAATGCATTAAAAACATTAGTAAAGAATCAAGAAGAAGATGCAAAAGAATTAATTGATACCTTATCAAAAAAAGATGGTGGATATATGACACAAATAGAAAAACTAACTAAAGAGCAAAAAGAACAATTGGTAAAAGAAATTGTAAAAAGAAAAGTTGTTAAATTTTTATCAGAACAAGAAAATAAAGAAACTGACGATATAGAGCAACCAACAGAAGAACCTGTAGAAGAACCAGTTGCAGATACACCGGAGCCGGCTCCTGCTCCTGAAGCACCAGCTGAACCTGCAGATAGTCCTATGCCGGCCGAGCCAGAAGTTACACCAGAACCAGAAGTTGCTCCAGAACCAGACGTACCTGCAGAACCAGAAGGCGGAGCTGATTCTCAACCAGGAGACACAGGAGATCCTAGAGTTTCTAAATTTTTAGAAGCACTAGAACAAAAGCCTGGAACATTAGCACAAGTTACATTAATGATGAAAACTATTAATCAATTTTTAAATGAAAAAGATGTTAGAGGTAAAATACAATTTTTAGCTTTCATGAAAAGATTAGTAGATCGATCATTACAAAAAATGGATCCTAAAGATCTATAATATATTAATTTAATATTTTAAATTTTATGGCAAAAAAGTTACAAAACATCAAAGCCATCCAGAAAATGTTGGATGGTACTCATGCATTTCAAACTAAAAAAACTCACGGATTTACTGATGCTAAACAGAAAGCAGAAAAAAACAAGCGTCGAGAAATAGGAGAAATATGGGAAGAAGAAATAAATGGTACTATATATACAATAGAACAACAAAATGGATTCCGAGTAAAAAAACCAAAAAATTCAATCTCTGCAGAAGTACAACAATATCTTAATTCATATCCTAATTGTAAAAAAGATTGTTGCAAAACAACCTTTGGGCCAGTTGATGAAAAAATGCGTATTATACATGGTATGTGTTTAGATTGTGTTATTGATATGGAGCATGAATTAAAAAAACAAGGAAAATACGAAGAATATGAACGTCAAAAAATGACTGAAAATGCAATGTCTTGGTTGAAGCGAGCAGAACAAGATGTTGAAATGTTAAAAGAAGTATATACTCAAGCATCTAGTACAGTTATGAATGCAGATGGACAATTGGAACATTGGTCTGCTAAAATGACACCTAAAGAATTTGAAGAAAAAATAGAAAATGAATTTACAAATTTTAAAACCAAGTTTCTAGAAAACTTAAATAAAAAGGAAAAAAACAATGATTAAAAAAACATGGAAAATTATTGCTGGCGTTGTTGCTGGTATATTTGGATTAATATTTATTTTTGGAAAAAAATCAAATAATAAAAAAGCTGAACAAGCAAAAAAGAAAATTGATGATAACAATGTTAATGTTAATAAATTAGATGGAAAAATAGAAGAAGTTAAAAAACAAAAAACTGTTGCAAAGAAAAAAGTAACAACAACAAAAAAACAAATAGCTTCTACTAAAGCAAAAAAAGCAGCTCCAAAAAAAGCAGCACCAAAAAAATCAGTTAAAAGTGCAAAAGCAAATATCAAAAAGAAAATTAGGAAATGAAAAAATATTTTATTATAATATTATTATGGCCATTGTTTCTTTTTGGACAAATGCCAGATACTTGTTTTACAGAAAATGAAATAATAGAAATTTCAGAAACATTGGATTCATTGTATTATTTAGATTCAATTAATACTAAAATTATTTCACAACAAGATGCATTGATATCTGAATTAGAAACAATTGGAAAATTAGATTCTATTGAATTATTATATACAAATAAGAAAATAGAATTATTAAATAATAATATAGAATTGTATATACAGCGAGAAAAATATTTAAAACCAAAATGGTATGATCATAAAGTTATATGGTTTGGTTCTGGAATATTAACTGCGGTATTAACAGGAAAAATGATTGTTGAAGTAGTTCAGTGAGCGAAAAACAAAATATAAAAAAAATAATTCAAGAGCAGTATAAAAAATGTGCAGAAGATCCTGTATATTTTATGCGGCAATTTTGTTATATTCAACATCCTACAAAAGGAAAAATTAAGTTTAACTTATTTCCATTCCAAGAAGAATCATTAACTACATTACAAAATAATAGATACAATGTTATTCTAAAATCAAGACAGTTAGGTATATCAACATTATCTGCAGGATATGCTTTATGGTCAATGTTATTTAATGAAGACTTCAACGTTTTAGTTATAGCAACTACCCAAGATGTCGCTAAAAACTTAGTAAGTAAAGTTCAAATAATGAATGAAAATTTACCAAGCTGGCTAAAAACGAATATAGTTACAAATAATAAATTATCGTTAAAATTTGCAAATGGCTCGCAAATTAAAGCAATATCTAGTGCATCAACCGGAGCACGATCAGAAGCATTATCATTATTAATAGTTGATGAAGCTGCATTTATTAGAAATATTGAAGAAATATGGGTAGCTTCTCAAGCAACATTATCTACTGGTGGAGGAGCCATTGTGTTATCTACTCCAAATGGTATTGGTAATTGGTTTCATCAAACATGGGCAGATGCTGAAACTGGTGTTAATGGATTCCAAACAATTAAGTTAGATTGGAAATTGCATCCAGAACGAGATCAATCATGGAGAGATGAACAAACACAATTACTAGGAGAAAGAGGAGCAGCTCAAGAATGTGATTGCGATTTTATATCTTCTGGACATACTGTAGTAGATGGTTTAATATTACAAGAATATGAAACTAAATGTATTGAGCCGATAGAAAAAAGAGGATATGACAATGGATATTGGATTTGGGAATATCCAGATTATTCAAAAGATTACTTAGTAGTAGCAGATGTTGCTAGGGGAGATGGAGCAGATTGGTCGGCATTTCATGTAATTGAAGTGCAGTCAATAAAACAAGTTGCAGAATATAAAGGCAAAATTCCTCCAAAAGATTTTGGTAATATGTTAGTAACGGTTGCAACAGAATGGAACAATGCATTACTAGCAATTGAAAATGCAAATATTGGTTGGGCCGCAATACAACCAGCATTAGATAGAAGTTATGAAAATTTATTTTATACATATAAAGATGATGGATATGTAGACTTAGATATACAACTAAGAAAAGGTTATGATCAAAAAGATAAATCACAAATGGTTCCAGGAGTTTCTACTACATCGAGAACAAGACCATTAATGATATCTGCATTAGAAATGTATATGCGAGAAAAGAGTCCTATTATACATTCAAAAAGATTGATACAAGAATTATTTGTATTTGTATGGTTAAATAGTAAACCTCAAGCACAAATAGGATATAATGACGATTTAGTAATGAGTTTTGCTATTGCGTTATGGTTACGAGATACAAGTTTAAAATTAAGACAACAAGGAATTGAATTAAATAAACGAGCTTTATCTAAATTTCAAAAAACTGATTATAGTATTTATACAAACAAAGATCAGAATCCAAATGACAGTTGGGATTGGAATAATGGTCAAGATAATGAAAATTTAACATGGCTTCTGTAGTTAGTTATATTTATAATAAATAAAAGAAAATATTATGGCATCATTAAGAAAACGATTACAAAGATTATTTAGTACAAACGTAATTGTTAGAAAATA
>Ga0075476_10001714_pt1 | contig 10386 bp, 10 predicted proteins | sample DEB08_DNA_5_FD_76339 | JGI IMG/M metagenome (GOLD analysis project Ga0075476, IMG submission 76339) | Aqueous microbial communities from the Delaware River and Bay under freshwater to marine salinity gradient to study organic matter... | ecosystem: Environmental > Aquatic > Marine > Coastal ...
ATATGACACTTTTTCATATGGTGTAAGTGACAGGGGTGCTTCTATTAGAATTCCATGGCAGGTAGAAGTTGACAAAAAAGGCTATTTAGAAGATAGAAGACCTAATGCGAATGCTGATCCGTATGTCATTGCAATGTTAATGATAGACACAGTTTGTTCAGCTGCTACTAGCTAGAAGTCGTTGAAGCTATAATCTCTTCAATTTTTTGTTGAAAAGATCCTAAGTTACTATTGAAAGAGTTCAATGCACTTGAGCGTCTTTCACCAGTATCTGGAGCTGTCAACCCTTCTAACAGTTCCTTGGTATCTTCATAGATTAAATTAACTAAAATTTTTAACTCTTCATGATTTGAGACCAGTATTGCATTTGTATTTGGAGGACCTGGATTTGTTACGGTTGCAACAAATTGTTCTGCATCATTTATAAAAGCCTCAAATTCTTGCTGAGCTTCTTGATAAGTGGTATCTTTATCATCCCATCTTTGATTGGTCTCTAATACTTTTTTACCAAGTTCAACAGATTGAATTTTTTCAGCTTGTATTTCTTCAAGATACTCAACTATACCCTCTGGTAATGTTGTTGTAGTTGAGGTAGTGGTAGTGTCTTCTACAACTTCTTCTTGGACCACTTCTTCAGTAGCATTATCAACATTTATTACTTCAAGATTGTTATTTGTAGTTACACGATTTATAAATGTATATGTTGTCGCAATCATTCCAATAAGCACAAGGGGAAGTATCAGTCTCCCTGGTTTTGGATCTGGGTTAAAGTTTTCCATGCTTATAGTTTATCAAATTGAGCAACAATATCATTGTTTATTGAATCCCATTCAGCTCTTGCTTCTTTTGTTACTGTTAGGAAATCAGGACCTACAAAAATACTAGAAACCCCTGAAATACCTAAAATAGCTGAGCATATTTTATTTTCTACATCATCTGATGAGTTGATAACTGTTCCAGCAGTAAGGCCATGTTCAATTTCTATTTTTTTTGCATTTGGGTTTGGAGTAGTAATTAATTCCATATATATGGTTAGTTTAATCAATTAAATATTAATATATGACTGTATGAACTATCAGAATCAAAAAATTAGCAACCTCAATCTAGGTTTTGAAGCTAAAAATTTTTACTCTATTTTAGGACTATACATATTTTCACTTGGATCTCTAATAGGAGGTTACTCTTTTTATTTACTTTTAGAATCTGTCGGAATAGTTGAAGCAAAAGTAACAGCCTGGAATGGACAAGGATTATTTTGGTTCCTAATACTTTTATGTTTTGCCATCTTCGTATTATTTATACCAGTAGAATTTTTAAATACATTTAAGCTTTACAATGCCAGTTTCAGAGACCTAGTTTCTAATATATTGTATGTAATTATCTTTTCACTCGTATCTTTACTTCTGTTTCAGATTTTCTTGAGTTCTGAAACGCAAATCTTATCTGATTTAAAGTCAATAGCTAGAGCCGTTTCATTTTCAGGTTTTATCGCAATACCACTTATTTTATTTGTTCAGCATAGTTTTAGGCAGAGTATTCCAATCAGTGATGGAGGATCCTACAGCATTACATTGTTATTTTGGGTTTTATCTTCACAAGTATTTTTATAATTACATTTTTTGTGCTGGTTTAATTCCAAGGCATGACATTATTAAATGTGAATATTGTATAAATAAACTTGTGATGACAATTTTCTGATTTTTCGTATCACCATTCTCCATATTTTTAATATTAGAGTCTTGATAAAAAGCATTAAAAACATTACTTATTTCGTATAAATAGTTTGCCAGATGATGTGGTTCACTGTTCTTTAGGCTTAACTCCAGATAAAACTCAATATTCGCTAAAGCTATAATTAATTTTCTATCTAGGGAGTCTAAAACTTGAGGGGGTTGACTTAAAGTTTGTTCAACCATCCCAAGAGTGCTAATTAATTTATTTGCTCTTACTTGTGCATACTGAACATATATTCCAGTTTTTCCTGAAACATTTGTAAATTTCTCTAAATCAAACTTGTAATCAGTTTTTCTATTTGTAATAAGGTCACTATATGTGAGCACGGTATTAGTTAAGCAGTGGATATCCCCTTCTGCTAATTCACTATTTATACCTTTAATATATCCGTAAGCCTGGTCGTATAAATCTGCTAGCTTTAGGTTTCCACCATCTCTTGTTTTCAATGGATTTCCATTCGAGTCGTTTATAGTCCCAAATCCTATATGACCATACTCTTTTGAAGGAAAGTCAAAAAATTGAATAGATTTAAACAGCTGTTCAAAATGCAGTTTTTGTCTGTTATCGGTTACATAAAGGACTTTCTCATGTGGAATTTCTTCGTTTCTTAAGAGAACAGTTGCGAGATCCGTAGTTAAATACAAATATGAACCATCTGATTTTGTAATAAGAATTCTTGGATCTGTAGATTCTGCACTAATGAGTGCTCCATCATCTTTTTCAATTTTTCCATGAATTTCTAAACTTTTTAACATATCCGGAATAAGATTATTAACATTGCTTTCTCCCCACCAGTAATCAAAGTCATGATGAAGCATTGCAAGAGTTTCCTTAAGAGCATTAATTGTTATGTCACTAATTTTTTTCCAATTTTGTAGAGTTAGTTTGTCTCCCGAGGTCAGTAATTTATTTTTTTCTTGAGCCTTTTCTTTAAATTTTTTATCAGATCTGTATTTTACTGATGCATTTGGATATATTTCTTCTAACATTTCTATGGAAATATCGTCAAGATTTAAATTTTCCAATTCACAGTAGGTAATTATTTGAGCAACAGGCATACCCCAGTCTCCAAGATGGATGTCACTATAGACTTTGTTGCCAACAATTTTATTTGTATTATATATACTTCTTCCAATATTTAAAGGCCTTAAATGTCCCACATGAAGAGGTTTACCAATGTTAGGGCCTCCATAATCAATTATTATCTCTTCTTTTTTACCCAACAGTATGTGTTTATCGACATTTTTTAAATCTTCAATTATCAACTCTGCATTAATTTTTAAATTTATAAAAAGGTTTTTTGCAAATTCAAACTCTTTGACAAGCTCGGATGAATACAATGCTTCACCCACCCTTTCTTTTAATACCTTTATATCGGGATGATTCTGGTGTTTAACAAGATTGTTAATTTGATAGTCATAATTGTCTAAATTTGAAATTCTAAAATCAATAACCTCATCTAGATTACTTTCAATTAATAAATCATGTATTTCATCTATAATGGGTTTAAATAAGTTCATATCCCTTTAAATGTTATCAGTTTGCCTGTTGGAAATAAATTGTTTAGAAATTAAATATAAAAATAAAAAATTGTCTATAAAGTAGCGTTTAAATAATCTTTTTGGTTCTTGAAGTAATCTCAAGATCCATTCTAAGCCAAGATTAGCAATAAATTCAGGTGCTTTGATTTTTGTGCCAGCAACCCACTCAAAAACAGCACCCACTCCAACTAAATTAGATTCTATAGAGTATTTCATTTGTAAATCATTAATAAACTTTTCTTGTTTTGGAAACCCAAGAGAAACCCAAACAATGTCTGGTTCAGCATTCTGCATATCACTAATATATTTTTTCTCTGTTAATTCATCGAACCCTCCAACAGGAGGTGAAAATGATCCAACAATGTTTATTTCAGGAAAATCCTGCTCTAATCGATGAATTAATTTTTCTAATACATTTCTTGTACCCCCAAAAAAATAATGGCTAGTATTTTTATTTAAACCTTCACGTATTGTTGAAAGGAATACATTATATCCGTCGACTCTTTTCTGATTATTTTTGTAAAGAATTGAGGAAGATTTTGCTATTGGAAATCCATCAGGAGTTTTAATTTCAAAGGAATTAATAATTTCACCAAGTATTGAATCCCTATAACTTCTTACTACTGTATTGGTGTTACAGATTGCTACTTTTTGGTATTTACAGGTGGTTAATATTTCTGAAACTTCCTCTACAGATGTTTCAGAAATAGATGTATTTAGTATCTGAACTGTTTTCATTAATAGAACTAGTATATAAATAGAATCAAAATATTGTATAAATTACTTTTCTCATGCGCCTGTGGCTCAATTGGATAGAGCATCTGACTTCGGATCAGAGGGTTGGGGGTTCGAATCCCTCCAGGCGTGCAAAGTTAAAAATTTTTCTTACTCTATTTTTATATGAATAAGTCTCATAACTGCTTGAAGACACTGTAGTTTGATCAGCAGCTTTTAAGAGAGCCTTAATAAAGGATTCTTTACTTTCCTCTTCAAAAAATAGCATATTTTCAGAAAAGGGAAGGCTTCGATGAGATTCAAAATCAACTGCTACAACTTTAAGACTTGATGCAATATAGTCAAAGTATTTAAGTGGAGAAGTGTGCATAGTCGAATTTATATTTTCAGAAGAATTTGTCAGGATTCCTATTTCAGATTTCTGAATAATCTCTATAGTTTTACCGTGTTCTAATCTTCCAGTAAGTTGAATATTGTCAACACCGAGTTCTTTAATTTTTTTTTGGAGTTCTAGAACATACTCTTCAGGACCACCAACAATTATCAAGTTATATTTGGCTAACCTCGTATCAGTAAAAGATTCAAGCAATACTTCTAAACCTCGACCTTTACCAAATCGCAACAAGTTTCCTACAAAAACAACTTGTTTTGTTATCTTTTTGTATTCCTTGTTAAAGAGCTCATTTCTGTATCCGCTTCCAAGGACAATATTTTGATTTTGTTTATATCCAGTAGATTTATAATGTTTCTTTAGACTTTCTGTTAGAAATATAACTTTTGAATCTTTATTTTTAAGAGAATTTTTTAATAGTAATTTTCTTAATTTGGACTCACCATGACATTCAAAAATGACCTTTTTTCTTCTTTTTGACAGAAAGAAAAACACCCAATCTGATCTTGTAATGAATAAATCAACTTTTTTTAATCTAGGGTTAAGCCCAGTGACAAATAAAGACCAAAGAAAATGACTTATGTGAAAGTTAAATTTATTAAAATTATTAAACTTCCCAAAAGGTAGAGGATGTAGGACTCTGTTTACTTTAAATTTTTCTTTGAAGTTATAGTAACTTTGTAAATCATCAAGACTATCAGAACTTTTCGAATCCCTGTTTGGAAATGTGAGGGTTACTTTATTTTTCATTCTCACCATCTCAATTATGTTTGAAATACTTTGCAAGGAGTTACCAGTTTCTGCAGGAAAAGTTTGATATGTTATATAATGTATTTCCATTATTAGAGTTCTTTCACCAAAGTTTCATTATGACTTTTATTTAGAACCAATTTGTCAAGATGGATAATAAATACGAATAAAATAAAACTATTGATATAAAGCACTGAGTCACTTTTAAGTACATTTAAAATAAAAAACACTATAGACACCAGGTAAAGATGATTATCTTTACTAATAATTACTTTTCTTATTATGAAACTAAAAAATAAAAATAAACCTATACATCCTGTATATATTAAATATGAAAGAATTCCTGAATGTGGTAGTACAAGTCCAGTATTAGTTTTAGTTGGATGGTTTAAATAGTAGTTTGATAAGTTGTTTAAACCAGTTCCAAGTAAAAACGTATTAATATTTGGATTATATTTACCAATAAATACTCCCCACTTCTCACTTCTATTAATTGGATAAGCCACAGAGCTAATTAGAGAAGTAATATTTGGAAGATTGTTTCTTTCACTAAAATGGTACTCGTTGATTAAAAAAGTTAACGAAGTGGAAACTTGAGAAAGACCTTCTTGACTTTGCAGCAATTCAAGAAACCTATTCTGTTCTATGGCAGATTGTCCATATTCGTTAGTTTCCAAACCTTCAATGTAACTTATTTCTAAACCTTCTTTGATTACTTTTCTGTTCAATTCATCCAAAGAAGCTGTATTAAAAAATAAAAAATAGGATACAGGAATACTAACTAGAATTAAAGACACTAAAAGAGTTCTGACTTTAATTGACCTTATGTAATAAAAGATACATATAAAAATTATTAGTAGCAGCATAGAGAAGGTAGCAGCAAAATTATTCGATCTATACAAACCGTATAAATTTACAAGTATCAATGATTGTTGAAAAAAGCCAATTCTGAAAGATTTTGATGTTAATGCAACAGTAATAACTAATAATACAGTAAACGCAAAAAATTCACCTACAGCTTCTGCTGAAGAGCTAATTCCTCTCCAGGCATTTCCACTAACAGAGTCAAAAGTGCTACTGGCACCTTTATTTAGGCCTAAATAGTAATATGTAAAGAGATTTTGAATAGGACCTGTTGCCGAGATTATAGAAAGAGTAGTTATTAAAACCCCTGAGTATAAGAAATTATTAAGAAGTTTATTTATTTGTATAAATTTTATTGTTTCCGTAAACAAAAAAGCAAGACCGCAACAAAAGAAAAAGTAACTTAGTGACCAATAAAAGATTGAATTTAAATTATAGGCAGAGCTTGTAAACCCTTTGAGTTTGTCAACATCGAAAAATAATTGGTTTGTAGAAATTTGTGAAGTCCAGAAAGTAATTAAAAACAATGTCACAACCAGGCCAAGTCTATACCATTTATTGACAAAAACTTGAGTAATACCAATTAATGACAAACACAGCAAAAAGAAATTTAGATTTGAAGTGTTATATGTCCCAACAGTTACAAAAATAAATGGAAGATAATTAATTAAATTATAAAATCTATTTTCAAAAATAGTTAGAAAAACTAACAAAACTAAGTACAGACTTATCAAATAAGAATATAAAAGATAGTTTTGAGAAAAGTTAGTTGAAAAAATTTTAGAATTTAAATTATAAAAGCTTTCTTCAGCATTTAAGTGAAAAAGAACAAGTATCAGAAAACAAACGATAGATAGATGCTTATATTTTATAGTAAGTTTCCTTGAGGTGGGAATCATTGAAATCAATACCAACCAAAAGGAGGATTGAATCAATAAGTCTATATTTAGATTTGTTCCAACATAAATTACAATATCGTTATCTATTTTTCCAGTTCCATTAATTTTGGAAAAACACCCAATTGAAGAAGTTGTGTCTAACCTAATATCGTAATTTGACATAGTATTTTCTGACGCAAATTCTAAAATTGAATAGTCACATATTAAGGAATCGTATGTTCTTAAAGAGTTTTCATTAAGTTTAAGAACTTCACTCTCTGAGCTACCACTATTTAAAACCCATGGTAAAACGATTAAAATTATTAGGGCAAACAACTTAGCCAACAAAGAATTATGTTTTAAAATTTCTACCCCTTCTATATTTTGTTGCAAGGTGTTTTATGGGTATTATAGAAAAAACAGCTACTAAGATGAAAAAAAGCCTCTGTTCGTAGTTAATTAAATCGGATATTTCTGAAAACCATCCTCCATTAACATAATTTGCGCATTCAAGCCAGGAATTAACATTTACTATATTTCCATCAAGATCAAAAAGAACTTTAGTTTCGTACAATGGATCAGGGGGAAAGACGAAGTTAGGATCATTAGATATTTCTTCAAAATTAGGAGTTATTTCGGAATCCCCACAGATTTTTTTGATGCTAGCATTCATTTAGATAATACATTTTCCATAACAATCATAATTCTAGATTAGTTGAAGTAGCCAATATTAATTTATTAATAATATTTAATGAAGATAATATAAAGATATGAATGGTGACCCTGGATATTTTGGCCCCTCCTCAATGATGTGGAAAGTAAACAAAGAAATTACTGTACTATTTGGTGGGGCACGCGCACTATTAATGCACGCAGCTCACCCTTTGATAGCCGCGGGCGCGAGGCAGACATCTTTTTATCAGCGCGACCCTTGGAAAAGGCTTATTAGGACACTTTCTTTACAAAATTCTGTAACTTTTGGTACAAAAGAAGAAGCAGATGAGAGTGCAAATCGAATTAATAAACTTCATGAAGTTATTAATGGTGAGGATACTATTTCAGGTGGTTATTATGATGCACTCGATCATGAGCAGTTGCTTTGGGTACATGCATGTTTACAAATTTCATCTATTTATTTTTACGAGAAAACTGTTAAGAAACTAACAGAGGAAGAAAAAAACTTATATCACCAAGAAAACACCATTGCGGCAGAGATGGTGTTGGTTAAGAAAGAAAAAATGCCAAAAACCCACGAAGAATTAAAAAATTGGGTAATTGATAAATCAAAATCAGAAGACTTTCTCATGAAGACAGATGTTGCTATGGATGTTTATGAAATAATAAATGGTGGTCCTGTTCCAAAACATATAAAGCCAATCTGGCCGTTTATTTCATTCACAGCCTTCAATACCTTACCTAAAGAATTTAAAGACATTTATGGAATTAGAGAGAGTAAGTTTAAAAATTTTTTAGTTGCGTTCAATTTATATCTACTGAAAACTACAAGACCCTTACTACCTCCCTTTTTTAGATTGATTGCTCCTGCAAGGTGGGCTAAGCAACGATTGACCAGAAATCCTTCCCTAAGGTTTAAAGATAAGTCTAAGATTTAATATTCACTTATAATCAAAACATGAAAGACAATACTTACTCAGAAAATAATATAGGCGATAAGAAATTTCACCTCAAAAAAAAAGAAGAAAATAAAATTGATGAAAAAATTACTCATGATTTAAAGTCTACATTACGTTCTTCTGTTGATGCTACTGGTGAAGTTTTTAAAGAGTTAATCTCGGTTTTAGATTCCACAGTCAAAGATATGGATACAAGAGAAAGTGCAAAAAGTATAATTATTAATTTAAATAATGAGTTAATAAACACAATTACCAAACTAGATGAAGTTATTACAAATGACTTACATTTAAACAGCACAAAAGAAGAAGAGTAAAATCTAAGATTATTTTTATAAAAATTATTTTTTATACTAATGTAGTTAATTGCGGGGTCGGTAGCTCAATTGGTAGAGCAGGAGCCTTTTAAGCTCAAGGTCGTGGGTTCGATTCCCACCCGACCCACTTTAAAGCCCTCTAATCTTTCTTGAAAAAATTGCAAATGGGGTTTTTATGATTATTTGTAAATCCAAAAATAAACTCCATTTTTCAATATATTCTAAATCATATTTTAGCCAGGTGCTAAAGTCAGAAGTATTTCTGTCGTTAATTTGTAACAATCCAGTTATTCCTGGCATGACATTCAGTCTACGCATATAGTTTTTGTCAAAGGTTTTTGTATCCTCATTAAAGAGTGGCCGAGGTCCAACAAGAGACATCTCACCTTTAAGTACATTTAACAGTTGAGGCAGTTCGTCTAGACTAAGTTCTCTTATAAAATTTATACCTGGAATAATTCTTGGATCATTTTGAATTTTAAATAATGGACCTTGCCCTTTATTTAATTCCTTCAAATCATTTCTTTGCGAGTGTGAATTATCCACCATAGATCTGAATTTAAACATTTTAAACTGTTTACCATGTAGACCAACTCTATCTTGTTTTATAACAATGGGTCTTCCATCTTTTATATAAATTAGACCCGAAATAAAAAGTATTACTGGGAAAGTAATTATTAATATTGCAAAGCTAAAAAATATATCCATCATTCTTTTTAATATATACTTCGAGCCGTATTGAATGTCATTATTAAAGTAAGTAAGATACTTCTGCTCAAGAACTTCAGATCTGTAGATGAAGTTATTATTAAATCGCATATTTTCATCACTAATTAAGAGAATCTTTTTATTAAGATTTACTAGATACTTTTCTAAAGTAGAGCCCAATGATGTTTCTGATAAATTTAATACGATTAAATTTAAGTTCTCTTTTTTATTTTCTGCATCAATAGTTTCGATAACTATACCCTCATCAAGGGGTGAACTTAATGTAAAATTCCCTCTATCTTTTCTAAATGTTAAAATTCTTAAATTTCTAAATTTTGATGTATTTTCTAAATTGAAGGATATAAATGCCTCATCTGTCAAAGTACGACCGAGTAACGAAGACAAAAATTCAGTATTTCGAAAAAACATCAAGATTATTGGAACAATAAAAGAAAATATAATTAATCCGCCTCTGAATAAGTTATTAAATCTAAAGACAAAAAAAGCTACGAATATATAACTCGTCCAAAGTAAATATATCTGAAAAAACTCTCCTATACGATTTCTGCTCATTGAAAATGTTAATTCATTTACATATGTATAAAAATTAGTTGAGTAAAGAATTACTAAAAAGACAAATATAATTACAAGCAGTAAACCATCAACACTTATATAGCTATCTTGAATGAAAGGAAGTAACCTATTTTTATCTTCGATGACATTACGATATATTTCTTCTTTAAATTCTTGATTCCAAACTAAATAGTTATCAAAAAAATATATCGTAACAACACTTAAAGTACCCTGTAAGATGAGAAATCTAAAAATATATTTTGC
>Ga0075476_10001715_pt1 | contig 10384 bp, 10 predicted proteins | sample DEB08_DNA_5_FD_76339 | JGI IMG/M metagenome (GOLD analysis project Ga0075476, IMG submission 76339) | Aqueous microbial communities from the Delaware River and Bay under freshwater to marine salinity gradient to study organic matter... | ecosystem: Environmental > Aquatic > Marine > Coastal ...
CCTCGCTCCACGTTTAATGATGGGGCCAATTGGGCCAAATTCATACGCATCGTGTGACTCAGGGTACCGCCTTGAACATGCGACCCCCCCATATGCACGACGTTAACCTTCCCTTCCCCTTCGAAAATAGTACGGTCCAATTTTTTAAAGAATCCCTCCAACGCGTCATCCGATCCATAATACTGTATAGACTGCTTGGTGGTATCTAAAAAGGGGTATTTCAGCGCAAGTGTACTTAGCGATTCCTGCCCTTTCAGACTTGCCGCAATGAGAAGGAAAAAGAAGGCGAGTGTTTGTTTCATTGTGCAGGCATTGTTGCGGCACCAGTGCCTTGGTTCATTTGCTTATGGAATTCAAGAGAATCGGCCACGCGCTGTGCTTCCAGCCGCTCAGCAGCCAACACCGCTTTATAATCTGCTTCGAGTACCGCTAAGGCTTTGACAAGCGAGCTTCCTACTTTGCTCGCACCTTTCGGCGTGAAATGAATGTAATCGCGAACTGCCAAAGCGGGTTCTGCATCCACCCAGTCCACCATGGATCCTGGACCGCCCATCACGTCGTAAAGATCCCAAAACGCAATACCGCGCGCAAGTAATTCATTGCGCAACTGGTCGGTCAAGTCTTCTAATAATGGGTAACTCTCAAAGACCAATCCATTCTTGCGCGCCATATCCGAGGGTCCTATGAATAAGTAAGCCGCATTAGGATACAAGCGCTGTAAATAGTCCGCTTGACGCGCCAAAGCGCGGGCAAACCTACCCGCATGCGCCTCATCCTTTAAATACGGTACCGCGTTACCACCAAACTGTAGTATGATTAGATCATACGCCTCACGTTCCAGTGACGCTTTGAATTGCGGACCGTTCATTTTTGTAAAAATCATTCCCGACGCACCGCGCATCGCTACGTTATCCGCATGGAATCCAAAGGGGCTCTCAAAGCTTACTCCAAAAACGCGGACGAGTGCATCTGAGGTAATGCGCATCGAAAATTTGTCCTCCGTCGGAACTTCTAAGGCCAGCGTCCACTCACCCGCAGGAAAAATACGGGTAGAAAAAATAGAATCGGCCACCAGAATCTGAACTATAGAAGGCGAAGCTCCTTCCAAATGCATTTTGGCCGTAGTGAAATTTCTTGCTCTGTTGTACCCCCAATTGCGCTTTTCAAAAGCAATACGACCTACAAACTGACCACTGTCGTTGGGCTCCACCAGTGTAAAAGAGCCTAAATGTCCGTATTTCATATCTGCAAAAGCGGTATCGCGACGCCCAAAAACCGTCTTCCTCACCAGGCCTTCTTCATTTTTAAAAGCAAGTGATGAGGGAGCAACAAGCGGCTGAAGCGCCACATAACCAAAGCCGGTCCCCCCGTAGCTTCGCTGGTAGGCATCTCGAAGCTGCATGGTGATACGGTCACCTTCGAGTTGAGAATCTCCAAAATGAAGTATGCGAACGCGTGAATTTGGATCGCTCGAAAGGCGGTCTAATGCCTTGAAAAACGGAGCAAATAGCTTTATGTCGACCAACTGTATCGCAGTATCAAGAACGACCTGCTTCTCCACTGGCAAAAGCTTCGACGCCCCCGAAAGCAATGGTTCGATCGCCGTATCTGCTTCTTGCATGAGTAGATCTAAAGCCTCATTTTCAGGAGCGACATTCACTATTCCAGAGGAATCACTGGCAGTCCAAAGCGTTCCTAATAATTCAGCAGGGCTGTAATACCCCATCTCAAACGGACCTATTTGCCACTTCTCTTTAGGTGATAAAAAGCTTAAGCTCAACATAATGGCACCCAGCGCGAGAAGAAATAGAAAGAGATGTGCCGGTTTATTCATGCCCTAAAGGGTGCTAGGGTATTTATCGGGAGAATAGTCGGTGATGGTTTGGGTATTGATCTTAAGGCGCTCACCCGCTTTAATTAGGGCATCCACTTTGTTCCAAGTCTTGATATTTTCAGCGCTCACACCAGGAAATTTATTCGCAATACCCCACAAGGTATCACCAGGCTTCACTTCGTAAGTTATGTACTCTCCGGCCAAAGCTAAGACTTCCTTTTTAGGTGCGTCCGCTGCAGGTTCAGGTACCTCTGTTGGTTTGTTCGGTGCATTGGCCGCGACCAGCGTGGACTCCCGCTTTTCAGAGGGTACCCAAACGGTCAATTTCTGACCTGGATAGATCGTATTCTCTTTAATACGGTTCCATTTCTGTAAGTCACTCACTTTTACACCTAGGGTGGCGCTAATGCGACCTAAGTAGTCACCAGAGCGCACGGTATAGGTGATTGCCTCATGCGTTGACGGATCCGGCATAAAAGACAAAACCTGTTTTTTTCGCTTTTCATATTGTGCTAAAAGACCTTCTTCATAGGAATTCTGTTCTTCGATCAAAGCAGTCCAATTTTCAGCAGTTGGCGTCCAGTGTATCCCATAGAGGGCTGCTCCTTTGGGCAGTACGTCGCGAATCAAATGCGGATTCATAGCTTCAAGCTCGCGCAATTTAATTTGAGCCTCGTCTGCTACCGCACTGAGTAGTACCGTTCCTGGGGCCGCCTTTACGGTTGCTTCAAGGGGTGTATCCGCTTCTAGCCCATAATATTGGCTAGCCGCTTGTTTCCCTTTCAAGGGATCAAAACGTTCGTCTACAAAATCATTGATGATCAGTCCCATCTTAATGGCTTGAACCCTGGTAAGCGCCAGCACATTTTTAGATTGCCATCCTGCCGGTTCAAAAGTTGCTGGCGAACGCACTAACTCCCACTCAGCTTTTACAAGAACTACTTCCGTGATAGTATCTGCTGGTATTGACGACGCACACACTGCGCCAGGACTGCCGAGCAGTACTACAAAAAATAGAAAGTTGGAGGATATACGCATATAAACAAATATAACGTTTGCCCGAACCAATTCCATCTAAGTGTTGATGCAGAAAGTTGAAGTTTTCCTCATCAATTTGTGAAAAACTCTATGGCGCTATGATCGCCTTAAAGATGCTGATGCCGCTGCGCGAAAAGGACCCCTTAAAGTACCTCGCCAATAAGGTCGTAGTCGTGTGCTTCAACGACTCTTACCGAGCAGAAATCGCCGATTTTTAGGTAGATGTCCTCCGCTGGAATCAGTACTTCATTATCCACATCTGGACTATCATATTCAGTACGACCCACGAAATGTGCGCCTTCCTTGCGGTCGATCAAGACACGATACTCCTTACCCACTTTCTGCTCGTTCAATTCACGGCTAATATCCATCTGAAGGGCCATAATTTCATCAACACGCTGTTGCTTTACCTCTGCAGGAACATCGTCCTCAAGATTAAAAGCATGCGTATTTTCCTCATGGCTGTAAGCAAAGACACCTAATCGGTCGAAACGCTGCTCACGAACCCAATCCAATACTACCTGGTGGTCTTCCTCTGTCTCGCCAGGATAGCCCGCAATCAACGTAGTGCGAATAGTAATGCCTGGAACCTTCTCACGCATCATTGCCAGTAAGGCATCTGTCTTTGCCTTGGTCGTACCACGACGCATACTTTTTAATACAGGATCAGCAATGTGCTGTAGAGGAATATCAATGTAGTTACACACTTTAGGCTCTTCGCGTATAATATCTAGCACATCCTGCGGGAAGCCTGATGGAAAGAGGTAATGCAAGCGAATCCATTCGATGCCTTCGACCTTTACTAATGCTTTCAAAAGCGCACCCAATCTACGTTCTTTGTACAAATCCAATCCGTAGTAGGTCAAATCCTGCGCAATAAGGATCAATTCTTTGACTCCTTTCGCAGCCAACTTTTCCGCCTCAATAACCAAATTCTCAATAGGTGTCGATTTATGTCCACCACGCATGAGCGGGATCGCACAAAAACTACAGGGACGGTCACAACCCTCTGCAATCTTCAGATACGCAAAGTGCTTTGGTGTCGTGGTCATGCGTTCGCCCACCAATTCGTGCTTATAATCTGCCCCTAATGTCTTCAATAACAAAGGCATATCTCGTGTACCAAAGTACGCGTCCACATCTGTGATTTCCGCTTCAAGATCGGGCTTATATCGTTCTGATAAACAACCTGTTACATACACGTGGTCCACCTCTCCTCGTTGCTTCTTATCCGCATAGTGCAAGATGGTATCTATACTCTCTTGCTTTGCGTTATCGATAAATCCACACGTGTTGATTACCACAATATTACCCTCCTCTTCTTCCGGTGCTTCATGCGTCACCTCTTTGCCGTTAGCTCTGAGTTGACCCATTAATACTTCTGAATCGTAGATGTTCTTTGAACACCCGAGCGTCACAACATTAATGCTGTTCTTTTTGCTGCTTCGTGTACGCATAGTGGATTATTTGTTGAATAAGCTTGAAGCGAATGCTTCGGGGTTGAACAGTTGTAGATCTTCCATGCCTTCACCGACGCCGATGAATTTGACAGGTACATTTAATTGGTCTGAAATACCTATTACGACACCACCTTTTGCGGTTCCGTCCAATTTTGTCACAGCCAATGACGTGATCTGCGTGGCTTCTGAGAATGCCTTAGCCTGTAGCAAAGCATTTTGACCGGTAGAGCCGTCTAAAACCAGCAGCACCTCATGCGGCGCATCTGGGACTACTTTTTGCATGACGCGACGAACCTTACTGAGCTCAGTCATTAAATTCTTCTTATTGTGCAACCTGCCCGCAGTATCAATAATACAAAGATCTGCTCCCTTCGAAACGGCATGTTGCAAGGTATCGTAAGCTACTGAAGCCGGGTCTGATCCCATCTCCTGTTTGACTACGGGTACGCCAGTGCGCTCGCCCCATACGCCCAATTGCTCTATAGCTGCAGCACGAAACGTATCTGCAGCGCCAAGCACTACGTTATATCCTTTGTTCTTGAACTGGTGGGCAAGTTTACCAATGGTCGTGGTTTTCCCTACACCATTCACTCCTACCACCATTAGAACGTAAGGCCCTTCGGTTTTAGGGAGCTCAAAATCTTCCCAAGCGCCGCGCTCGTGCTGCATGAGCCCAGAGATAATCTCATAGAGCATCTGCATGAGCTCGTCTTGATTCATGACTTTGTTGCGTGCGACACGCTCTTCTAAAGCCTCAATAATTTTAACGGTCGTATCCAGTCCTACATCTGAAGTGATCAAAGCCTCTTCAATATCATCCAATACTTCTTCATCCACTGTGCTCCTACCGGCAACTGCTCTTGTAATCTTTTCGAAGACACTGCTGCGCGTTTTTTCTAGGCCTTGATCTAAGGTCTCTTTCTTGTCCTTGGTGAAGAATTTTGAAAAGAAGCTCATACGACTGTAATAATTAGATAAAAAAAAACCACTCCGGGGAGTGGTTCAAATATCGTGATTAAAGACGGATCTTATTTCAAGAAGTCTTTAGCTAAATCTTTCGGCACTACACGCTCTTCAAAAGAGTACGACCCTTTAGCGTTTTTAACCATATTGATCACTTTCGTGAACTGCTTAGCGTCAGCTGACTTAAGCGTTGCTACTACTTTCTTTGCCATCTTACTTTATCTCTTTGTGAACAGTCATGCGCTTCAATACAGGGTTGAATTTTTTCAACTCCATACGGTCAGGCGTATTCTTTTTGTTCTTTGTTGTAATGTAACGAGAAGTACCTGGCATACCTGATTCTTTATGCTCGGTACACTCTAGGATTACTTGAACGCGGTTACCTTTCTTGGCCATGTCCTATATTATTTTACTACGTATCCGTTAGCTGCTGCATCTTTCAATACCGCAGAGATACCTTTTTTATTGATAGTCTTCAATGTAGAAGCTGCAACCTTTAGAGTAACCCAACGGTCCTCTTCTGGGATGTAAAACTTCTTAGTGAACAAGTTCACGTTGAACTTTCTCTTGTTCTTCTTATTCGAAAAGGAAACATTGTTTCCCGTCATTGCCTTCTTACCGGTCAAATCACAAACACGTGACATAGTTATTTTCTTTTCTGGGTTGTACCAAAATGGTTTGCAAAATTAAGTCAATAAATATTATTGGCCAACATTACTTACCCATAATCTTCAACTTCTTTGAGTAATAAATTTAACGCTGCGAAAATAGTCTTTTGAATGTTACGTTCGCGCACCTTACCAAAGACAAATTTCTCAGTAATGGTGCGGTTTGGGCCAGCAATAGCAATCCAGCTTGTACCCACTGGTTTATCTGGTGTGCCGCCTTCCGGACCTGCGATACCACTGACCGCAACGGCAAAATCCACCTTTAATTTGACACGAGCGCCCTCCGACATCTGCCGGACGACCTCCTCACTGACCGCTCCTTTTTCCACTATGGTCGTATGATCCACGCCCAAAAGTGTCTCTTTTATGTCGTACGAATAGGCAACAATACTGCCTTCAAAATACGCAGAGGATCCCGCAACACTAACCAGCGTCGCACCAATACCGCCTCCAGTGCAACTCTCCGCCGTTCCGACAGTGAGCCCTTTTTGGGTTAACACTTTGCCTAAATACTTTTCTATGGCACTGTTCGAACCGTCCATTAATGGATCGCCAACGGCCTCTTTAAGTACTTTGGCCGCCAATTCAAGATCTGAATTCAAATCGTCGGCACGTTTGCCGCGTGCTGTAAGACGTAATCTAACGAGACCCGGTTTAGGGAGATAGGCCAATTTTATGTTCTCAGGAAAATTTCCTTCATACGGCTCAATCTGATCTGCCAAGACGCTTTCTGGCACGCCCACCACAAACAAGGTTTTGTGCTTGATCTGGTAATCAATCTCATCTTGCAAAAGCGGTAAAAGCTCGTTCTTAATAATCCCCTTCATCTCATAAGGAACACCAGGAAGACTTACTATCCTACGGCCATTGTGGCGAAAGAGCATGCCCGGCGCCGTCCCTTTGTGATTGAAGAGCACCTCACAATTGTCCGGTACCTCAGCTTGAAATTTATTGCGCTCGACAGGTTTACGCCCGAAGCTTTCAAATAATTTCACAATGTGTGCCCAAACGTCATCGCGAAAAACCATATTGGCACCAAAGTAGCGAGCAAGGGTTTGTTTGGTTAGATCGTCCTTAGTAGGACCCAAACCGCCGGTCATAATGACCAGTTCTGTTGAAGGCAACAATCCCTCCAATGCACCTGTGATGGCTTCAGCAGTATCCGTAATACTGTTGATGCGGGAAATCTCTATTCCTTCTAAATTGAAGGTCTGGCCAATCCACGCACTATTGGTATCAACGATCTGTCCAATCAAAATTTCATCGCCTATCGTAATGATCTCTGCTTTCACTTCCTTTACTTTTGAGGAGACCAAAGATACTATTCATGTTACCGCATACTCCTTCTGAACTCATTCTAAATCCTGACGGCAGTGTTTACCACCTTGGACTTAAAGGTGAGGACATTCCCAATCTGATTTTCACTGTTGGGGATCCCGACCGAGTTGGCAACGTAACGCAGCACTTTGACTCTATTGCATGGACTAAAGAACGGCGAGAGTTCACTATTGTTCGTGGCACGCTCAAAGGCAAAGAGGTCTTGGTTTTGTCTACGGGTATGGGTACTGATAATATTGATATCGTTTTGAATGAATTGGATGCAGCGGTGAATATTGATCCCATTACACGAATGAATCGGGCCAATCTACGCAAGCTCACCATCATCCGTATTGGAACCAGCGGGGCCATCGACCCAAACATTCCGCTTGGCACGCACCTTTTAAGTGCAGGCGCGCTCTCCTTTGACGGACTGCTTCCCTTCTACCAACATCCCTTCAAAACGGTTACCGTATCCGGCGCGCCCTTCAATCCGTTCTATATTCCAGCACCGTGCAACATGAGCAGTACGGAAGCTATACCCGAATTGATGCTGGGAATTACAGCCACCCTACCGGGCTTCTATGCACCGCAAGGGCGTTCGATTAGAACTACTTCTGTTTTTAAGGAGGCCATGGACGCATTGCACCACCAATCTTATGACGGCCATACATTGACAAATTTTGAGATGGAAACCGCCGGTATCTATGCCCTAGCGACACTTTTAGGACATGAAGCCTACAGCTTTTCTGCGTTGCTCGCCAACCGTGCTGCAGGTACCTTTCACGATCAGCCGGCGCAAGCGGTGGAATCACTTATTCGCAAGGTGCTCGACTGGGCAGTCGTATTGGATGCATAAAGGCATAAAAAATCCCCGACCCTGCACAAAGGCAAAGCCGGGGAACCAATAAACCCTGAGGTTGTGTGTGTGGTAATAAGATTTAGAATCGGTAACCGAAGTTGAATCCTCCAATAAATTCCGCGGGAGCCCAGGAGTCCTCATGTTCACTCCAGCCGATACGACCCATTCCTAAGAATCCTTCCACAGAAATCTTATCATTGTAGACATATTTATAGCCCCCTACGAAACCGATTGAGAGGTAATCGTCGCTATAAGATCCCGTTCCTGGAAAATAAGTATAGTTACCAAACTGGTCATAATCGTAATAACCACCATAATTTTGTGTATTTAGAATGTATCGCGAAGTTAAACCTAGAAAAACTCCTTTGTCTTCACGAGGATTGAAGTATTGGCGATAGCCTATAGAGAGTCCGCCATCCCTCTCTGTCCAAAACCAATCTTGAAAATCTTGGCTATTGTACCAAGCACTAAAAAGGAGGGTGCGATTGCCAAAATCAGGTAGGATGTATTCGCCAGTAATATTATAGGCACCAGCAGCCATTCCAAATGGATTGGTTTTAATCTCAATGTTCTGTGCTTTAGTACCAAATGCTGTTGCTATTAAAGCTACGATTGCGATTGTCTTTTTCATCATCAATTGTTTTAGTTCGTTTTGCTGCTGCTAAAGTCCAACACCTGAACGAAGCCCGATTGATTAAAAATTCTCTTATTACGTTCTCTTTTAGGCAAAAAACGCGGTTATCTTTTAGTGATTAGATTTTTTTGTCTCGTTTATGAAACACTAGTTTGCTCAAATTACCGTCTCACCAAAGTAGCGCGCAAAAAAAAACACCCGCAATCGCGGGCGTTTTATGCTGTCTTAAAGTGATGTGCTTATTTGGCTACGTTCACTGAACGCAGTTCACGAATCACTGTCACCTTTACTTGACCAGGGTAGGTCATTTCCGTTTGAATCTTCTGAGAGATGTCGTAGGAGATTTGGGCAGCCATAGCATCAGTTACTTTTTCACTTTCCACCATTACACGTAACTCACGTCCCGCTTGAATGGCATAGGCCTTAGTAACACCATCAAAGTCGTACGCAACATTCTCAAGGTCCTTGAGACGCTGAATGTAACTGTCTGCCACCATCCGACGTGCGCCGGGACGTGCACCAGAAATAGCATCACACACCTGTACAATAGGTGAAATCAACGAGGTCATCTCTATCTCATCGTGGTGCGCACCAATGGCATTACATACTTCAGGTTTCTCACCGTACTTCTCAGCCCACTGCATACCTAAGATGGCGTGCGGGAGATCCGTCTCTTCGTGCGGCACCTTACCGATATCGTGTAACAATCCAGCACGCTTTGCGATCTTAGGATTCAATCCCAATTCTGACGCCATAATGGCACATAGATTCGCTACCTCACGGCTGTGCTGCAGTAAGTTTTGGCCATAAGAAGAACGGTACTTCATACGTCCCACTGTTTTGATGAGTTCCGGATGTAAGCCGTGGATTCCTAAGTCGATAGCTGTACGCTTACCAATCTGAACAATCTCTTCTTCAATCTGCTTGGTCGTTTTCGCGACCACTTCCTCAACACGAGCAGGGTGAATACGTCCGTCGCTGACCAATTTGTGCATAGACAAGCGGGCAATCTCACGACGCACAGGATCAAAACAGCTCAATAGAATGGCTTCTGGTGTATCGTCTACAATGATTTCCACACCTGTCGCCGCCTCAATAGCGCGAATGTTACGTCCTTCACGACCAATGATTTTTCCTTTAATATCATCGTTCTCAATATTGAAAACGGATACCGCATTTTCTATGGCGTTTTCCGTGGCTACGCGCTGGATGCTTTGAATCACCACCTTCTTCGCTTCCTGATTCGCAGTAAGCTTTGCCTCTTCTATGGTATTCTGTACATAGGCCTGCGCATCTAGCTTCGCCTTATCCTTCAAGGCTTCAATCATTTGCTGCTTTGCTTCCTCCTCTGTCATTCCAGAGAGGTTTTCTAATTCAGCAATCTGCTTATCACGAAGTTTCTCCACCTCGCGCACTCTTGCCTCAAGGGATTCGCGCTTTTTGGCCAAAGTATCCTTCTCGCGCTCTAAATTGCGCTGGTCCTTCGTGTAATCCTCAATACTCTTTTTAAGGCGTTCGTCTTTTTCACGGAACGAATTCTGACGTTCAGCCAATTTTTGATCGCGCTTCTGTACTGCGCGTTCGTGCTCTTCCTTAAGGTTTAAGAAT
>Ga0075476_10001716_pt1 | contig 10384 bp, 5 predicted proteins | sample DEB08_DNA_5_FD_76339 | JGI IMG/M metagenome (GOLD analysis project Ga0075476, IMG submission 76339) | Aqueous microbial communities from the Delaware River and Bay under freshwater to marine salinity gradient to study organic matter... | ecosystem: Environmental > Aquatic > Marine > Coastal ...
AATACTTAAAATATTTTGCTCCCACTGAACTTGAATATGGGTTACATTACCAAAAATTCAATGACCGAATATTTTTACCAATCATAAGAGCAAAATTAAGGTCACTAAAAGTTACTAATGGTGGTGGTATAGTTGTGTATCTCCCTGCTTATGATCTCAAAAGGATCACTAAAGTTTTATCTTTATTTCCAAATGTTAAATGGACCATCTTTTCTAAAGAAATTAATGAGCCTAAAACACAAGGGTCATTACGTTTTTTTCCGATAAATGAAGATCATTTTTCAAAAAAATTGGCTAAATCTGATGGCATAATTACAAGTGCAGGGTTTACTACAACCTCTGAAGCTTTATTTCTAGGTAAAACCCTACTCGTTATTCCTATGCGAGGACAAATCGAACAAAGTTTTAATGCTCAGGTGTTGAAGAAAATGGGTGTTACAGTTGTCAAAGAGTTAAGTATTAAAAAAAGTAAAATTATTGAACACTGGTTAGAAAACCCTAATGTTATTAAAGTAAACTTTGAAAATGACTTGAATTATTTAGTAGATCAAATTGCTCTTGATTATATCAAAATAAAGCATAAAAAAGTACTGGATTATAAGCTAGCACAATAACAGTTTAATAATTTAATGAATTAATCGCTACTCCAGATTCAATCTAGCCGGCAAGTAAAACTAGTTATGGACTTATTCCCTTAAACCATTCAATTGATAAAGAATCAAATGAAGAGACTCAAAATTTAAGAATGGCTTCAAAGGATATAATGTGTTGATATATTATAGGGGCTTTGAATGAATAATATATTGTATCCCATCCTACTTTTTCTATTAAAAATTGTTTTCTAAGAACCATACGCCTGTATCTGGGTCAGGATTGTCTTAAAAATTTTAGCTTTTAGTTATTGAGGTGAAAAATATATGCTTTGTTGCCAAGTGGGAAACAAAAAAAGCCCTCCGTTTCACTGGAAAGCTTCTCACTGGTTGAAAACATTGAGAAAAACTCAAATTAACAACACACAACTTTTTTAAAGCGGTCTGGACGGGACTCGAACCCGCGACCCCATGCGTGACAGGCATGTATTCTAACCAACTGAACTACCAGACCAATTTAGCGTTTGCAAATATACGCTCCATTTTCAATTTGCCAAACAAATACTAACAAAAAGAAAAAATATGAAAATGAGAATCTGTAAGACCCTAAATCACAGCATCTAAAGCTTCTGCGTAGGTCGTCTTTGGAGATACTCCTACATGACGCCCAACCAATTCTCCTTTGTCAAATACCAAAACGGTAGGGATATTCCGAACACCATATTTGGCAGCAAACTCTTGATTTGCATCAACATCAACTTTTCCAACAACAGCCTTTCCGTCATAGTCTTGACTGATCTCATCAATGATTGGTCCTACCATTCTACATGGACCACACCATGCTGCCCAAAAATCGACCATAACAGGTTTTTCTGATTTTAAAACAACCTCATCAAATGTTGCATCTGTAATTTCTAGTGCCATAATTTTAAATTTTAATACGCAAAGTTAGTTAATTAACCGAAAACCATTTTCAATTGAAATCAAATTTACTTATGTATTGATACCTTTTACCAATTCATTTAATTCAGCTTGTAATGCCATTGTGCTTCATCTAAAAAGTCCAGTAAATCCGCTGTTATTTTAACTTTTTGCTTTTTACTATTCAAAATTAATTTCACTTTCTTTTTTGAATCATAGACGTTAAAGTATAGGGATTGATCTCCTTTAAAGGATTTTAAATTGTCTTGCAAATTTTTGATTTGATCTTCAGTTAACTGATAAATATCCAACTGAAGAGTCAATTTTTTTGCATTGCTCTCTATGGTATTTTGTAGCATTTCAAATTGCAAGAACTGCATCCTTGGAGCACCAACTTTACCAGTATCCCTGTTCACCCATCCCTCCTTAACCGTTAAGCGAATTCGAATGAACTGATTTACGACTAAGAAGTGTCGATATTTTAAATAGTCTTCTCCGAAAATTCTAAATTCATACTGATCTGTGAAATCTTCCAAAACAAATCGAGCCCATCCCTTTCCATTCCTACTTTCCAAGTGCTGTACATCATTAACTATTCCTCCTAAGCTCAATTCTCTATTGATTAATTGGTTTAAATCGCCTAAATGATTCAAAGAAATATTAATAAAATGTTGCATCTCGTGGGTAAAATCATCTAATGGATGAGAAGAAATATAGATCCCAACAACTTCTTTTTCCTTTTTCAAACGAATCAGGTTGGTCCAAGATTCACAACTTGGAATAGTCAAGTCTTGATAGGTTTCATTTGTAGCGTCACTAAATAAACTTGTTTGAGCTGAATTTAGATTTTCTTGGTATTTAGATCCAAATCGTATCGCCTTTTCTAAGAACGTAATCCCATCACCGTCAGGATTAAAGTATTGTGCTCTGTGAATTGAACCGAAAGAATCTAATCCTCCTGCTAGAACTAAATTTTCGAAAGCCTTTTTATTTGCAGAACGAAGGTCAATTCGTTTTACTAAATCAAAAATAGACGTATATCGTTGGTCTTTTCTATGCTCTATAATTGTCTCAACTGCACCACGACCAACACCCTTAATGGCACCCATACCAAAGCGAATAGCCTGTTGATCGTTTACAGTAAACTTATAAAACGATTCATTTACATCAGGCCCTAAAACATTGAGTCCCATCCTCCGGCATTCTTCCATAAAAAACGTAACCTGCTTAATGTCGTTCATATTATTTGAGAGTACAGCAGCCATATACTCAGCTGGATAGTGTGCTTTTAAATAAGCGGTTTGATAACCGATCCAAGCATAGCAGGTGGAATGGGATTTGTTAAAAGCATAGGCCGCAAAAGCTTCCCAGTCTTTCCATATTTTCTCCAATACCTCCTCTGGATGTCCCTTTGCTTTCCCACCGTCAATAAACTGTGGTTTTAGTTTTTGCAGTAATGCAAAAATCTTTTTACCCATAGCTTTTCGTAAAACATCGGCATCCCCCTTGGAGAAACCAGCAAGCTTTTGTGATAACAGCATCACTTGCTCTTGATATACTGTAATACCATAGGTTTCCTCTAAAAACTCTTCCATTGCAGGAAGATCGTAGCTGATCTCTTCTTGTCCATTTTTTCGGTCAACAAAACTTGGGATATACTCCAAAGGTCCAGGACGGTACAAGGCGTTCATTGCAATCAAATCACCAAAAACTGTTGGCTTAAGATCCTTCAAATATTTTTGCATTCCCGCAGACTCGTATTGAAAAATACCTACGGTTTCTCCACGCTGAAATAATTCATATGTTTTTAAATCATCTAAAGGAAAACTATCCGGATCAAGTTCAATATTGTGTTTAAATTTCACCAACTTTACGGTATCCTTGATTAGTGTTAGCGTTTTGAGTCCTAAAAAATCCATTTTCAATAGACCCGCTTCTTCAACAACTGAATTGTCAAATTGGGTAACAAATAAATCAGAGTCTTTGGCTGTTGCAACGGGTACAAACTGGGTAATGTCATCTGGTGTAATAATTACTCCACAGGCGTGTGTCCCTATATTTCTGAGTGATCCCTCCAGTACTTTAGCTTGTTGAATAGTTTCTCCAGAGAGGCTTTCCTCTTCGGCTAAATTCTTAATTTCATTTACTCGGAGTACTTCTTCTGATCTTAGCTTTTCTTTCAGTTCCTGATCGGAAGATTCAAATATTTTTGCGAGCTTAATGTTGGGAAGAAGCTTTGCTATTCTGTCTGCCTCCCCGAGAGGCAGATCCAAAACTCTAGCTGTATCCCGAATGGATGATTTGGCAGCCATTGTCCCATAAGTGATGATCTGAGCGACTTGATTTGAGCCGTATTTTTCAATCACATAGTCTATGACTCGCCCCCGCCCCTCATCATCAAAATCAATATCAATATCCGGCATACTGACACGATCAGGGTTTAAAAATCGCTCAAAAAGTAGGTTGTATTTAATGGGGTCAATATTGGTAATTTTCAAGCAATAGGCTACAACAGACCCTGCAGCCGACCCCCTTCCTGGTCCAACAGAAACATCCATTTTTCTTGCTGCTGCAATGAAATCTTGAACAATTAAAAAATACCCCGGATAACCCGTGTTTGCTATGACATCTAACTCAAAGTCAATCCGATCTTGAATTTCTTTTGTCAGCTCTGAATACCGTTGCTTCGCTCCTTCATAAGTGAGGTGTCGCAAATACTTATTTTCTCCTTCTTTTCCGCTGTCTTTTTCTACGTGAAACGCTTCTGGAATATCAAACCTGGGCAACAAAACATCTCGAGCCAATTCAAAAGGTTCAATTTTATCAACAACTTCTTGAATATTCAAAATGGCTTCAGGCAGATCCTGAAACAAAACTTTCATTTCTTCAGGAGATTTAAAATAATACTCTTGATTGGGGAACCCATAGCGGAAACCGCGACCTCTACCAATAGGGGTTGCTTGTTTCTCTCCTTCTTTTACACAGAGTAAAATATCGTGGGCATTGGCCTCTTCTTTATGTGTATAATAAGTGTTATTTGTTGCGATTAAGGGGATGTTATGCTTTTTTGAAAACTGAACCAAAACCTCATTTGCACGGTCTTCTCCCTCTTCGTTATGTCGCATCAATTCAATGTAAAGATCTTCTCCAAACTGAGTGTGCCACCATTCCAATGCTTCTTCAGCTTGTCTATCCCCAACATTTAAAATCTTTGATGGGACCTCCCCATAGGTATTCCCTGTAAGAACAATTAGATGTTCTTTATAGTGTTCTACTAACTTTCGGTCTATTCGTGGTACATAATAAAATCCAGAAACGTATGCTGCAGATGTTAGTTTTGCTAAGTTGTGATAGCCCTCCTTATTTTTTGCTAAAAAGACGATTTGATATCCGTCATCCCTTCGCGTTTTATCTAGATGATCTTCACAGACATAAAATTCACAACCAATAATCGGTTTTATCTTATGATCGGAATCTTTATTGTGAGCCGTCAGTGCCTTGATAAAATGAAAAGCGCCCATTAAATTGGCGTGATCCGTCAGAGCCAATGCACTCATTTGATGCATAGCTGCTGCATCTACCAGCTGATTTATCCTTGAGGTAGATTGCAAAACTGAAAACTGGCTATGATTATGTAAATGAACAAAATCCGCCGTCGCTAATTCGCCAATTACCACGTCCTCTGGAGCCTGAGTTGCCGGTTTATTCAACTCTTTTTTTAATTTTTTTGAGGCCTTTTTTAAATTCCGATGCTCAAGGCCTATTAATTTAAATGGGGTTATGTGTTTCCTTAAATCTGCAGACTGCGCTATGCTGGATAAAGCTTTTGGATGTAGCTTGTCTTGACGAATTAATTCCAAAAATACTCGAGAAGTCGCTTCAACATCAGCTGTTGCGTTATGTGCTTCTTCAAATCCTACTTGAAATAAAAAATGGTACAGTTCACTAAGCGTGGGCAGTTTATACTTCCCACCTCGCCCTCCTGGGAGTTGACAAAGTTGTGCCGTCTCTTCTGTACAAGTATCTATCACTGACTTTTCTTCTAGAGGATCTCTTAAACCCAATCTAAGGTATTCAGCTCCCATAATGTTTCGGTCAAATGAAACATTATGACCAATAATAAATTCAGCTTGACCTATAGCTTTGTTGAACTTAGTTAAAACTTCTGTCAAAGGAACTCCATCCGCTTCTGCTAAAGCTGTAGAAATACCATGTACTTGTTCTGAATCAAAAGGTATGGTGAATCCATCCGGTTGAATTAAGTAATCTTCGTGTGAAAGCAACGCACCTTCTGCATCATGGATTTGCCATGCAATCTGAATACATCGTGGCCAATTTTCACTGTCGCTAAGTGGAGCATCCCAGCGTTTAGGCAAACCAGTAGTTTCGGTATCAAAGATTAAATACATCTGTTAAAAGTAGCAAAACACTTTTGCCTGAAAAAGCAGTTTTAGAGGGAGTTATTAACCGTAATTCACAATTGAAAATTTTGAGATGCATTAATGGAAAAAGAAGTTTTAAAAATTAAATGAATTTTAATCTTAGGAGATTATCTTTACCAAAAAAGAGCGATTAATACTCTATTAAACGTATTCGACGAACTTCCTACCCAAAAATCGCTAGAAACAGCTTTTTTTGAAAAAAAGTGTACCCATTTAAAAGGTTTGGTAGGTTCTGGATTCAGTTTTCGGATTGCTTCAGCCTTTCAGAAAAACAAACAGTTTTTACTTGTAGTACTCGACGATGCTGAGCAAGCAGCATATTTTCTGAATGATTTTGAGCAACTTTTGTCTCCCAACGAGGTCCTTTATTTTCCCGCTAGTTATCGAAAGCCATATGCCCCTGAGAGTACAGACAATGCCAATATTTTGTTGCGCGCAGAAGCAATGAAAAAACTAAGTACCTCTAAAAAACCACGTATTGTGGTGACTTACCCTCAGGCTGTTTTTGAGAAGTTAATCTCGCATAGTACACTAAAAAAAATTGGGATAACATTAAAAAAAGAGAGCATTGTTTCTTTGTCTTCTGTTAATGAGCGTCTTTTTGAAATGGGATTTGAACGAGTTGATTTTGTGACAGAACCCGGAGAATTTGCAGTAAGAGGGGGAATTATCGATGTGTTTTCTTATGCCTACCAGCATCCTTATCGAATTGAATTTTTTGATGATACTATTGAGCGTTTATCTAGTTTTCAAGTAGAAAATCAAAGGTCTGTTACCGCCTTTAATATTATTGAGATCTTACCAGATACCTCTAATCTTGAGTCTACTGCGCAACGAAAAACTATTTTAGAATTCCTCCCTGAAAACAGTAGTTTCATTCTAGGTAATTTTGATAAAATAACCGATCGCCTTCAAAAACTGTACGAAAATGCTACAGATGCATTTGAGAAATCTGGAGTCCAATCGCAATATCCCCCAGAGACTCTTTTTGTAAATGCTAAGGAATGGGTTGCTGATTGTAGTGAAAAATCCATTTTGCTTCTAGAGCGAACGGATCAACTACCGATTAGCTCTGTTGTTTCTTTTAAACAAAGTCCGCAACCTGCCTTCAATAAACAATTTGATCTATTGATCGAATACCTCAATAAAAACAATGAAAAAGGATTTAAAAACACCCTTTTCTGTAGTCATGAACAACAAGCCAAACGATTTCATGATATTTTTGAAGAACAAGAGCAAACGGTTCATTACACAACTAAGGTCATCCCTCTTTATCAAGGTTTTGAAGACTTAGAAGTCAATTGGGCATGTTTTTCAGATCATCAAATTTTTGAACGGTATCATAAATTCAGATTAAAATCTGAAATAACAAGAAAACAGGCGTTGAGTTTAAAAGAACTAACTCAAATGGAAGTTGGAGATTTTGTGACTCATATCGATCACGGTATTGGAAAATTTGGAGGGCTTCAAAAAATAGAGGTAGAGGGAAAATTCCAAGAGGCAATTAAATTAATCTATGGAGAGCGAGATATCTTGTACCTGAGTATTCACTCACTTCATAAGATAAGCAGATTCAATGGTAAAGAGGGTTCAACTCCTAAGCTCTATAAACTTGGTTCCAAGGCATGGAAAGCACTTAAGCAAAAAACCAAAAAACGCGTCAAAGAAATTGCATTTAATTTGATCGAACTTTATGCTAAAAGAAGACAAAAAATTGGTTTTGCGTTTGCTCCTGATAGTTACTTACAATGGGAATTAGAGGCCTCCTTTTTATTCGAAGACACCCCCGATCAGAGTAAAACTACTGCAGCTATAAAAAAAGACATGGAATCTACACAACCTATGGATCGTCTTGTCTGCGGAGATGTTGGTTTTGGAAAGACTGAAGTTGCTATACGCGCCGCATTTAAAGCAGTTGACAACAGTAAGCAAGTTGTGGTCCTTGTCCCTACCACTATTTTAGCCTTTCAACATTATAAAACATTTAGCTCACGACTAAAAGAACTCCCTGTTAGGGTAGATTACCTCAACCGATTTCGTTCAGCTAAGGATAAAAAACAAATTCTTATTGACCTTCCAGAGGGCAAAATAGACATTCTAATTGGCACCCATCAATTAGTAAGTAAAAATGTTCAGTTTAAAGATTTGGGCTTATTGATTGTGGATGAAGAACAAAAATTCGGAGTATCTGTAAAAGAAAAAATCCGTTCGCTTAAAGCCAATATCGATGTACTAACACTCACAGCAACACCCATCCCAAGGACACTACAATTTAGCTTAATGGCTGCTCGTGATCTCTCTGTTATCGCTACAGCTCCTCCCAATAGATATCCTATAGAAAGTGAAGTCGTCCGTTTTAGTGAAATTCAAATCCGTGATGGAATTCTCTATGAACTTCAGCGTGGAGGGCAGGTTTATTTTATTCATAACAGAGTAGAAAACATCAAAGAAATTGCAGGGATGATTCAACGCTTGGTTCCTGATGCAAGAGTTGGGATTGCGCATGGACAAATGGAAGGTAACAAACTTGAAAAAACGCTCTTAGGATTCATGGAAGGTGCATTTGATATCCTTGTTGCCACGACCATTATTGAAAACGGTCTGGATGTCCCCAACGCAAACACTTTATTTATTCATAATGCTCAAAATTTTGGGCTAAGTGATCTACACCAAATGCGAGGACGTGTTGGAAGAAGTAATAAAAAAGCCTTTTGTTATTTCATTACCCCTCCTCTAACTGCAATGAGTAGTGATGCACAAAAGCGAATCAAAACCATAGAGCAATTCTCAGCACTGGGATCAGGTATTCAAATTGCTATGAAAGATCTCGAAATTCGAGGGGCTGGAGATCTTCTTGGAGGAGAACAAAGTGGATTTATAAACGAAATAGGCTTCGAAACCTATCAAAAAATCTTACAAGAAGCGATAGACGAACTAAAGGAAAATGAATTTAAAACCCTTTATGCAGAAGAGCAAAACGATTCCTTGAAAACCTATGTAAAAGAAGTGCAGATTGATACTGACCTCGAAATCTACCTGCCCGATAATTACATCAATATTGTTAAAGAAAGACTAGCGCTTTACCAACAACTCAGCACCCTTAAAACAAATGATGAATTGAATGAGTTTGAAGCACAATTGATTGATCGATTTGGGCCGCTCCCTGAAGAGGCCAAAGAACTCATCGAAAGTGTTCGATTAAAATGGATTGCCACTAAACTCGGAATGGAAAGACTACTGTTAAAAAACAAGCGCTGTATTTGTTATTTTATTGCTGACCAGGAAAGTAGCTTCTTTCAAACACCAAACTTTTCTCATATCCTTACTAAGGTTCAAGAAAATCAGGACCGCATGATTTTGAAAGAAAAAAATACAGGACAAGGACTGAAACTTCTTTTGAGTCTCAACAATGTAAAAGATGTAACTTCAGTTAAAAAAATACTTGAAACACTTATACTGCCTACAACAACTTCAAATTCTTAATCACTTTAAAGGCAATATTCACCTGATCTTCATGCATCAGAATTGTAAATTCATTGGAAGTGGAAATCACTTCATTGACATTGACTCCCTCCCAGGATAACCTCTGGAATATAAAATAGTAAATTCCCGGAATAGTCACATTTTCATCAGGAAGCTTTATCGTAATCGATGAAAGATTGGTCGTTTTTGACCTACAAATTTCATCTTTAAAGAGCTCATCTACGACACTTGAAATATTTTGATTTACAATAATATTACATTCTGAAACCCCTCTAGAAGAAGTATAAAACACTTCTTTATGCTGTTCAATTTTTTTTAATAAGTTGGCTTGAGCAAATAGAATACTATCTGAAATAAGAAAACTGTAATCCACTAAAGAGGAACGAACGGTAATGTCTCCTATGTTTTTTAAAACCTTTACTATTTGCTTCGTTTGCACAAACTCCGCAGTATCAGAAATCCGTTTTAAAGCCATTACAATTGCACCTGGTTTAACGGGTTTCTTGATTAACGCTTCTATATCATCTTGGATATGACGAGAAAGGGAGGTAAGATTAATAATACCCTCCGATAAAGCTGATGATAAATAAGGTTTTGTTTTAATGTATTCTACTACAGTAGAGGCGATAGTCTTCATTCAATATGCTTTTCTGCAACAAAAGTAATTATTTAAAACAAAATGTTATAAATAACACATTATTCCCAACAATTAAATGCGTTTTTTATATGCTTTAAATGCCATTTATCCTGTTTTACAGTGATTGCAATGACATCGAATCTCACTTCTAAATCGATATTATTTTGTTCCATATAGTTATTTACCGCACCAACTAGAAGTTGTATTTTTTATGAAGAAATAAATTTTTCTGGTGAACCAAAAAAGTCAGTGCTTCTAGCCTTAACCTCTACACAGATTAAGGTCTCTTTTTTTTGCATCAATAAATCAAC
>Ga0075476_10001718_pt1 | contig 10380 bp, 12 predicted proteins | sample DEB08_DNA_5_FD_76339 | JGI IMG/M metagenome (GOLD analysis project Ga0075476, IMG submission 76339) | Aqueous microbial communities from the Delaware River and Bay under freshwater to marine salinity gradient to study organic matter... | ecosystem: Environmental > Aquatic > Marine > Coastal ...
CCAAGTTCCAGTTTATAAAGGAATAGGGGTATGGCGTATGTTTTTCCTGCATTGTAAATCAAGTCATCTGCAACAGCACGGGGACGCACACCATTATCCAACTTGAACTTATCATCACGACAATGGAAGTGCATGAGTTTCTCTGCATACCTACGATTAACTACGAAGGCTGCAGTGGAGTAATCATCCACGTATCTAGGATGGATGTTTGCAACTAACTTACGGGGATTGATAACCGCAATTTGCAAACAGTCCCAATCATATGGAACCCTAGACATGAACTCCCTCCAAGAGAAGGGCCAGTGTTTCACGGAACAGAAGTCACAATCATCCTCCATGAAAACACCGTAGGGTGCATCAGTTGTATCATACCAATGTTTGATGGCTTTGAGGTGTGAGGTTACACACCCAATCTCACCAGCAGAAACTGCATTTGGATATGCACCAGAAATGATTTCTGATAGATCACTCACTCTACCATCAAACGCAGAGATGCGTTCGTAGTTATCAACTTGCCAATAATTAAGTTGATCCTGCATCCACTTCCATCGTTCTGGTTGTCCATCCAGATTGATGATATAAAGAGGACCAAAGTTCTTGAGTTTGTATGCAGACTTGTTACGATCCATGTTTTGCAATCACCTTTTCAATACTAGGAAGATAATACTTCTTCAGAACTTCGACCCAATCAAACTTCTTCGAATACTCTTTGATCTCATCACGATGTTTTACAGAGTATTCTCTGTTCTTGATGATCTCTTTTTCAACATATTCAATGTCGTTGACTTTATCTTCTGGGATGACTGTGATGAATTCCTTTTCTGTATCCAAATTAGCCTTACCCCACTCACATACTACCACACCAAGTCCCGCAGCCAAAGCTTCCATACACACAAGTGGATGAGCTTCACCATCTGAGAGAAGAACTAAGTTACCGTACTCGGTGAGTTCATTATACAATCTATCTTTGGACCATTCTCCAAGATAGTTCTTCGAAGTATTGAACCGATCATCTGCAAGATTACCAGCATACCAAAGACTATCAATTGACTGGAAGAGATGTTGTCTCTTACGGTAGTCAATCTTTGCAAGGTAGATACTACGATCAGGATACTCAGGATCCTCGACGTAGTTAAACTCATCAGTGTTTACACCATTCGGAGTGACGTAAGTCATGTCCTTAGGAATATCAAACATGATGTTATAGATCTTCTGAATACCTCTAGACAGACAGAAGATATTTGGTTTCACACGAACGAATTCATTGGCTACATTAATGTAACCATTGAACATCTGAGGGCGTTCCAGATATCCAAAGTGACTTGTGATTGCATTTGGATATTGAATGTATGGGACAATAGGAACAAACTCATCGTAGTGTACATGTACGAAGTCTGGACGAAAGGAATTGACTTCGTTGATGATCTGTCTCGCGTCTTTAGTGTTGATAATCTGAACCTCATGGCCCAGTTTTTCTAGTGCGAGCTTGGTGTCCCAAACCAAGATTTCTACAGCACCCCATCCCGTTGGTGGGATAGGCATAATACCAGGACCAATCAGTGTAATTCTCATTTCATTTGTTCTAATTTTAAATATTCAAAATCATCTCTATACAATTGATAGATATGACTTTTTAATTCATCATCAAAGAAAATAGAATAGTCAGAAGGAAAAGATTTGTATTTCCACCATTCAAGAACAGTAATATTCCAAGGTTCACTTAGATTGTTTAGACTGTCTAGTTTTGGAGTAAAGTGACTTGATCTACCTTTTTGTTTTAAACTTTCTTTTGATGCATCTATATTTACCCCCACTTTTTTTGCGGGTATTTTGAAACACTCTGGTAAATCTTCAACCCAAATTATATCATCAAACAAAAAATCTGGCGCATTGCATGATTGTTTTTTAATATGATCATCTCCCCGATGAACAAGCCTAGGAGAGATATTCAAACAGAATTTTTTGAAAGTTAGATTTCTGATTGGAAGTAGATTATCAACTAATGCATAACTTGAAACTTGTTTTTGTGATAATCGTTCTCTCCTCATGTAATCATTAGTGTCAATATTATAATGTACGCAAAGACCACCATTAATATCAACGACTTTATCAGCAAAGAGACTTACAACACGATTGTACGGATTTCTTGCCAACAAAAACCGATAGTCTCTATCGGTTGATACTTTCATCCATGTATTGTCTAGAAGAGATATTCCACACTTAGGAGTTCCCCATGCATGTTTTCCAACTTGTATCATCTCACACTTTTTTTAATGTTAGTGTACCATCTCCATTGTCGATCCACTCAAGAGTGTCTCCTTCAACCCAACTAAGATCTTCAAGAACCTTATCAGGAATAGGAAGAACTAGATCATCTCCATCTTGTTCAAGAGTTACAATCATTTTAGTTTCGAAACATAATCAGAACAAACACCGAAACAGTTGGTCACTTTCAACATGTCCCAACTCATCTTGTTCCATTCTGGCATAACAATCACAGTGTTTTCTGTATAAGTTTTACCAGGATAGGCCCAAATGTTTTGTTTACTGGTTAAGGTGTAATCATCTTCCTGATGCCAGAAATAGTTGTACCCACTAGTTTTGGTGGAGAACTCATGAAGAGTTGTGATATCTTTGCAATGAACCCAAAGATAATCTTGTTTACCAGCCAACCAGAACCAAGTAATCATATACTGAGGTTCGTCATGTCCCAACCACAGTCTGTCTGTAAGTGGATCATAACGAACATCAATCTCTACATCATATCCCTGTTCAATACAGGAGATAATTTGTTCTGGACTATTTTCTGTTGATGGATCTGGACCATCTATATTAGCCCGATGAGCAATCAGTTTCATCCGAACATGTCCTCCAAACTCAACTGATACTCAAACAGTTTGTCAATGTCACCTCGACCTTCATTGTCACGAACAACACGAACAGGTAGTCTAACAGGAACGACATTAGTTCCTCCATGAACATGAAGATAGTTAAACATCTTCAAAGGCTCATTCAATGAAGGACCCCAAAGTTCATGATTATGTTTCTCCACTAGACTGTCTACATTAGAATAGACTTTCATCGTGTCCAGATAGTTTGGACCAAAGAAGAAAAGAAGATCTGGGAAACGTGGATGGTGATCAGAAAGATAGAACCGATCATTATTCAGTTCGTTCAGATCTGGTAGACGGTAGACAAGATTATCAAGTCTGGAGAGGACGATAAAATCATATTCATCCTTATAAGGCTCAACCATATTACAAACACTCTCAATACTATAGAGAGAAGAGAGAATGTTATTGTAGTTCTGATCATTCCATCCGTCTTCTGGACGGAAACCTCTACTATCAATAAGTTTTCTGGAATGTTCAGAGAAGGCAAACTTTTGAGGTTTCTCAACCTCCATTACCTTCGGACTATAAAACTCCCCAATCAACTGAGGAGAGTTAGGTTCGATTGGACAAGAAGAAATCCTACTCCATGTAGAAAATTCATACTCAGTTTGTTCTTCATCAAACCAAGTATGAACATAAACATCAGTCTCATACTTGTTGAGGATCTCTCTAGTATGAGACTTGAGTGGAAAAGGGTTCTTCAGATATCGCGGTTGACCATGAAAAAGAAGAGCGACTTTCATCAAACTTCACCCTTATAGTGTTCTAAGAAATAGTTGAGGTCTTCTGGAGTTCCGATACCCCACATACCGTCCTTATCAATCTCTTTGATACGGATCTTCTTACCATCACCGATGGCTTCATTGAAGACGGGGCAGACATAATATTCGTTATTGACACGAATGTCTTTTGCAATCATTTGTTCCGCATACTTAACGTAGTCAGAACCTTTCTTCCAGTAGTAGATACCTACAGTTGCATGTTCAGAGATAGGCTTCTTCTCAGCAACTTCGGCGACGTAACCATCCTCACCCAGTTTGGCATAAGACCACTTAGGGTGAGTTGCAGGGAAGGTAATAATTCCACCATCGATACCATCGTTTTGGAAGGCATACAAGGTTTCATTACTATCCCACTCTACAAACTGATCAGAGTTGGCCATGATCAGTGGTTCATCGTTGTTGATGAATTCCTTCGCAAGTAGAGTGGTGCAAGCTGCACCTTCGGTGATACCGTCAACCTGTACAATATTACACCCTGGAGCAACAAGAGGCAAGAGGTAATTAAGATTGTACTGTTCATAATGTTCTTTCTGTACGATGAAGGTATAGTTGGCCTTAATGTTCAAGTTCTCAACAACCACTTGGATCATTGGTTTACCCTTGACTTCAATCAAAGGTTTGGGGAAGGTATAACCCTGAGAGGCAAACCGACTACCACGACCAGCCATGGGGATCAAAACATTCATTGTCTTACTCTCCCATGCAACTTTCTTTTTGGTTCCGTTGAGGATTTTTTTGATACGATCAATTTTAGATTGGTCCAGATCTTTCCGATCATCCACAGGAACAAGATGACACTTACTATCCAGAGCACCTTGCCTACCAATATGACTATCTTCGATGATAACAGTGTCATTGGGTAGAGCTCCAAGTGCAGTCATGCACTTCCAATACATTGCAGGAAATGGTTTGTTACGAACCACGTCTTCATTGGAGACGTACATGTCAACGAACTCAAGAAGACCAAGACGCAACAGAATGATCTTCACTGTATTACGAATACTGTTAGATGCAACTGCAATCTTATATCCTGCATCTACAAGTTGTTGGAAGTATCCCATCAACTGATAGTCTTTTGCAACACAGTCGTTGAAGATCTTGAGAGTAGCTTCTTGTTTTTCTCTCCAGATCCTATCGTATTGATCTACAGGAAGACCTTTGTTCTTGGTAAGAAGTTCTAGTTTGGCTTTCGTAGGAAGACCATCGTAGATACTTACATGTTCTTCCCTAGAGATTGTATACTCAGGACCAAGAGCCTGGTTCAGAGCTTCATAGTGATAATCTTTACTGTCGATTAATACACCATCAAGATCAAAAATAACAAGTTTCGTCACATGTCCCTCCAAAGGCGATAACCAAATTTATTTTTTGTAACTGGGAGTTTATGATGGTTCTGTGCGTTCCAACCAATCAAAGTTTCTGGATTGATTGCAGCTCCTTCTTCGATGATAGTCTCAAGGTTGCTGCAAACACTGAGATATTTATCCATCAGTTCAGAGGAACCAAACGCAAAGTGATCGTTAATTCCATAATCCAAATGAGCATACTCATCAAATACATTAACAGTGTTGAGGTCATAGTCATCAAGAGGTCCAATGTCTTCAAAGAAGTATTCGTCCGTTCTCAATCTTACCACACAGTCATACTTGAAGTCGTTCTCTTCTTCATACTTTTTCTTGAGATCATTGGCCTTCTCAAGACTGTAGAACATAGAGATAATATTGTTCACTGGATGAGGAAACCTAGGATCTGGGCTCCATTCAGAAACAAACTCTTTGGGTTCTTCAAACTCTAGAGCCTTTGGGTTCCACTTCTCTTCCATGAAAGGAATAAGATCTGCATCCCACTTACCACGATCCTTATACTGATCCCAGAAGTATGCACCAACCCAACTCTTGTCATACCAGACGTGTGCAAATACATCCACTTCCCAGTCTGGATTGGCTTCGTAGAAGTTCAACCTATGGTTTTGATGACACTCACGGAGGTGTCTAGGTTGTCCAGAGTAAATTAAGGCAAGTCTTTTAGTTTGGGTCTTCATTGTTTCTTACAACAAAACATGGCATGTGGATGGGAGCAAGATCAGAGTTTGAAAAATATCTTTGATAAGTAAAGAGTTTAAAACATTCTCCATATGCACCAGGCATTTTGGAGACATCTTGAACACACCTTTCACTCATCATATAGGAATAGATCTTATTTGTTTTCAGGAACTTAGTTCCCATGATAAACGCAAGATCTGGGAAACCATTGTGATGGTTTGAAAGATAATACTTACTCTTATCGAGCTCGTTGAAATCTGGGAAGTGTTGAATGTTAAGATCTGTTCTTACCAGGACGATTAAGTCATGGCGTTCTCCACCTTCAGAGAGATATTGTTCGTAAAGTTCTGACGTTTTCTCAATCGAATAAGCCTGGGACAAGAAGTTACTCAGATTGTTTCTGGTAAATCTACCCTCAGCTTGAAACCTTTCGGTTATAGCATTATATAGGTCTTCATTAGAGAAGGTCTTTGAGGGTTCAGTCTCAAGTTTGACTGGATTATATCTTCCCTTAATTACATCAATTGCGTTTCCAGTAACTTGGAGTTTCTGTTCATCAAGGAAGGGATGGAATGTACCACCACCTTCCCACTTTGAATAAGAATAACTCTTCTCGTCTGGAGACCACCAGATGTGAGAGAACACATCGGTGTCATACTTATCAAAGATAAACTTTTTCTGTGACGCAAATGCGTGTGGATTATCTAGAAATCTAGGTTGTCCAAAAACAAATACTGCAACTCTCAAATCACAATCTCCTTAGCAACTTTTTTCACAAGACCTTCAATATCTAGGTTAGGTTCCCAACCCAGTTGTTCCTTAGCCTTGTGATAAACACCCTTAGAGTATCGTGTGGTCTCCTTGGCAACGATCTCTTTGTTCAAAGGATATGGACCCTCAAACAGATCTGGATAACGGTCCCAGAGGTCCTGGGCGTCCTTGTGTGCAAGAGGAAGATCAGTCTCTAGAGCTTCACGAACCCATTCACCAATCTGATTGACACTACAGGTGATACCTGTGCAGACATTGAAGACATCACTTGGTTGTTTCTCAATGCAGACTTCAATCATCCCACGAATATCATCAACGTGAATGAAGTCACGAACCTGAGAACCATCACCACTCAGAACAGGACTGGATCCATTCTTGAACTCACGGACAAGGAAATTGACAAGAGGAGGATTAGGACGTGTGTGATCACCATCGGGACCAAACACATTGAAGAAACGAAGAACACCCACCTTGATACCGTAGTTCTCAGTGTATGCGTTGATCAGATCTTCAGCCATCTTCTTGGAGAGGGCATAGTAGAGAGTTGGATTGATATCCAAGTCCTCATGGAAGTTCAGTGAGTTAGTGTTCTCATAAACTGCACTAGTTGATGCATGAATAAGATATGCACCAGTGTGTCGGGCAAGTTCCAACATGTTGGAGACACCAATCACATTGATACGAAGACATTGAGCCTTGTTAGTTTCACAATCAGGAAGAGATGAGATTGCAGCCAGATGGATGATCACATCCCAGGCTTCCATCAGATTGGTGTTGACGAAGTTCTCGTCTTCAATATCACCAACAATAACTTTACCTTCAACCCCATCAAGGTTTTTCAAGTAACCGTTCCTGAAGTTATCGGTTGCAACAACTTCATGACCCTGTTCTTCAAGGTGACGACAGAGACCACAACCAATGTTACCACCAGCACCAGTGACTAGGATTTTCATAAGAACTCTCTCAAATTGTTATTGTTTCTCGGTAGATTGATTGATCCGCAAGCGGGATATGGATTGGAAGCTGCAAAGTCATTGATGACAATACGTTGACTATGAGGCAGTCCCATCACAAGTTGGTGATATTTCACACCTTTCAATTCTAATTCATTGACAGTGATTTGTCTAGTTTTTTCTGGACGACTTGTTGTGAGTACAATATATGTTCTACCTTCATCGTACAGAAGATTTAGGTAATCAATGTTCTCTTGGATTGGCTCACCATCTCCAATGTAAGGAGGGAAGTGTAGTGATGAGTTTGTAATCAGTGTCCCATCAATATCGGTGAACAAAGTCTTGTAAGTCTTCTTATATTCCATCCACACATCTTTAGTTCCCCAGTCTTTGAAGTTAGTTGTCTTCAAAGAACTAAATGGTTGTCCATCCAACATCATCTCAAAGATCACATGACTGATATAACACTCACCAGGCATGTCTCTGATCGTCTCAAAGGTATCACAAAACTGTTTTGCAGAGTTGAACCCATAACCACCAGAAGAGAACGTAGAGCTGATAACTTTCTTCTCTACAATGTTTGTGACCGAACCAAAATCATCAATTGTGATATAACTCTTTGACCTTGCATTGATATTATCCATATCATTTAAGTCAAAGAATGCGACTTGATTATTTGTAGATGTCAACTCACATTCATAGTACCCATCACTATCTTTGATGAAGATAAATCCTTCGATGTTTTCTTTCTTGATAGCCTGATAAACAGTTTCTGATTGAGATCCTGTTGGTTCGGCAAGAAAGGTGGGTCTACACTTATCATAAAGACCAAGTTCTTTCATCTCCTCCATAAAACCTTCGAAGAACATATACTCGGTTTGATGTTCTCCAAGAAAAACGAATAGGATTTCATCAAAGAAGTCTAGATTTAATCCAGAGATGGCTTCACTTACCATCAGTCTATTGTTCTTTGGATGGGTCAACATCCACTTGGGTCTAGTACCAGGAAATCTACTAGATCGTCCCGCCATAGGAACAAGTAAAGTTTTCATATAGCTCCGTGTTTTCTATTAGATAAGATAGGATTGACTGATGAGTTGGATCCTTGAGATATGGTTGTATTCGTAATAAGTTTACAACATCCAATACATCAAACGCAAGTGTATTGATGTACTGTTCATATCTTTCCTCCATATTTTTCCAAATATAATTTGTCGATTGATACAATCTAATATTCATCCCATCATGAAGTCTGATTGACCAATGATAATAAAGATCTTGTTTTAGTTTGCAAAGATCAACAAGGAACGTATCGACAAAACTATCCAGAAAATCAATAAGATATAACTTCTTCTTGTGAAACAATATATTTGTAAACGTTAGATCACCATGACAGAAGCTCTTTGGAACGTTATAGTCAACATCAAGTGATTTTAGATATTCAACAAAGGGTGTTTGTTCAAGACTATCTAATTTATCGATCACCTTTGACTGAATGTTTTGAGTTCTAGAATGTTCAATCAGAAACTCAAAGTATTCATGTAGACCATCACAAATGAAATCAAGTTGTTTTGTATCCGCAGTAGTCAAGAATGAATTGAATGATGAAGCCTGAACATATTCCATATCAAAATAACTATCACCCCTAGAGATGACCCTAGGAGTAGATAGTCTGGTGAATACAAATTTAGAAAAATAGTCTTGTTTCTCTGATTGTTTCAGAAGTCTACTATTGTAGTTCTCATTGGAAGAACACTTTCTTATTGTGTTTCCAATTTTTTCAAGAGAACAACCAGAGAGACCTACTTTTAAATTCATACATGATACTTACTATTGTCTTTGGCTAGGTGAACCATCTTAGGTTGGAAGTCACATGCATCAGCAAAGACTTCAGGGAACGCATACTCAGGACCAAGAGTATGAACTCGTTCTTTGTTCTGTGCATAGAAGCCATTCAAGTGACTTTCATCATGCCATTTTGCGATCACATTGTTCTTTTCATCTTTCATGATGCGATCATGAAGTTCATCCATCATCTCCAACACATCTGGAACTCGACCACCCCAGAGACATCCCTGCCAGTAGATGGAGAAGTCATAATCCTCAGGAACCTTTGCAGTTGACAGAGGATTAGTTTCAAATGATCCAGGTGGTTGATTGTGTGGAGGGAAATCAAGGAAGTGACATGGGTGATGAACACCAAAGAAAGACTTGGTTCCAGTGTTATCAAAGAACTCTTCAGGAGTTACCTTGTCAACCACAGCCATGTCTGCGTCAAGGAAGACTAACCAATCAAACTTATTAATCTCTTCACGAGCCCTATTGATGATATCAAATCGATAGAGAGTAATGTATGGCCAATCTAAATGTTCTACTGGATATATGATGGCATTGTCTGGTACTTCAGGAACATTACCATCAGTAAAAACAAAGTATTGTTTCTCCACACCAGGGAGAAAGTTCTCTTCACATCGTTCATACCAAGATGGAAGGAAGTTGAGATACTTTCCAGTTCCAATGAATACTACAGCTACTTTCACTCAAGTACCTCCCAATGTTCAGGATAAAGATCTTTTGTATCTAAGTTTGCGTTGTCTGGACCAAACCACTTCTTAGGAGCAATCACTTCTTGACTATCAGCCAACCATGCACCCCACCAAGAGAAAGTAGAGTTTGCGATAATGTGTCCAGTACACAGAGACATCATTGCAAGATCAGTATAGTGTGAGTTACCCTCACTAATCAAGAACTTGTCATCATCTGCAAAGAGTTTTTGTTGTTTGCACCATGCAGGATCATCACTGAAGATTGCAACCTGACGACCACCAAGATCAAACTTATCTAGAGCTCGTGCATACCATTCAAGTTCAAGGTTGTGATGATTACCAGAGTTACGGAGGAAATCACCACGACGAATGTGAAGTGCAACAGGAGCTTT
>Ga0075476_10001733_pt1 | contig 10339 bp, 17 predicted proteins | sample DEB08_DNA_5_FD_76339 | JGI IMG/M metagenome (GOLD analysis project Ga0075476, IMG submission 76339) | Aqueous microbial communities from the Delaware River and Bay under freshwater to marine salinity gradient to study organic matter... | ecosystem: Environmental > Aquatic > Marine > Coastal ...
TTAATATAGTTAGATGTACTATCAGCTAGGTTTACTTGACCGACTGCTCTGTTAGCTGCCGTATCACTTTCCCACGAAGTTGCCAGTGTACCTGATGTAAAATTAGTTCCAGCAACAAGATAGAAGTTAACTCTTAATCCATTATTATTGTCATTATCAATAACTCCTGTGGTATCAGGACTATATGTAATTGTTTTCTTTTCCCAAGTATCAGCACTACTTATTGTGTATGTATTAGCAATACTTCTTCCGTCATCATCTTGGTATAACCATACAGAATAAGTACCTGTTTTATTTGATTTTACCCAAAAAGATAATGTAATACTTTCAGCGTTAGAAGTTCCATATTTTAAATGTTGTACCATTTGTGCTTCTATTATTTGCCTCATCATAGCATAACTACCAGCACTGAGTGACCCATTTGCTGTTGTACACTGGAATTTTTCAGAATAACCAAAACCTTGACCACTCGGAACATCAGTTGATTGAGAAACTGTCCAAGTACCAGCACTTGATAAATTATAATGAAATCTATCAGGAGCATACGGATATTGAGATGATGTCATTCCTGTTTGTATAGTACCCCTCTGTGAAATAGTCATATCACCATTGATGATGAGGTTGCGGAAGTTAGCTCCGCCTGTAGATAAGCCTGCTGTAGGTATTGTTGAAAAAGCCATTATTCAATCTCCTCTGGAAATTCGCCAAGCGGTCTAGTGAAAGTACCGTCTTGTTGTTCTGTGTATTCATATAAAGCTTTCAGCGCATCCACATCTGCCGCCGCATTAATAATTGTTTCCATATTATTAGAGGCTGTACGAACCGCCGCTCTATAGGTAGAGATATCTGCAGGTACAGAATACGCCGCAACCTCTGTCGCTTTCACGACATGCCAATCTGTTGGAGCAAGTAATCCTGCCGCCTGTTGTTTAATAACTGAAATCTTTTGTTCTTTTAATCCATACTGTTTGATATCACCTACAGCTTTATCGGAAGGAATCTCATCACCCTCTACAAATAAAACATTGTTTAAAGGCTTAGCAGTAGGAGTACCATAACTACCAGTAACAATCCCATTGTTAAAAGAGTATGTAATATCCGTATTAATGTAATACGCTTCATCCTTTTTGTTTTCGGAATTAACATTGATCTCATAAAGTCCTATCGCATTCCTTTCTGCTTCAGTCCATAAGGTGAAAATTGTTTTAGGATATTGGACACCATTAAGTTCAATACCTTTGCTAGAAGATACAGTCTTAACGAATTGATTATTTTCTACTAGAGCAAACATTAGCTTACGTTCAAGCTCCTTCCTACTTCATATAAATTTGTACCATCACTTCTAAATACGAGAATATCTTTTGCCGCAGCTGTTGTAGTTAAAGTTGGGGCTGACCCGTTAGTGAACTTGTAAACAGCGTTGAAGCTCAGAGTTCTAGAACCTGTACCATCTTGAATAACCATCAATCCGTAGAAGCCACCTGCATTTTGATTTGTAGGAGCATTGAGAGTTCTGTTACCACCAAGAGTTACTTTCGCAACCTGTTGTGTTTCTAAGTTCCAATCAATCGTAGCACCATCTGTTAGCGTTGCTTCAGCTACATAAAGCTGTGTTGGAAATTGAAATGATGTATTGCTGTTGAACATGCTAGCAGTAATAGAGTTAGCACCTGGTGTAACTGTTTGAACTGCTTTACCAATGAACACTGCATACATCGTATCCGATGCAGATGTTGCTGCAGATAATACTAAGTTTGTTCCATCAGCTGTATATGCATAAGATGCACCTGGTTCTTGGCGCACGTTGTTAATGAACAAAGCAATTTCATTCTCGTTAGCTACAGGATAATCAAGCGTATATGTAGTTGTGGCACTGGTTGTAAAGTGCTGAACAGAGAAGGTTGTATACTTCTCGGCTGGTTGATTACCTATATAACTCAATTCTTACTCCTTATGTTGATATATCATCTACTGCAGAAACCCATACGTCTGCGGAAGATGCTGTATCAGAAACTACTTTTAATGCGTCGCCCGATTGGACTACAAATTTCGCGCCCCCGTCTAGTACCTGCAAAGCTGAACCTGCGGGAATTGGCGCATCTTTGACCAAGTAAATATCATTACTTGAATCATTGATATATACATCTACGTTAATCGCGCTAGATGTGATATTTGCGACTGAGATTCCAACTACAGTATCATATGAGTTTGCAGTAAAGAGGGTAGCTGCGGAAGTTCCTACCGCGTTAGAAGTATATCTTCTAAAATTTTGTGCCATTCCTTACTCCTTTATAATGCAATCGCCATTGCGATTACGAATCCACTTGATGGAACAGTTGTCAAGTCCTGCCCATTTACTGTTGTAACTTGGAGGTCAGCTAATGCATTGTATACATTAGTACCATCCGAATAAACAAACGCGTCACGACCAGCAGGTACAGTGAATGTTGTACCGCTTCCAGTTGTTAAGATTATGTCATTACTATCTGCTGTATTGTTTAATGCCAGATACACTGTTTCCAGTGCTGGTATAGTAACCGTACAAGTGCCCCCTGGTGAACCGCCGAAGTTAAGGACAAAGTTTCTTCCATCTTCGTCAGCGTAAGAAGTGGGGTCAGTAGTAAATGTTAATGTATGTGTCGCACCTGATAACGTAACAGAAGCATAACCTGTAATCTTGTTCTCAAGACGTTTTAAGTTATCATTTGTTTGATCACCCCAGGTGTTATCGTTCTCACCTGTGGTCATTAAACGTAAGTTTAAGCCACCGCTACTCCAGGTAGATGCCATTAACTAATCCTTATAATTGCGTTACTTGCGTCTGCTGTTGGAAACTCAATGGTAAATGTACCATTAGAAACCGAATAATCTGCTCCGAAATCTAACACCATTACGGCGGAGTTAGAATCGTCTGTATTATAAATTATACAACCTCTTGTAGTAAATGTAGCACTTGACCATGATGTGTTAGCAAAATCACAAACTGCTGTTGATCCATCTAATGTTGGAGTGACACTTGTTAAAGTGTTACCACCAGTAGTGTATCCACTACCATTAGCTAGCTCATCACTATTTCCAGTTACGTCTGTGTAATTTGTGGTCGAGGCGCCGTATGTACCAGCTTGGGCTGATTGTGCTTTAATCAGAGCGATCTTAAAAGTATTACCTGTACCATTGGTAAAGTCGTGTTTACTTTGAAGAATCTCTTGTTTAAAGCTATTACATATTGCTGATGTAATTGCCATGCTTTATTGTCCTCTCTGCATTGTTCTTAGTTCACCATTACGAAACTCATCATTTCGCATTCTTACTTGTTCCTCATTCGCTAATGTTTGAATTGCTCGGTTATAATAACCTTGCCATAGTTCTATGGTTTGAGGTGTCTCTTTCATATATCCTATAGCTTCAATCAATGTACCGTATAGTATAGCGTCTGGGGCGTTATCACCTAGGTAAGTGTTTTGATTACCTGTTGATAACCCTGGAACTCTAATAGTATACCCTATTTCGACTGTTGTTGCAAGGGCTGGAGTTGGTCCAAACAAAAAATTAGTTTGACGGTTTCCACTTGTGTATGTCGTTCCAGTTTGATTTAAGGCATAGTATCGCACTGTGCCTGTATCAGTTGAAGGATTCTTGCTGTACTCTTTGATGAATGACTCATCTTTTTCCAGTAGAAAATCCCCGTTCTGAATCCTTAGATAACGCGGTATCACCATGTCCGAAGGAACAGCCACTGTTGCCGTGCCCCCTGTCAAGGATAGCGTTGAAACTTTTCTGAAAGCAGTAAGGTCTACTTCTTTGGCGATACGTAATTCCGCTAATTCAATACATAAATCAATAGGAGCTTTGCCGCTACCTGTTGCTGTAGTGAAAGACGTAGATTGGTTTTCTAGCCAATCTTGTACGTTTTGTTTAAGTTGATTGTATGTTAATCCCATTATGTACCCCAAGCATTAGCGCCCCAGGAATCTATACCCCATCCTGCGTTGTCTATTGCAATTGATATTGTACCAAATCCTGAGCTAAGTTGCAACCCGTCTGCGTCTTCTCCTGTGTTAATTATTGGAGTACCGATACCCGTTGCTGCTGATTGACTTGGTGATGTTATTGTTGAGCTTGCTTGGAATGTTAATGTTCCATGAGCTGTTGCAGATGATTGACCATCTACATTTTCTTGAGCACTAAAGTTTGTTGAACCTTGTGCTGATGTTAAACTTTCGCCTGTAGCTACATGAGTGGAGCTAGCACTTAAAGTTAAATCACCTCTAGCTGTGGCTAAAGATTGACCTGCCACATTTTCTTGAGCGCTGAAACTTAGTGAACCAAATGCTGTTTGTAGTAATTGTGAGTCTGCATCTTCTGCAGTGTTGATAGTAACAGAACCGCGTGCTGAACTTAATGCTTCACCAATTAGAGTGTAGCCTGTAGCAATTGTTGGAATAGTAAATGCAGTTTGGAGTAGCTGTGTATCTGCTTGCTCTCTTACATTAATAAAAACTTTACCTATAAAAGCTTGAGCTGGTGGTGAATAAGCTGAACCATAAATACCAAAGCGTACGGTTGTAGGTACGTTATCTACATCTGGTCTAGGATTATCTAATGATGTGGCTTCGGGTCCGAGCTTCGGTGGTGTAAGCTGTGGGTGTTTGGGCTCCCAATCTTTTTTATAAACTCGAAGCCCATTCCACTCTGTTCGCGCATCTTTGTAGCGTATCTTCCTGCCTGAACGATCGTCTATCAGATATGCATATTTACCTGAAGCTCTTTTAGCCATCGCTCTTAGTACCCGCGAATCTTAGGTTGAATATAAAAACTTGCTCTTTCTCTATCCTCTTCTTTTGCAAACTGCCACTCTTCCAAATAAATAGATTTTAATTCGCCGCGTCTAGCCGCATCTACTTTTGCTGGATTCTTGTTAGCTAATTCAAAAGCTAATCCGCTAATTAGCGCAGGCAAATATCTTCTAGGGATATCTGGGTTTTGAGTGTAGGTATCATTTACATCTTGTGGATATCTGATTGTCCAACAAAGTAATTGATAATAAGTTTGATTGGGTTGAGGAAATAAATGAATCGTATGTGACCCTGCACCTGAAGAATCAAATTGGCTGTTACGTTCAACTGCATATTGAACAGGTTTGCCGCTTGTTGATTTGTTAGGGTAGTTTAAATATTCAGATAAACTGATTCTTTCACATGTAGTATCAGTCACGGGTGATGTGTTTGTATCACGAACTGCCGCATCTAAGATGTCCAAGTATTGACCTGAAGCCATAGTTGCGGTTGACTGACCTTGTGTGAGATTGATTGTAGTTAAGTCAAGAGTGAATAGATTCACGCCTTCGTTAACCCATTTAGTTAAAAGTAAGTTAAGGGAACGTCTAGCTGTTACTAAGTCGTAACCCGACTTAAGTTCTAATCCGACGCGCTCATGCGCCTCTTGTATTATCTCAGCTATGTCTAAGCTGAATGTATATGTGCCAGAAGTTGCCACGTGCCCCCCTTACTAACAGTAAGTAATTGTTACCGAAGTAGTTGCTGTTAAATCTAAGTACACTCCATTTTCAAAAACCATACCATCTTCTGGTATTAACATACTCAAGCCATCAACACCAAAACCCACTTGTAGTTTTAATTCGCCTGAAGTACTTGTACCATCATATAGTTTAACAGTTGATGAAGCAACGCCTGCCGCTTGAATTGATTTAACTCTTACTCTGCCCAGAAAATCTCCTGTAGCATTTACTGCTAAACCAAATCTACCATCGGTAGTTCTAGTTGATGCTTTTACATCTGATTTATAACCCATTATAAACTCCTTGTTGTGGGGGAGTTGCCTCCCCCGTTAAATTATTTACCAGCAGTTGCGCCAGTATCTACTCTAATCCAGTTAGAACCGTCAGAAAATACTAAGTTTCCTGTACCATTACCTGTTGTCTCAGAAGCTTTTAATGCATCAGAGCAAAAGATAATTCTTCCTGTGTTTTCAGAAGCTGTTGGCAGATCATCAAACGCAATTGAAGTAGATGTAAATCCGTTGTTGGACACTACTGGTCCTGAGAAAGTTGTTGTTCCCATAGTCTATACTCCTTTTTTATATAGTCTGCTTTTGCAGTCTATGGTTGTTATTAGTTAAAGGAAGGGGGCACCTTTATGGTAAACCCCCTATCCAAATTAGTGATTAAGCACCTTGGTTTCCGTAGACACCTCTCCAGTCAGACCAGCCGAAGCTGTATCTTTCTCTGGCTTTGTATCGTACATTACCTGTTTCAAAGTCACCTTCCATCTTGGTATTCATCGCTGCTCTGTTGAACATCTTTGTACCATTAGGAGCGTCAGTTCTAATGAAGAATGCATCTGTGTCTGTGAATCTATGGTTTACATAGTATCCACCAGGAAGCATACCCATAGAGTTGATCGCATTGATGTCATTGTCAGCAGTACCAACTCGGTTTGGAGACTTCATTAGTCTTTCTGCAACAAACACCAATTGTCTTGGGATGTGTAAGGTTCTACCTTGAATTGCAGCAGGGATACCTTTGTCATCTGTAAATCCAGCAATATCAATTAATGCTGTTTCTAAAGATGTCTCAGATAAGTCCGCATAAGTAGCAGGTCTGTTAGAACCGTTGCTACCGTTTTGTAGTGGGTGCGCGTTAGAAATTAACGGCTGATTGTCACCACCTGTGTATGAACCGCTGAATGCATTGTTATACACGTTAGCTGCAGTAAGTTGCTTAGCAGAAGCCATTGCTCTTGCTAAAGCTTTAGTTAGTCTGGTTGACAACTTATCATATAAGTTATCTTCCATAGCTTCCTCAGTTAATGAGAATGCTAATGCTACAGTCTTGTGAGTGTATCGTGATACATACCCTTCACCTGAATCGGCGTAAGATACTGGTGCACCTTCGAACTTCTCACCTGCATTACCAAAGCCTGGGAAGAGTACTTCTTCTTCGAAAGCTCTGTTGGATGTTTCCTCATCGAACAAGACGGCATGCTCATTTTCGTATCTGTTATACTCAGTTCCGAAAATCGCGTTTAGCCCTGGCTCCAGTTCTTTAAGGATTTGTGCTCTTGATATAGCCATAATTTATCCTCCTATTATATTCCTGTTACGCCAGTAGCGCCTAGTCCAAATTGATGAGTATTGATTTTCACCAAAATATCCATAGATGTTCCAGCTGATGTAAAAGAATCATCTAACTCCGCACTACCTAATACAGTTAGTGGGAATGTGTTAGTTGTGTTCTTTGTGCTAGAATCTGCTACAAGACCTGATTTGTGTGTGATAGCACTACCTGTTGGTGATGCTACGATTTGTACGTTCTTACCTACGTCAGCAGCTGCAAGAGCTGTTGTGTCTTGATCTGCTTCGATTTGGAAGATGATATCTGGATCATCATATACGTACACTTTGTATTTGTCTTTAGCTACAGTTGAAGCTGGAATACTTCTGACAAACTTAACTTCTCCTGAAGCGTTGTCAACGTATTCGGCACCCCAGAAAACACCTACGACTGCGCCTGGTGAAGCTGCTCCCATATCAGTAACAATGTTACCTGATGAGAAAGTCACGAGATCGCCTTCGAAGAATGCACTAGGAGCGGTAGCAGCAATTCTGTAACCATTAACACCACTAAAGTTATTGGTTCTTACGATACCACCTTTAGCGTGCTTAACTGGCTTTAAACCATATGCCATGTTTTACCTCCGTTGTTATTGTTATGCAAAGCAGAGGTAATCAAACGATTAGTCCTCAAACTTTGCGTTTCTTCCTCCGCCTACTGAGACGGAAGACTGTTCGTCTTGGCTTATAGGTGCAACAGCGCTGTTGTTCTTTTGCAACTCGGAGTTGACTGCTCCTTCTTGTGCTTTGGTTTTGTTAGCAAAGTATTCATTTCTTTGGTCAACAATTTCTTGATCAACCTTCATCAAAATTAAATCACCTGATCTAACTATACCCGCATGTTTACCTGTGTCTAAAACATCCGCTTGCCAGTCGCCGCCAAGTTCTTCTGGTCTAACTGGCTCGTATCCTTGACGAGTTCTTTCATGGACATTTCCTGCGTGATCATCACCCAAGAGTTCATGTCGAACCCATCTATAGTGAACACCCTCTGGAGCTTTTGGAGTTTCCAATTTGCTCGGTGGAGTCCACGTCTTTTTGCGAGTACCCGAGGCTCGCGTTGTTCGAGTTGTCTTAGTAGCCTGTGTCATTCATCTACTCCTTATCTCGCCGAACTATCACGGCGCATCTTTTGTCGCGCATATTCTTGTAAAGGTACTCCTAACTTATTAGCAGTCTCTACTTCTGATTTAGTCAATGTGACTTTCTGTTTGCCACTGGGGGAAGTGCGCGTTCCACCCGCTACTACTTGTACTTTTTTCGCTGTGTTTGCTGCTTTGAATTTTTCAGGAAACTCAGAACGGATGCGAGCATCAAGTTCACTATAGTACTCATCAGGATCAGCGTCAGGATATACACCTTCATCTATTAACTCCTTATGTATTACCATGGCGGCTTGCGTCATAATCTTTTCAGATTGGTTTTGCCCACCAAACCATGCGTTCCTTTTTTGCCACTGCACCGCTCTTCTATCTGGTAGAGGAGTGTTTACCTGTGGCTTCGTAGCAGTTTCTTCAGCAGAAACTCTTTTAGTAGAAGCTGACTTCGCTTTCTCTTCATACTGTTTTACAATGAGAGACTCGGCTTTAATGGAAGCTAGTTTATCAGTAGCTTCTATTTCCTTATCTACATCACCATTCGACTTAGCATCTCGAAGAGTAGCTAGTACTTCTCTTTCTTGAGCTTTGAGTCTATCACCATACTGCTTAACTGCAGCTAGTTCTGACTCTGCGGATCTGCCTATCAGTTCTTCGCGTTCAGATTGAAACTTTTGTTTCTCTTCTTCTAACGCTTTTAATCTTTCCTCAAGCTCCTTACGTTGCTTGACTAGGCGTTTGATTCGCTTCTCAGCTCGTTTGCCATATTTGTTTTTGTCATCAGACTCTTCCTCTTCTTCTGGAGTTTCCGCGGATGCTTCTTCCTCTACAGGATCATCATCTTCGGCTTCATCAGTTTCGGGAGTTTCTGGTTCTGGAGCTGGCTGCTCTTCAGGTTGGCTCTCATCGTGCCCCCCTTCATCAATCTCAATCTCGAGTTCTTCCTCTTGATTAAGTTCTTCTTGTTTTGGGTCTTCTATCATTTATACCTCCGTCAGTTGCGAACTGCGTTTCACGCTGTGAACAATATAATACCACATTTTGTGGGTATATTGCAAGTGCTTATCTATGTTTTATTTTATCTGGTTCTGGTACGATTGCTACTACTTCATCATCATTGATGATTGAATAGTCTTCGTTTTCATACTTAAATTTAAGTCCAACGTACTTTCCAGTCAGCACATAGTCGCCTACTTTACACCATGTTGTTTCTGATTTGTCCAGATTCTTGTAGCATTCTGGACCCATATCCACTACTTGAGATACCACGCAAGCAAATTTCGCGAGCTCTCGGGATTGGTCAGATAACAAGATTCCACCTGATGTTGCCATTGGTGGTTCCCATGGTTTCAGTAACATACGATAGCCTTGTGGCTTTGGTAGTTTACTCATCATTACCTCCTGCAATGTCTTTGTACAATTTCTTGTACTCCGTTTCTAGTCTATCAGACATATCGTTTAATGTCTGACCGATACCTACAAGAAATCTGTAGGATGCGTAGTCATCAGCAGTCCCGCTGAGGAGTTGCTGATTATTGGCAGCAATTGCTTCTGCCAAAACTTTTTGCATACGTTCTTTGTAATTTCTAACTTGATCTAACATTGGTTCTCCTGTGACCTGAAAGTGGGGGGCACCTGGAAAGATACCCCCGAAAGTGAGATTACTTAATGTCTATAATCTTTTCCTTCTTTTCTTCAGGAATTATCTTTTTAAGTTTAACACAAAGTAACCCATCTTGCAACCCCGCATCTTCGACTATAAAGTCATCTGCTAGATTGAAAGACTTGGTAAAGTTCTTTTCAGATATACCTTTGTAGATTAATTTGTCAGTATCTTGCTTTTCTTTTTTCTTAGCTTTGACAGTTAAAGTATTCTCTGCGTACTTAACTTCAATGTCATCTTTAGAAAAACCAGCGACTGCCATTTCAATCTCATAGTTCTCTGCGTCTATCTTTTTAATGTTATATGGTGGGAATGATGTGTACTCGAATGAGTCCATTCTGTTGAATAGATCATCAAATCCTATCCAAAAGTTTTTGTATTGTTCTAGGCTTGTCATAATATACCTCCTTTGCAAGCGAAGTTTACTAGCCCCTTACGGCGGCTATGT
>Ga0075476_10001734_pt1 | contig 10339 bp, 8 predicted proteins | sample DEB08_DNA_5_FD_76339 | JGI IMG/M metagenome (GOLD analysis project Ga0075476, IMG submission 76339) | Aqueous microbial communities from the Delaware River and Bay under freshwater to marine salinity gradient to study organic matter... | ecosystem: Environmental > Aquatic > Marine > Coastal ...
AGAGTCTTCTCCACCTAGATCTTGTTCAAGAGCTTTGTAATCACCAGCAACTAAGTTTTGATCGACCTGAGCATTGGTATTGCGCTGAGCGGTTTCGATAATTTCACCAATGATGATTAGTGCTAACACCGTTCTAATTTGTGTGCTGCCTTGATCATTGGTCTCTACTGGAACCAACTCTCTAAGCTCATTGAGGTAAACATCTAACTCAGAAACCAAAATACGACGATCATCAACAAAGGCGGCAGTTCCTGGATTTTGTGTACTGCAGCTCACCAATAAAAGACTGACTAGCAAAACAGAAAGTGCTTTGACACTAATTTTTCTCAACGGGTTTCCTTTTCAGGTTCTTCACCTAATATAACTGAAGTTATAACTTCTTGGGCCCATGGGATTATTGCCGCCCCCTCTGGACTAGGTAAAACTATCGAGCGCACAGTAGGTCGCAGCACTGAGCCAGGGTATAGCCGCGTCAAGCGAACTGACCTTGAATCTGGCAAAATTACTGGAGCAAATTTAACTTTTTTGTTACTTAGAATTATTTCTGAGAGCTTCGCTTTTCTAGCTAGAATGCGTAATTTTGCAATTTCAATCAGTCTTTCAATTCGCTCATCGTAAGGTCCATATCTATCTATTAATTGTTTACTAAATTCATTTAATTCCTCTTTATTATTAATTTCAGATAGCGACTTATAAGCCTCTAGCCTTAATCTTTCGTGAGTTAGATAAGACTCTGGAATATAAGCTTCAACTCCTAGTTCTATTCTTAATTCCTCATTTGGCTCTTCAATTTCACCCTTGGCTTTAGAGATTGCTTCTGAAATTAACCGTACATACAAATCAAAACCCACTTCAGCAATGTGGCCAGATTGTTGCTGACCCAAGATATTTCCAGCTCCTCGAATTTCTAAATCTTTCAAGGCGACCGCCATCCCTGAACCCAACTGGGTGTTTTGCGCGATAGTTTTTAATCGTTCATGGGCAGTTTCAGTAATAGTTTTTTTAGGATCAAATAAAAAGTATGCGTAGGCACGTTCACGACCTCTTCCAACCCGTCCCCTAATTTGGTGCAGCTGAGATAGCCCAAAAGTATCTGCGCGATCAACTATCAAAGTGTTGGCGTTCGGTATATCTAAGCCAGACTCAACAATGGTTGTCGCTACCAAGACGTCAAATTTTTTCTCCCAAAAATCAAAGATAACTTGCTCTAATTGATTTTCATTCATTTTCCCGTGAGCTACTGCAATGCGAGCTTCTGGCACCAATTCTTTTAATTTATTTGCAACGCGATCAATTGATTCAACCCTGTTATGGACATAAAAAACTTGACCTTCGCGTATTAGTTCCCTGCGAATTGCGCCAGCAATTTGATTGTCGTTTGCCGGCCCAACTGCTGTCAAAATAGGTAAACGATCCTCTGGTGGAGTTTGAATAACTGACATTTCACGAATCCCAGTTATGGCCATTTCTAGAGTGCGTGGAATCGGGGTGGCGCTCATTGAGAGCACATCTACATTGGTCCTTAAGGCTTTTAAATGCTCCTTATGCTCAACGCCAAATCTTTGCTCTTCATCGACGATCACAAGGCCTAAATCTTTAAACTTAACATCATGAGTTAGAAGTCGATGAGTGCCAATAACTACATCAACTAAGCCTGCAGTTATCTCTTCTAATGTTTGCTTTATTTGCTTGGTGCTTTGAAATCTACTTAGTACGGCTACCTTTATCGGAAAGGCAGCAAATCTCTCACTGAAGGTCTGAAAGTGTTGTTGAGCTAGCAACGTGGTTGGTACTAAAACTGCAACTTGCTTTGCATCTTGAGTTGCTTTAAAGGCGGCACGAACGGCAATCTCAGTTTTGCCATACCCAACATCCCCGGCAATTACTCGATCCATGGGTAAAGGTTTTTCCATATCGCGCTTAACATCTTGAATCGATGAAAGTTGATCTGGAGTCTCGACATAATCAAAAGCATCTTCAAGTTCTTTTTGCCACGGAGTATCTGCAGAAAAAGCAAAACCCTTACTACTTTGTCTTATCGAATATAACCTGATTAACTCTGCAGCAATTTGTCTTACAGCTTTGCGAGCCCGACCTTTGGTTTTTTCCCAATCAGAGCCACCTAATTTATTTAATGTAGGGACTTCTGCACCTACGTACTTAGTTATTTGATCTAACTGATCGGTTGGCAAATATAGCCGATCTGCTGGTTGGCCACGTTTTGATGCCGCAAACTCTATGACTAAATATTCTCTTTGCGAATTGCCTACTTTACGATTGGTTAATTCAAGATAGCGGCCAATTCCATGTTGTTCATGTACTAAATAATCGCCAGCTTGCAAACTTAGAACATCAATTTGCTTACCTCGACGGGTTGGCAATTTTTCTTTTTGCCCTACTTTGTGTTTTGTTCCAAAAATTTCACTTTCACATAAGACACTTAACTTCAAAGGAGTAAATTCAAAACCGGAGTCAAGTTCTGCTTGATAGATATTGAGAACTAAAGGGTTAAACTCTGTCGCTTCCTGGATTTTTGCGCTTAAATCAATCTCATTTGCTTGCTCCAAAATTCTTTGACTCGTTCCTGAGCCGGCCACAACTAAAGCCAGCTGATTATTTTTTGATAGTTGCTCTCTTAAATTTTCAAAATTTTCTAGAACATTAATACTTTGATTAGAGATAGGTTTTACGCCTAAATTTAAAGCATGTATCTCATGGGAGTCGAAAATCGCTAATTGAGTCGAGTAGACCAAATCAAAACTTCTCTGGTTAAGAAATCCTTGAATATCGTCATAGTCATAGAGTTTTAGACTACTGATTGAATTTTCAGTAGCTCCGTCCGCTTGCTTTTGCCAGTGAACTTCGATGAATTCTTGATCAGTTTTAATTACATCTTCTGCTCTTCTTTTCAGTTTTTCTGGATCAAATAGATATACCCGAGTTTTTTCAACTAAAAATTCAAAAAAGTTTGAGTAATCGTCGCCTTGATAAACCAAACTCGGTATGGCTACTTTCTCTTTTATTAATTCAATTGTTCGTTGGTCACTTACCGAAAAAGTTCTAATTTCTTCAATCTCATCAGAGAAAAATTCAATACGAATTGGATGTGATAAATGCGGCGGAAATAAATCTATGATTCCACCACGTACAGCAAATTCACCTCTACTTTGCACCAATTCACTACGCTCGTAGCCTAAAAGAACCAAAGTTTTAATTAACTCTAAAAAATCTTGATTAAATCCTGCTTGTAAAATTAATGGCTTGGTTTGTTTGACATCTATTGGAATTGGTTGCATCAAAGCAGTAATGGATGTTGTTATTATGAAATTTTTATCTTTATTTGTAGTTAATTCCTGTAGTGCAAAATTTCTTCTTCCGACAACTTCAAGTGTTGGTTTTATAGTTTCATGAGGCAGAGTTTCCAGCGCCGGAAAATAAAGAGTAGATATATTAAAATCCCAATTATTTATTTCTTTTTCAAATTTTTCAGCTAATCTATCTGTAGCAAAAATAGCCACAGTGTATTTATTTCTTTCTTCATGATTTGAGATGTCAGCTACTAAAAAACTATCAAAACCTGGAGTTGAATTTAGGTATATTTCATGTGACTGCAATATTTCATTTCGACTTTTGACCCAAGGCTTAGAGCTAGAAATTAAATTACTTAAAGCTTGTAAAATCATTTCAAAGCTGCCAGCAAAATTGCTGTTAATTCCGGGTGACAAATCAATAAATTATCTACCCGAGTATTTTCTTTATTTAGTTTTAGCGGCATATTAGAAGTGTCCGAGATATGAAACCCATATCGATCAGCCACTGCTAAAGGCGCTGCCACGTCCCATTCGTAAAAGCCAGTGGTGTGCACATATACATCTGCTTTACCCATTATTAATTGGGCTACTTTTGCACCTACCGACCCAAGTGGGATTGTTTCAACGCCGCCATAATTTTCTGCTAACGCATCCAAAATTGGGTTCATTGTTTCTGGTGGACGAGTTCGAGAAATTACTACTCTCGGTGACCCAGTGACTTTGCCTAAATTGCGCTTTTGGCCAGTATCCAAAATTTCACCAGTAGCCGGCAGCGCCACCGCCGCCGTAGAAATGTTTGACGGGCCTTGAGTGAAATTTCGTTCCCATAAAGCGATATGTACAGCAAAATCTTCTCGATTAGTTGAAAATTCTTTAGTTCCATCGAGCGGGTCAACAATCCAAACTCGATCTTTATTTAAACGATTTAAATCATCTAATGCCTCTTCACTCAAAATGGCATCATTTGGTCGGTAAGTTTTTAGTAATTCAGCGATCAAATTTTCTGACTTTTTATCTGCGATATCACCCAATTCTCTGGTGTTGTTTAAATCGGCATGTTCTTGGCGAACCTGCATAAGCAGTTGACCTGCTTGCTTGGCTATCTCTCTTGCTACTTCTAAATCATTCATTTTCTACCACTTTTTGATTAAATTCGTTCTGAGCTGCAGCCAGGCCATTGCTAATCAAAGTTCTAGTTGCAGTTGCTGCTCTAGTAAAAAACTCTTCTTGTTCTAGTGATTCGGTTTTGTTAAATTTTTCTAAGACATAGCTGGCAGTATCTTGTTGAGTTTTAGGTCTTCCAATCCCAAGTCTCACTCGATAAAAATCCCCCGTGCCTAAAGCGCCCCTTATTGACTTCAAGCCATTATGACCATTATCTCCTCCTGAGAATTTAACTCTTAGGTTCAGATAATCAAGATCTAATTCATCATGTAAAACTAATAATCTCTCTGGGGTAACTTTAAAAAATTGCATTAAAGACTGTGTTGGCCCACCACTTTCATTCATATAGCAATCTAAATAGGCCAATATTAATTTATTGTTACCATCTTTAGTTTCTGCTATGAATGAATTTGTTTTTTTGTGTCTTGAAAAATTTGCATCAATTTCAGTTGCAAGTTTTTCTAAGGCTAATACCCCAATGTTGTGTCGGGTTTTTTGGTATTGCTCTCCAATGTTTCCCAGACCAACTACTAACCAAGTTGCGTCTGCCACTTATTGCTACTCGCTAGCTGGAGCAGTTTCTTCGCTAGCCGCAGGAGCTGCTTCACCTTCAGCGCTAGCTGCAGCTGGAGTTTCACCTAAGTCCATCTTCGAAGCGGCAGCGGAAGCAAGACGTGCGGCAGCTTCTTCAGCAGCGCGTTCTTCAGCGTGCGAAGCTTCTTCCATTCTTACTTTTGCTTCGGCTTCAGTAAGCACCACTAAATCTACGTGCTTAATTGATCGCTTAATTGGATCTCGTTGCACTTCTCTTGGTGCAGTCAACAAGGTCTGTCCATCAAAAGAAATTTCTAAAGTCACCATGGGAATTCTTAAAGCCAAAGTTGCTGAATGATCTTCTAAATTTATGTGAAGCGGGGTTTGAGTTTTTCCATAAATTACTGCAGGAATTTGCCCATTACGTCGAGCTCTCCGTGAGGCACCTTTGCCAAATTCTTCACGTTTAACTGCTTGTAGCTTTACTAAGGTCTCTTTATTTGCACTCATTTTTTCGACTCCTCGTCGATCACGGCAATCTTTGTTGCCCTCGCCGAATTACCTTCAAAGATTAGCCAAAGGCTTATTTAGCCCCTACCGATGGGGTACTAAAAAAGTGAAGTTTGCCTTTCATCAAAGAGGCTAGTTACAGAACCCTCTCTAAAGACTTCCCTTACCGCGGTTGCCAGCAGCGGCGCCACTGAAAGTACCGTCAACTTTTCAAACTTTGATTCTTCTGCGATTGGCAAGGTGTCGGTAACCACTACTTCTGAAATTCTTGAATTTTGCAATTTTTGGTTTGCTCCATTCGACAAAATTCCGTGAGTTGCGGTAACAATTACATCTTTTGCGCCATTGTCAAACAAGGTTTCAGCTGCCTTTGCAATTGTTCCCCCGGTGTCGATCATGTCATCGACCAGCACACAAGTTTTTCCAGCGACTTCACCTACCACTTCAAACATTTTCACTTCATTAGGAACATCTGGATCTCGTCGCTTATGAATAATCGCTAAAGGGCTTCCCAAGATGTCTGTCCACTTTTCTGCGACTCGCACTCGTCCAGAATCTGGCGAGACTACTGTGATGTTGTTTCGATCAGTTTTTGAATTTATATATTCAGCTAAAGTTTTAATTGCAACTAGATGATCCACTGGACCATCAAAAAAACCTTGAATCTGTGCGGTGTGCAAGTCCACTGTCATAATGCGATCAGCGCCCGCTGTTTTTAACAGATCGGCCATAAGTCGGGCTGAGATTGGTTCTCTTCCGCGATGTTTTTTATCTTGTCTGGCATAACCGTAATAAGGCATGATCACGGTAATTCTTCTGGCAGATGCTCTTCTTAAGGCATCAACAATTAATAACTGCTCCATTATCCATTTATTAATTGGAGCTGTGTGCGACTGTAAAACAAAAGCGTCAGTGCCTCTAACTGACTCCTCAAAACGAACAAATATTTCACCATTAGCAAAGTCATACGCAGATAACTTCGCGATGGCAACACCAAGTTCACGACTAACCGCTTCAGCTAATTGCGGATGGGAGCGGCCTGCTACCAAAAGCAGTTTTTTGCTAGTAACTGTTTCGATCTCTGCCAAAAGTTTGGTGTCCTTTCGAAGCTCGTTGCCTATTCTGGTTGCTACTTGTCTGGATCATGATTTTGGGCGCGCTCTGCGGCTTTCGCTGCTTTGCTGTTTGGTCTTTTTCTTTTTACCCAACCCAGAACATTCTTCTGCTTGCCGCGAGCAACACCCATCGCCCCCGGTTCTACATCTTCAACAATCACACTGCCAGCGGCCGTGTAGGCACCATCACCAATAGTTACTGGCGCTACTAAAACATTGTCACTACCAATTTTTACAAATTCTCCAACAACTGTTTGATGTTTTTCTTCTCCGTCATAATTAGCAAAAATCGTTCCCGCTCCTATATTGCTCTCTTTGCCCACGATGCCATCGCCAATATAAGAAAGATGGGGAACTTTTGCCCCTTCTCCAATGGAGCTATTTTTAACTTCCACATATGCACCTACCTTCGAGCCTTTAGCTAGTTTCGCTCCAGGGCGCAAATAGGTGTAGGGACCAACTGCGGCTGCTTCGCCAACCTCTGCTTCAATCAAAGTCGAAGAAATTATTTTTGCGTTCTCTCCTATTTTGCAGTCGACTAAAGTCACATCGGGGCCTAGTGACACGCCCTCGGCAACTTGGCTTTTACCTAAGACGAAGGTGTTGTTATCTAGAAAGCAATCGCTGCTTAAAGAAGCGGTTCTATCTATAAAAACCGTTTCTGGATTTCTCATAGAAACACCAGAACTCAACCAGAAACTATTTATTCGCTTTTGCATAATCAAACTAGCCTCAGCTAATTGCTGACGATCATTAACTCCCAGCGCACTCTCAGCATGTAGACATTTAGCGCTAGCGATGGAGTGCCCTTGTTTATTCAAAATTTCAACCACATCAGTCAGATAAAATTCTTTTTGTTGGTTTTCTGGCTTTAGCGCTTTAAGTGCCTCACTCAAAAGTGAAATATCAAATATGTAAATGCCGGTGTTAATTTCATTTATTCTTAAGGTTTCTTCATCTGCGTCTTTATCTTCAATAATTGCTAAAACTTTTGAATCTTGAGCTTTAACTCGGCCATAGCCGCTTGGATTCAATACCTCAGCGATCAATACTGCCCCAGCAGTGTCCTGAGCTGCGCTAAATAAGTTACTTAAATCCTCTGGAGTTATGAGGGGCATATCCGCTGGAACGATTAGCACTTTTCCGGTTTTTTGCTTTTGGCTTTCCAGGGCAACTTTGACAGCATGCCCAGTACCTAACTGCTCTTCTTGCACCACAGTTTCTACCTGATTTTGATTTTGAGCTAACCAGTTTGTAACTGCTTCTCGCTTATCGCCGAGCACAACTAAATTCTTTTTTGTTTCTAAAGCGCGAATTGCTTCTAAAACATGGCTGATTAGTGGTGCACCACAAATTTCATGAAGTACTTTTGGATGTTTTGAGCGCATGCGTTTGCCCTCGCCAGCGGCGAGCACAATTGCTAAATCCAGTTGGCTCACAACGCCATGTTAACGGGGAGGGACCTAATACTCAGGTCACGCTCCGGGACAGGGACTCGAACCCCGATTCTCGGCTCCAAAGGCCGGTGTCCTGCCAATTGGACGATCCCGGAAAGCACTTAACTCGTGCCCAGATAGCCTAAGCGAGAGCAGTTGTAGCGTTAACACCATGCCAGCAAATCTGCCGGAGCCATCTACTCGTGAAGAGTTGAAAGCCGCCAAGCGACTTTTGAAGGCTCAAGAAAAAGCGCGAATAGAAACTGCCCGCGCGAGAGCTCGAGTGAGCAAAGCTGAAATCGAACGCGATCGCGTTGCCAGCAAAATAAGAATGAGCGGACATGACCGCCGCGAGCAACTTATCGCCATTGCGCGTCATTTGTTTGCTGAAAAAGGATATGAAGCAGTGACCATTGAAGAAATCGCTCAATTAGCTTCAGTCTCTAAACCGATAATTTACGAACACTTTGCTAGTAAAGAGGGTCTTTACGCAGTTGTCTTAGACCGTGAAACACGCGCGCTTCTTGACACAGTTAGTTCCGGGCTAACTTCTGGAAGGCCTCGCCACATGTTAGAGCAAGCAGTAATGGCTTTCTTTAATTACATTGAAGACCACCCCGATGGCTATCGAGTTTTACTTCGTGATGCTCCAGCATTTCAAGGCCCCAGCGCTTACTCAGGTTTAGTTAACGACATTGTGGTTCGCTGTGAAGAAGTTTTGAATCAAGCCTTTGGACGCTTTGGGCTCCCGAAAAAAAGTGCCGCAGTCTACGCTCATATGTTGGTTGGCTCGGTTGCACTTGTTGGGCAATGGTGGGAAGAAGAACGACCCATGGATAAAGAAGAGATAGTTGCTTTTGCTGTAAATAAAGTCTGGTATGGATTAAGCGGGCTAAGAAAAAATCCTACTTTGCAATATTTAGATTAAATAATTTTTGCTCCAGCAACCGGCCCCTTAGCTAGCAAAACATTCTTAGCTAAGCCACTTCCTGATAAATCAATAACTAGATTCTCTGCAGCTTTTTTACTAGCTGCTAAAAAAATGCAGGTTGGGCCTGATCCTGAAACCAAGCTAGCAATCGCACCATATTCTTCACCAATCTTTAGTAAATTACTTAATTCTGGCTTTAATTTCAAAGCAGCTTCCTGCAAGTCATTGCTTAAATTTTTTGCTATTTTTTCTACGTCACCGGCAGCTAAGGCTTGAACCAATTCTTTGTTAATAGTGGGCTCAGGCACAGCTTTACCTAATCTCAAACTGTCACATCTTTTATAAACTTCACTAGTTTGCAAACCACTACTGTTAGTAGCAATTACCCAATTTAATTCACTTTTTGTCAAAAGCGGGTTTAATCTCTCTCCTCGTCCTAATCCCATTTGGGTATGACCAAACAATAAAAAAGCCACATCAGAACCGACTTCGCTTGCTATCTTTGTTAACTCTTCGCTTGTTAAATTTAATTCCCAGAGCTGATTTACTGCAACTGTGACGGCAGCAGCGTCGGCGCTGCCTCCAGCCATTCCGCCCGAGATAGGAATTGCCTTATCAATGTGTATTCGCGCATGTATCGGGTGCTCAACATATTTAGCAATTTCTCTTATTGCCTTAAGAGCTAAATTTTCATGATTGGTAGGTAATGTCTGTGCACCTTCCCCGCTAATACTCAATTGTTCGGCACCTGGCTTTACTTTTGAAACAGTTACTTGGTCATAGAGACTTATCGCTTGAAAAACTGTTGCAATCTCGTGATACCCAGAATCTGCTAGCGGCCCCACGGATAATTGCAAATTAATTTTTGCCGGCACTCGTACCGAAACAAAAGGTGCTTGAACATCTTGAAGTGACGCGGTCATGGTCTCTCCAAAATTAGCGCAACCTGGACACAGATCCTTTGGTAGTCAGCCACACTTAATTGTTCTGCTCGCATTTGGGATGAAACCTGCGACTTAGTAAACACATTCTGCAATTCTGAATCACTTAATCCTAAACCCTTCAAGGTGCTCTTTAGCATTTTTCTTCTCTGGCTAAAGGCAGTCTCAACTACTTTAAAAAAAAGCTCTTGTTTTTCTAAATCAACATTTGATTTACGATTTAATTGAATCAAGCTCGAGTCTACGTTTGGCTCTGGCCAAAATACTTTTCTGGAAATATCAGAGACTATTTTTGCCTCAGTCAACCATTGAATTTTCACTGAAGGAACTCCATAAACTCTTGAGTTTTCTTTCGCGCAGATTCTTTCGGCGACTTCGCTTTGTAGCATGAGTAAGA
>Ga0075476_10001738_pt1 | contig 10333 bp, 7 predicted proteins | sample DEB08_DNA_5_FD_76339 | JGI IMG/M metagenome (GOLD analysis project Ga0075476, IMG submission 76339) | Aqueous microbial communities from the Delaware River and Bay under freshwater to marine salinity gradient to study organic matter... | ecosystem: Environmental > Aquatic > Marine > Coastal ...
TCACGACAAATACCGAGCTGACCAGGAAAGGCCCGACCAATTTCTTGAACATGAGCGGCTGCCGTCATTGTCATTCCGAACCCTCCGTGCGCTCGCATGGTGAGCCATCTGTGTTCTTCGGCGCTCAAGGTCCCATCGTCGTGACTTTGTTGATTGGTGAGCGGCGCAAGCATGAAGCGATTCGGCATCGCCGGGCCACGAGAAAAACTGACGGGGTCAAACGGAGTGATCACCTCCCGAGTTTGACCGATCGGAAAGGAACGCAAAGGATCGAAGTAAAACTTGACAAGGTTGATTACTTCACCACACGTCGCCAAATTGGCGACGGGAGTATCCGTAATACGGCGAATACCCACCGGAGTATCCCCGGCACCCACACGACTGCTGGCGCTGCTCGAAGCGATCGCCACACCGCATCAGCCACGTGCTCCGGGGTCGTGGAAAAGGGAGCGGGCGGTAATCCCTGGGTCATGCGCCCACGAACAAACCCGGGGCGCACAATGACCAATTCGACTCCCGCAGAATGCAATCGTTCTTGCAACCCTTGAACAAACGCATCGAGACCAGCCTTCGATGCACCGTACGTCGCGTTTGCTGCCCTCATGCGTATGGCCGCCACACTTGAGAGGACAACAATCGTGCCATGTGCTTGGACCCGCATCTGCTGAGCAACGGCACTCAGCATGACACTCGGTCCTGTCGAGTTTGACAACATCACATCGGCAACAGTATTTGGATCTCTATCGCATTGGTCTTGGTCACCAAGCACACCAGCGGCCATCACCGTCAGGTCAATATCACCGTGATCGGTCACGAACTGCGCTACCCAACGGTCATGATCATTTAGGTTACTGGCATCCCAATACACCACCTGCACGTCACAGTTCTTTGAATTGTGCAGGGCCATCGCGACATCAGAGCCGGCATCAACGTTGCGACAGGCAAGTACGACAGTCGTTGTCGCTGGTGTCACACATCGATCAAGAATGGCTAGCCCGATTTCACTGAGCCCTCCGAATAACACAATCGTTTGAAACTCGCCGGTTGAGGTTTTCATTACTAAGACTCCTTACAACTCGAGACGTCGCGAGAGGTCACTCTGAAAAATTCCATTGGGGTCAACTCGCGATCTCACGTTTCGCCATTCATCCAGTCGCGGATAACCCGCTGCCACCACTCGAGGCGAGCTACAACCGTCCTTTGCAAGATAGATCCGTCCGCCAGCTTCCATCACAAGTTCATCTAGGTGGTGGACGAGTTGGCTGAGCCCATCGGTAACGGGAAGATCCATCGTTAATGTCCACCCCCGCATCGGGAAGGACAGCATCCCATCTCCCGCGTCTCCAAATCGTTTCAGCACGTTCAAGAAATCGGCAGGACGCTCGCTTGCAACTCTGCGAAGTGCATCGACAACTACATCTGGTCGGTCCTCAGGTACGACGAACTGGTATTGCACGAACCCGCGCCGGCCATAGAGGCGATTCCAGTTCCCTACCGCGTCAAGGGGATGAAAGAACTTTGGAATTGACTGCAATTCGTCAGTGCGTTCACGCGGTGCACTTCGAAACCAGAGCTCGGAGAATGCCACCGCATTCCATCGTCGAATAGCGCGTCGCGAACCTGCAAATTCAGGGACTGAAAGCCGCTGAGAGGCCATGTACTTCTCAAACCTGCGACCCCGGCCAACACTAAGCCGCTCCGAGGATGCATGATCCCCCCAGGTGACCACCCCGCGACCGAGACGACCACCAGACACCGTTGTGTCGACCCACGCGACCGAGTACCGGTGATCGGCATCATGGCTCATCATCGCCTCCATCACTCGTTCAATGCCGTTATACCGCCGAGTGGTCACTTCCATCATCGGAGTTTCAATCGGGATTAACTTGATCTGGGCGGACATGATGACGCCCGTGAGTCCCATTCCTCCAATCGTTGCCCAAAACAAATGTGGATCGCTCGCCGGTGAGACAGAGATGAGACTGTCAACTGCAGTGACGAGGTTGAGCGACTCCACCCATTGACCAATCGAGCCATCGCTATGGTGGTTTTTTCCGTGGATATCAGCAGCTATCGCTCCCCCGATCGTGACATATCGGGTTCCCGGGGTCACAGGAACAAACCAGCCCTTCGGAACGATGTAGCGAAGCAACTCATCAATTGATAGGCCGGCATCAACGATGACAACACCAGATGTAGGGTCCAACAAAATATTGCGTCCGGTGAGCTTCACTAATTGCCCGCCTGAGACCTGTGCTGCATCACCGTACGACCGGCCAAGCCCTCTCACAAGTACCCCACGCTGACTTGCATTGGAGATCACCAGCTCAACGTCACTCTGATGGTCACATTCGACCAACAACGCGCGGGCAGGATTTGTTCGGCCCCATCCGGTGACGGTGACATCGCTCATCGATAGACCGCCAATGTAAAGATCATGAGCCAAACAATTCCAAAAAGTTGAAGCAATCGATCTGATGCAAACAACTTCTCGGGCGCAGAGCCAAGGCCACCCTTGGCAAGACTGTGGTATCGCAACAGCGCACCGACCACCATCACCACAGTCAGTATGAAGAAGTTTGAGCCGTTACCGAACGACTTCGTCACTGCCCAAATGACATACGCAAGGATCGATGCAACAAGAGCACCTCTCATCACGAGGCGCAAAACATCCACTGAGTAGGCCGCCAAGGTCGGTCTCCCAGAAATTTCAAGCATCTCAAGTTCAGTTGCCTCGCCCAAACGCTTTCCCGCAAGGACATAGACCGACCCGCACAAGATAAACAGTAAGAACGTCAACGACACCTCAACATTCGCAGCGAATGCACCTGCGTATGCCCGCAACACAAAGCCCGCTGCCACAACGATGAGGTCGGCACCAACAATCGCACGAAAGACAAGTGTGTAGAGCAGGGTCGTGCAGCCATACACCGCAACGACGCCAACAACCGCTGTACGACCTGTTGCTACGGCAAGCGCTACGGCCACGCCTCCAAGAATGACTGCAACTGAAATTGCACGCGCAACAGAAATCTCACCACTCGCAACCGGGCGATGTTGTTTCGCTGGGTGACATTCATCTTCTTCACGATCATGTACGTCGTTGATGAGATAACCAGCAGACGCCATCATGCAGAACGCCAATGAAGTAATTACCAACGACGGCCAAGCTGAGGGTTCGTCGAGCACGCCCGCTGCAAGTGGTGCTCCAAACACAACAAGATTCTTTGTCCACTGCAATGGTCGCAGTGCTCGAAAGTAGGTCATCGAGCGACCTCTCGCAGCAGTGCAAGATGCTCACTCGCCGCTGTGTCCCACGACATCTGTTGCGCACGTACATGTGCGGCAGAGGCATAACGGCGCCATCGCTGTTCGTCGGCCAAGAGTCGGGAAATAGCTGTCGGAAGGTCTTCAACTCGCGAAACAAGGTCGCCGGTGACACCATCAATCACTGAGGCGCGGTGTCCAGTGACATCGGTGACGACCGCAGGTTTCCCGCAGCGGGCCGCTTCAGTAATCGTCATGCCCCAGCCTTCGGACGATGAGGCCGACACCAAAATCGCAGCACCTCGATAGAGATCGACGAGGGAGTCGGTACCAACTCGACCGTGAATAGTGAGCCAGTCAGCGGATTCTGCGCGCTTCCAGCGCTCAATGGATGACCGTAGTGGACCATCGCCAACAAGATCGACGTCAACAACAAGACCCTGGGAACGTGCCTGATGCAAAACTCGAAGCAATTCTTCAATCTGTTTTACCGGAGCTAATCGACCCACGACAATCAGACGTGTTGACGTCGGTAGTTCGTCGTCGAGAGGTCCATCAAAGCATTCGTCAACGCCTGGAGATACGACATGAACCGACCGAAATCCGATGTCCGTCAGAGCTGTCCTTCCAGTTTCAGCGAGTGTGACCACCGGTGTGCGTCGGTACACCTGCGGTACAACCCGTCGTTCATTCCAGCGCCCAACGGATGCAATCACTGGTGGAAGGCTCTGCTTCCACATGTCGGTGTGCAGGTGGTGAAGCCACACGATGTTCGGGCCACGCCACCACACCGGTGACCAAAACGGAACGCCATTCATGATTTCAACGACGGCATCAAACTTTCGACGTTGGCGCAGCACCGCTGCCACAGCAGCCGGAAACACCGAATAGGTCGAACCAACGCGTTCAACCCGAAACGGTATATCTCCAACCCTACGCTCAGAACCACCATCGTCACGAGCAAACATCGTTACGTCCACACCTTCATCCTGCCAGCGAGCGAGCACCTCTTTGGCATGTAACTCTGATCCGCCGGCATCATGATCGCCCGGCGACCGCCATGAAAGAACAGCCACTCGGACCATGCCATTAGACTAAGCCCCTCATGCAACCAACCGGCGAGCGACCAGTCCGAGATCACACGCCGCCGTCACTCATTGCGCTCCACGAAGCGGGATATGTCTTCGTCTCAGAGACAATCGGAAGCGGCACGGGAATCGACATTGGGTGTGGGCTGGGGACCGAGTCGGCGATGTTGGCACGGTCGGACCGCAGAGTGATTGGTATCGACTATCACGCCGAAACAGCCGGCACTGCTGCTCGCGTTATCGACCACGCTGTTTGCTCTGATGCTCGCTCACTTCCAATCGCATCTGCCTCACTTGATTGGGTTTGCTCCTCACATATCATTGAACACTTCCGTGACTCGTCAACCCATGTTGCCGAAATTGCCCGGGTTCTTAAACCAGGTGGCACCGCAGTCATTCTCACACCGAATGAGCCTGCCGATTTCGAAAATCCGTTTCATGTCAATTTGTTCACACTGAATCGATTTCTGGACGAACTCCAAGGACACTTCGCCAATATCGAGGTGAGAGGTCTCACAGGTTCAGCTGAGGTTCTCAACGAATTTGAACGCCGTCGTCGTGTTGGTCGAGCTGTTCTTCGCCTCGATGTGTTCAAGCTGAGGCATCGCCTACCTCATCAACTTCTGGCCCGGCTGCACTCAATCGGTAGACGACTCGCCTACCCAATTCTTAATCGCAAGGGGGGCGACGTTGTGGTGGCCAGCGACTTCCAGATCATCGAAGAGAACGCCATTTCGAACGACACACTCGTACTTGCGGCCATCGCTCGCCGTTAGAGACCCGGGACGATCAGCAACCTCACGCGGTATCTCGACGCATCCGTCCTATCCGACGCCTAAGAATGACATCCCGTATTCCCCAGGCCGTGATAAGACCGAACGCCTCCCAAACTATTGACCGATTCATTTTCGAGGTACCAGCGGTCCGTTCGCGGAATGTGATTGGAATCTCAACAACTCGTGCCTGATGTTTGACTGCGCGATAGGTCAATTCGACCTGGAATCCATACCCGCTCGATTGAACACCATTGAGGCCTATGCGATGCAGCAATGATGTTCGATACACCCGGAGTCCCGAGGTTGCATCGTTAACTGCTAGCCCAAGCACAAGCGACGCGTACCGATTGCCCCAACGAGAGAGACGGACACGAGAACGTTGCCATCCCTCAATTCGTCCCCCCGGCACATAGCGAGATCCGATCACGACATCGGCGCCAGCTCGTGCTGCGGACAACAATTCAGGAAGCGCCGACGGGTCATGGGAAAGATCGGCATCGATTTCTACGAATAGTTCGTAGTCGTTTAAATGGTCTCTAAATATATGTAAGTAGGCATCTCCTAGACCTGTCTTCGAAGTGCGTTGTACAAGCGAAAGGTCCACAACTTCATTCACAAGGCGTTGAACAACCTCGATCGTTCCGTCAGTTGACCCGTCATCGACGACAACGAGATGAGCATCGCTCACAGCCTCTCGAATCCCGCGGACCACATCCTCAATAGTTTCCACCTCGAAGTAGGTCGGAATCACAACGAGCGTTCGCATCGCTCGGACACTACTCCCGATCAAGCGCCGACCAGCAGCAGCTCACCACGATCAGAATGACCCCCCACTGCGCCCACGACATCGATGATGGCCAGCGGATGTCGACCGGCATATCCCATCTCACTTGGCGAACTGACGTCCACAGCCACATTGGACCTAGAACCAACCCGCCAAGCACCAATCGTGTTCTCGGAGCGCAACGACGGAGTGGCCACGCCAAGAGGGCTGGTAACCCAAACAGCACAATTGAGGCCACCGAGAGCGTTCGGCGAGATGTCGCGCTTCGGGTGTACGACGGTTCACGTTGGTGGATGCGAGCCTTACGAAGCGCCAGGTAGAAAATTCCGAGAACCATCGCCGCCGATATGAGGAGCCCGATGTTGACCCAACGTTGTGGATCCCAACTGAGAATCACTACTCCAGATGCCGATTCGGGGACCCACCATGCCATGGCGTACCCATTCACCAGCAAGGGTTCGCCGAGATCAACCCCTTCCAAACTGGCTGACCAACCCTTACTAAATGACTCGTTCACCACCAACCACTTGCCGCCCACCTCGACCTCGATCGCCATTCGGGTCGACGATCGGTCAACTGATACCTCACGTAGCCCAACAGGTTGCAGACCCGACCCAGAGTCGAGCACGAGTGAATCGATGTGGAGACCGCTGATGTGACCGGGCGTCGTCATGAGCCGATGCGTACCCGCTCTCAGGGCCACTGTGTCGCAGCCACGAAAGCCGTTCTCAAAGATTTGTATCGGGACGTCGTCGCCATCGATTTCAAGAACACCCGACACACATTGATCGGTAGGAAACAACCACTTGTCACCATCATCGAGCGACGTACGTTCGATCGCGATTGGCAGCACTCGCAGTTCGTCGGAAAAACGGTTGACGGTGGTGGCCTGTGCGATTTCCGTGAAATCGAGTCGCAATTCATCACTCGTCAAGCTCGCCCATGGGATCTCAATGACGCCGTCTTCAGCGACGTCGATCACCATGTCGAGACCACCGCCGTCAGTAATGCGCACTGACCGAACTGCGCTGACCAATTCGTTCGTCGAGAAAGTGACCTGAAAGTTGCCGCTCTCTGCACGGGAGGACGTATCAAACACCACCCACGGCTGCATCGGATCAAACTCGGACACCCACAACAACTCACTCACTCCTCGCAGCGATGGCGATGACTCGATCACCGGCACCCGATTCGATACTCGTGCTAGGGACCATGAACCTGACAGTCGCATGGTGAGACCATCTGTGCTCGAGAACACACGACGAAGTTGTGGCTCCGGGTCAAATCGATTTGCGATCGACTCATCGATTCGACGGCGATCAAAGATGTACGTTTCACGTTCTGATCGTCCTGAAAACGTTGAAGGTGGGGGGAGCGCAATCCATTCCATTGACACCGGAACGCCTTCGAGGGTGATTTCTGCAAATCCAACCCCTGCAGAATTTCCGTAACCGGGCAATGGCCCGACTGAATCGGAAATCACCTCGATGTCGATTGACCTCAACATCGAGCCATCAAGTTGAATCAGTTGTCCGTCGCCTTGACGTGATCGGTCATCGAGGGCAACAGTCATAAATTGCTCCCCATCGTCGGTGTGCAAAGTGATCGACACTTCGGTGATCCAGCGTGTTCGTTCCCCCTCAACTGGTTGCAGGAGTTTTAGCCAGGTCGGGGTACTTGGTGAGGTCAAGGTGCCAGACCACGTGAGTCCATCCGTGCTCTCGAGCGCAGCACCTCTCCACGCGGTAAAGGGGTCACCATCCAACGCATGTTCAGGCCGATCTTCCGCGGACAGGATGACTTCTGACCCGTACGATGACGCGGACACCTGAGAGAACCCACCATCAATCTGAGAGACGACCTCAGACTTCACATCGGCAGCAACACCGAGCATGTCGAGTGACTCGTCATCACTGCGTTCACCAGCCTGTTGTGTCGCACCAAGAATTCCCCCAATCGAGTACCAACGACGGTCCTCACGCCGATTCGAGTCGCCGTACACATTCCAGGTCGCGAGACCGTTCGCAGTAGCACCAACCGAGTCAGCGTCGAAGAGAATCTCTGAGCCGTCGATCATGCCAAGTTCCGCCATAGTGACGATCGTCGCCCCGCTTCCATTCAGATTGATCGGTGCCGTGTCCCGCATCGTTACGATCGACGGCGCAACGCCACTCCAAACTGCAAGAGCGGGCACCGTCCTAATACCCGGGGTTCCACCAAATGTTTGCTCATCGACGAGAACCTCATCGGGGCGCAAGTCGGGCCCTTCATACACCTTCGTGAGACCAGAAGCATCGAGTCGTTCGGTCACATCATCAGGTCGAGCTAGTGCGTAACGCTCAAATTCAAGGTCATTTCGGGCGATAACGGTGTCAACGGAGAGTAGGGAGGCGAGCGGAACGATTGCCTCCGGCGAGAGCGTGTTTTCTGCAATCCGACGCTCAATATCGGACATGAGATCGGCTGAACCAGCAGTACCCAGCGGAATCAGTTCTCGAGCAACGGTCGGCCGTTCAGTAAGGCCCGGAAACACCGGGTCAATGGTCCCTCCCCATCGATATGACGCAAAATCGCTTCCTGGGGTGATCCACACCCGGTGGCTCGTGTCATCACCAACCATTTCCGCGGCGTCATACCAGTAATCAGGAATCGACGAACGCGTGATTGCTTCGGTGGCAATCCCACCGACAAACCACGGCAGTGCTTGAACGGCAACCGCTACAAGCGGGACAACTGAACGAAGTTGACATCCGCTGCGATAACCACGCTCGACAAAGCCGGCAAGGCCAAGTGCTAAACCGAGAACAAGAACTGGCAAGGCGCGCTGTGTAGAACGAAGGACAAGGCCAGGACCATTCGAAATCGACCACTGGAAAGCCATCCCCCACGGGCTCCAGCGTCCGGTCGATCCTGATCCGATAGCTGCGGCAAGACCGACAAGAACGAGCCACACAGCAGGTTGGGCAGCTTCCCGGGGCAACCCCCGAAGACCTAAAAGGGAACAAGTCGCAATCGCCAGCCCAAGCAAGAGATACCAAGGTTGGGCAAGCAATCCGTAGGTTGCCCCAACCCAGGGATCCATCCAGTCGCCACCGTAGGAAAACCAGTAACCGAATCCACGAAGTAGCTCCGATGGCAGGGTCGTGCTTTTGATCGTTTCATACGTCTCGGTGAAGCGAAGAATGTCGAGCCCGAATCTGCTCTGCACAACTAACGCAGTGATCCACCAAAATGACACAAACGTGCTGCATGCGGCGCACCTCAGCAACAGAGCGCCAGCAACCCTCCAGCTTCGTGCCTGAACGATGGCCCACACAGTGGCACCCATCACCACATACGCAATTGAGGTGGCATTTACGGTGCCACTCACCAGCACGAGAAGGCCGAACTGGGCCGGGGCCCGCCAACCCCGAGGATCTCGTAACCCGCGGCAGATCACCACAATCATCCAGGGAAATACCGCCCAAGGCAGCAAGATCGCAGAAATACGCGAGATGTACGTGAACAGGTACGGGCTCCACCCGTAGGCAATACCCACTGTCAGCGCTCCGCGGGTGGTCAGCCCGAGTGATCGCCCAAGATGTTGAGCACCAATCGATGCACAAGCAACGAGACAACCCCACCACAGCCGCTGAGTCACCCAGTCGGGAATGGACAACAGGTCAGCAATTCCCCACCACGTGCCCATCGGAAACAGGTACCCGATGTACTGATGGGTAACGGTTCCTAACCCAATCGACGGGTTCCACAGGCTTGATGCTGAACGCATCAACGACCATGGGTCGATCATCAGATACGACTTGGTGTCCGCCGCAATACGACCCGGGCTGCTCCAGATTGGTGGCAACAACGACAGGCACAGCAGTAACAAGGTGCCCGACAAAGGTCCGAGGTCCTTCGTTCTGCGGAGGGTTGAAAAACTACTACTCATTTACAAATCCCGAAGCCGATGCAACAGGTGTCCGAAACAGATCATCCAGTCGTAGACCCAACCACTGAAGTACTAGCGGCTTCGCCTCGTCTGAATAGTGGATCCCGTCGCGATGAAGTTCAAGCCCATCGATGGTTGGCTCATAGGTCCCACCTGGGCAGGTCAATTCACGCATATCAATCCACTTCACTTCACCACCAAGCGACTCGACAAATGCCTGACCAGCTTGATTTAGAGCTGCCGTTCGCTCGGCACTTACGCGAGTATCGAGGTCAAACCCAGTTGGGTCGTCATCAAGGTTGAAACAAGGAACCCCAGCGATCACAACGGATGCTCCATTCGCCTGCGCGACCGCCACGTTTTCATTCCACGACTCTCGCAACACCTTTTCATACCGTTTAGTCCCGTAGGCAATCTTCTCACCGTTGATCTCAACGTCGTACGAATCCCAATGGGAAAGACCGATCAGCACCACGGACGGGTCATC
>Ga0075476_10001757_pt1 | contig 10288 bp, 10 predicted proteins | sample DEB08_DNA_5_FD_76339 | JGI IMG/M metagenome (GOLD analysis project Ga0075476, IMG submission 76339) | Aqueous microbial communities from the Delaware River and Bay under freshwater to marine salinity gradient to study organic matter... | ecosystem: Environmental > Aquatic > Marine > Coastal ...
ATGTTTTTAAACAATTCAAACTCTGTAAGGTCACGATAAGGTGGTTCTTCTGGAATATCTGGCATATGTTCTGGGTAGTTTTGCATAAGAGTTAAGCCTCTTGCTGCTTGTTCTGGGGTCATATACATATTCCACCCTTCTTCATCAATCATATCTTCGTGGTATTTCATTCCGTCAGTTCTTCCTTCATACCGACGAGCCTTCAGCCATTTCACTGCTTCGGGATCGTCAAGCAAAATCATTCCACCTTTACCAATCTTAAGGTGTTTTTTGATATGAAACGAAAGACACATCATTGTGCCGGGGATATACATATTAGATGTAAGCCTCTTTGCGGCGTCATAAATAGGAAATGGCTTGAGTTGATAAATGCCTTGCCATTGTATGTCCTCGAAAACCAACTTTCCACCTGCTTGCATAACAGATTGAGGTGGAGAAAGATAGGTTCTCTTGGGCAAGATTACTTCTTTTCCTTCTACTTTGTGCCATTTACAGGCAAGAAAAAGAGCATTTGTGCAACTATTCACTGATACTGCGTAAGGTGCGCCAGTGTAATGTGCAACTTCCTCTTCAAACATTTGTACTACTTTGTATGGATTGTGTAACATTTTTCTTCCTTTTATAAATTTGATGTGGCTAATCCGAAACCCTCTAAGCCATATCTATTTCCATTATACAGCATAAAAAGTTTATTTTTATGCCTAAAAACATACGGATAACAAACCATTTCAGAGTCCCACCCATTTTCTGAGACAGATAGGTTGCTCTGATCCATTTTCCAACTTTTTCCATCTTCGCTGTTCGCATATCCTATTCTATATGGGATCCCGTCGCCTCCACGATATGAAAACCACATATGGTAACTTTTTGCATCCTTATACACAGATGGCTTTGAAAACGCTTGTGCTTTTCCTATTTCGTATGGTACGCACGTTCCTTCAAGTTTCCACTCTTGGCAATTATTGGAGGTTGCATATTTGATAGTGTGGATCATTTCACCGTTTTCAGAAGTCCAACTTTCAGTTGAACCATACCACATTTTATATATGCCTTCGTCAAACATAACAAATGGATATGAAAGACTTATTTTGTCTTCATTATTTTTCCCAAGAAGCAAAGATATGCTCATATCAGTGAGGTTTATTTTTCCTATATCTCCTCTCCAGTGTTCTCCTTCTCTGTGTTGCCACCCCATAAAACCTATGTAGAAATCATCTTTTTCTTTCCAAATATTTCCAACAGTTATTCCATGAGAATAAAAAGATCCTTCTATTGGCTCTACAATTGTTTGTTTGTAGTCATTTATTATTGTTTGCTTTTCAACATCATAGTCTACATAGGAAACCGATGAACGTCTTAAAGAATCTCTACCAGAATAAAATATTCTATATATATCATCTTTTAAGTGTAGTGCTACTGGATTAGAAGCGTGAGTTATAAGTTTTGGATTGTCATTAGATACAGTATATATTAACCCTATTTTTTTCCATATATTTTCTTTCATATTATAGTTTAAAACTGCTACTATGTCTTTCTAACTTTACACTCTTAGCAGGGACATAGACAGATCCTTCCTCTGTATTTTTTGAAACTATTGCACCTGCACCAAGCAGCGTTTCTTTACCAATCTTTACACCGTGACCAACAGTGCTATTCACACCAAGAAAACAATACTTGTCAACGTGACAATGACCTGAAATAACAACGTGAGAACTTATGAAGTTGTGACTTTCTATAACGCTATGATGACCAATATGATTTCCACTCCATAAGATAACATTATCTTCTATTTTTACAAATGGCTGTACTGTATTATCTTCAAATATAAAGCAGTTTTCGCCAATAGGATATTTTGTCATAATACTGCATTTTGAACTGATGTAAGAGGCAAGAGTGTACCCCATTGCCTTTGCTTCATTAAATTTTCTTTCTCTTAAATGATTCATCTCAGTATAACTGAGTGCTATATGAATAGCAAAACTATCTGGCGGATATAAGCCTTGTATTTTTGAGAATGGTACCATTGGTAGCCCAAGATATTGATCAGATTCAATAAAGTCATCGTCTTTTGTAAAACAAACAACTTCGTATTCACTATCATCACTAAAATACTGATGTGCTATTTCTGCATAAGATCCTTCGCCAAATATTATTAATTTCTTTTCTTTCATTATCATTTCTCAATCAACACTATGAACTCATACATTTTATTAAAATGCTTTATTGTTAATCCATTATACTCTCTATTCATACAATAGTCAAATACTTCTTTTGGATCAAAATAGCATAAGTGTGATCTTTCGTAATCAACATAGTTTGTCAGCATATTAAAACAAACAGACTTATTAGATAAGGATACCATTTCATCTATTGTATTAAAACAGTATTTTTTCCACCCTTCTTTTGATATATTCATTGATACATTGAATATCCCGTTCGCCACTACATGATCAAACGATTTTTGTTCTTTAAACTTAGAAAAAAAATGACCTCCGCTATTGATTTCTGCGGCACTTTGGATTGCTTTTTCATTGATGTCATATCCAAAATATTCTAGTTTACTTCCTGCGTTTTCTAGAATTTCATACATTTTACCATATCCACAGCCAAAGTCCAATATAGAATCGCAGCAATCGGGCAATATGTGTGAAATTAGATTTTGTATTCTATATGAATGTGATTCATCATCATTCCAATCAACTCCATTGGAAGTCGCTCCGTGTTTGATAAATTTATCTTCATAATAATCTTTTATAAGAGATTTATATTCTTGATCCATTTTTGTTCCTTAGTTAAAATATTTTATAGTGTCATCTCCAAGATTAAAAAACATATCTAATATACTTACTTTGTGGTCAAAACCATCCCATTTTTGCTGATAAACTGGAAAATTCTCTAAATCATAATAACTCAACTTAATATTATTTTTCATAAATAAATCTTCCTCTATATATCCTTTTGCTGCTGGACCTGTAAAATATTCTTTTGCCTGTAAATCATTGCATATATTGATTAACTTTTCTGTTTTTCCACCTCTTATATCAAACTCTCTAGAATCCAAGACTTGTATATCAATTCCAAGCAATCCAATACATTTTCTTAAAATGATATTATTTATCTCTGTTAAGTGAACAATACCGCTGAGTTCTTTAAGATATAAATCTTTAAAATACTTTGAATATTGTTGAAAAAATGGCGCATTTCTATAGTTGTGTTCTATTTTGTTCCAGTGATCTATATTCCAACTATCATCGCTTATTTTTGCTTCATTTATTTTTTGATGAAATTTTCCCTTAACATCAATCGGAATAGATAACCAAGATGGACCAGATTGAGTAATAATTTTTTGCCTATTTCTCCAATCTCTTTTTGTATATTGTGCGTCATCATATATTACAAAATGAGTCGCTTTTCTCATAGATGTAAAATATCCCTTCCAAGGAATATAATTTGATTGTGTTATTATTACTCTATTTGACATTTTTATTATTTCTTTTCAACCTATACTGTCTAAAATCTTCTACACTTAAGTGTTCTTTGCTTGTAAATCCTAATAACTTTTTCATATTTTCGTCTTGTATACTACCTTCGAGAATATGAGAATAGTTAATCTGCTGTTTTATAAATGGCAAAGTAAACATATTGTTAATACCAAATCTAATATTTTTAGATGAGTTTATTCCTGCTTTGTGATAAACCATTGAATCAAAAAGTATAACAGAACCTTTTTTAACTTTTGGGGTTTCTTCTAAAATATTTAAATCAAGTTTATCACTTTTGTGACTGCAAGGTAAAAAAGTTGTTCCGCCATTTTCTTCACTATAATCATCTAGACAATAATACAGATTTATACCAAGTGGTTTTGAAGAAGTAAAATCTTGATATATTATATCTCTATGATAAAAACTTTGGTGATGTTCTTGTTTTGGAGGTATTATTATTCCATTTTGCAAACTTAATATTGCGTGATCTCCTAGAATATCTTTCACAATATTCTTTGCGAAGTTAGAGAAAAACATACTATTAAAATGACTATCATATAAAAACGGAGATCTCACTAGATTTTCCTCTTGTATAGATCTTAAGTTTTCAACCCCAAATTGTTTCACTTGGCTATCATAAACATCTAATAATCTTTTTTTATAAAAATCTATTTTATCTTTATCTAAGACATCTTGAATAACCTGAAATCCTTTTTTATAAAACTGATTATATTGCATGGTTTTTTAAGAAAGTTTCCCACTTAGATTTGAGACGATTAGTATCCATAAGGGAGTTATAATCATCATATAGATTTTTTGATATTTCTTTTCTTTCATCATCAGAATAGTTTGCAAATCTATACATTTCTTCAGCCATTTTCTTTACATCATAAGTTGGTATAAGAGCACCATTATTGTCATTGATTAAATCAGAGGCAATACATTTATCAAATGATATAACTGGAGTTCCTACTCCTGCGCTTTCAAAAATAGTTCTCGGTCCAGCATCACTAAGTGTAGTAGAACAATATACATCACTTGAAGATAATAGAAAATCATAGTTTTTCTTATCGATATGGTTTGTAAATATTATTGGAAACCCTAGTTCTTTCAAAGATTCAACTGCCTTATCATCACTCAACTTACAACTAATAATAAGCAATACCTCTTGAAGTCTTTGAAACTTTAGAAAATATTTTAATATCATAAGAGAATTGATAAAATAATCTATTCCTTTTCGTTTGATTACAATATCGTGAGCCGACCACATAACAATAAATTTTACATTTTTTGTCAAATCTTTATTGTTATTTTTTTGAAGATTATTTAAAAGTTTATTTCTATTTTCTTTTTTTATAGCCCACAAATCTTCAAAACTATCTGGCAGATATGAGTTCTTGAGAGTTATCAAACACTTTTCAACATCTTTAAAAAGAAAACTTTCGTTTGCTTCTTGAAGAGAATAAGAACTTCCAACGTTCAACAAGACAGATCCTTTATTTCTATTAACAAAATCTCTTGTATCATTAAAAGCGGTTTTAACGAAATCATTATCTACTTTATTCCTAGCGACGATTTCTGATTTATTATTTATAGCAGGACAAGGGCTACAACAACCTTGTTTTGTTTTATATTTATCACAATTAAACTCATCTGGATAAGAACAATATCCGGTCCAAGTATTGCTGGCAGCAGATAAAATGATTACTTTTGATTTAAAATGTTTCAACACTTTTTCCAATACCAGCAGATCAATATCAACTTTATCCGATAGTGCTATAAACTTGTGATTTGGAAGATTTTGTATCAATACTTTAGAAGCATATGTTGCAAACTCTTCTTTGTTTGAGAATTTGTTCATCCATAAATGTGGACTATCTTTCACAAAAGAAGCAAAAGTAGAGTTTATTTGATGTGCTAGTTTTAAACTTTCCCCCAAATAACCAATGTCAAAAACATCAATATCATTTTTATAGATACCCTGCATTGTACTTAAAAATAAAGCCTTAGTATCTACATTTTGCTTAAAAAACTCAAACATTTGAAATAATCCGTGATTGTTTGTTCCCTCGTTGTGATCAAAACAACTAAGAAAAATAACGTCTACATTTTCTATTTTATTAAGTTTTTTCTTTAAATCCATTATTTCTCCAAAATATAGAAAACTTTTCTAAAACCACACTTTTCAAAAAGTCTTACACTTGCTTCATTTTCTATTTTTACTTTTGCAAAAGAATCTGGATATTTTTTCATAAGTTCGTTTATCATAAACTTTCCAACACCTTTGCCTTGGAAATCTGGGTGTGTCGCAACTCTAATATCCCTATCTATTACTCCTACATATCCAGCAGGTTTTCCTTCATATAGACAAATATAAAAACATTTTTCATATTTTGACATATATGATTGCTGCTGTTCTTTAGTAATGTGCTCTTGATAAACAAATCCAGTTTTAACTTCTGGATGATTACGGAGATTTCTAATAAATTCCCAATATTCTGGCTTGTTTTGTATTAGTTCCATTATACACACGATTTATAAAGGTCTGGGTGTGGTAAACCTTTGTGATATGCTCTGAGATAATCTCTTTCTATGCTAAGACCAAGATGAGGATGTAGCGTTGTTCCTACATCGATGTAAGTATTTTTATCGTTGTGCTTGAAAAGTTCATAGATAAGAACTTCACTTAGACTACTTGCAGAGAACAAAAATATGTGATCTTCTACACTATTATCATCTATCCATTGCTTGATCTCTGCAACTAAATGATGATCATTAACAATACAGTTTTTTCCTACACGAAAATCTTTTACAACGTCAAACTCGCTATTATCTAAGTCAGCGTTCTCACTACAAATAAAAACAAGTTTTTTCTTTTTTAACTCTGGAATAAAATGACCAACAAAAAGAGGATAGTTTGAGTTCACTAATAGGTTAGCAGAAGTTAGTTTATCATCTATCTGCCCGTAGAGTTCGTGCATCCAAGGTGCGAACTCTTTTGAAGCACAAGTGCAACCTTTGCAAATACCACCAACAAAATAGTTTTCTTTTTTATATTTGTAAGCCTCAATCAAAATGTCTTTGAGGAAGCCGTGTTGTGCTGGATCATAATGTTTGTGATCATCGGCTGAATAACCAAAGTTATAATGAGTTTCTCCCATTACAACGTGGTCATCTGCTAGTTTTAATTCTTTATCTTGCATAACGCAGATCTCGCCGTCAGAAAAGCGAGTGTATGCAAATGGTTCGTTTCTTTTTAGTTTTCCAAGTAGGTTGAAAAAATCTTCTTCAAACTTCATCCTTCAAGACCTCGTACACTTTTTCGGCAGCGTATCCGTCTCCATAGGGGCAGTCTCCGACAGGGATATGATCCTCGTTGACTTGATTGAAAATCCCTTCCAAATCCTCTGGTTCAAGACACATAAAAGCAAAAGTGTTGACGCCTTCAAGTCTTTCAGTTTTCTTTCGGCAGACAATACATTTCTTTTTTAGAAAAGAAGTTTCTTCTTGTAATCCGCCAGAATCAGTAATAACCAGTCTCGTTTGAGCCAACAACTTTATAAACTCATTATACTCCATTGGCTCTACGATTTTAAGGTTTTTTAGTAAATCTTTGTGTTTTTGCACGTTTGGATTAGGGTGCAGAGGAATAATAAACTCTAAGTCTTTATTGGCTTCTGCGATCTTATCAATCGCTTTGAACCACTGATCCATATTATGGTGGTTCTCTCTGCGGTGCATTGTAACAACTACTTTATTTGTGTATTCTGCTTCAATGTCTCGCAGGTTATCCAACACAGTATTACCTACAACTTCTATTCTGCCTTGAGTTGTTTCATTTTTTAAAAAGTCTTTCGACATAGTGGTTGGGCAGAGATGAACGTCGGCAATCCTAGAAATGGCTTGTCGGTTAAATTCCTCTGGATATGGTTGATTTTTATCGTATGTTCTCAATCCTGCTTCCAAATGGATTACTTTGATTCTCCTATGAAAAGCAGCAAGAGCAATAGAGAAAGCAGAGGTCGTATCTCCCTGAACTAAAACAGAGGTTACGCCTTCAAAAATCTCTTCCAAGTTCATAACAGAACTCACAATAGAGTCAAGTCGGTTTGGACCGTCTTTGATTTCTAACTTTACTAAATCTTTACCCTCGCCTACTTTTGAGAGTAGGTCTGTGTGCTGACCTGTGAATAGGAGGCGGTATGGAATGTTTCCGTCCATTTGGTCTAATAAGGGTTTGATTTTGATCCACTCCGGTCTTGTTCCAAAACTCAATAAAATCATACTTTTATACCTCGCACAGTTTCCCAGCCGCCTCTAATCGCTGTTTGAACGCAAACGTCTCTTTCACTAAAAAACTGCTGGTGTGATACAGCACTATTGGTTGAGGTTGCTTTTGTATCAATACCCAACTCGTTACCCAAAACAGATCCGTGAAGGCTCTTATCTTCTGGTGGGTGTGGAGGACAATAGGTTTGAATGTTGCCGTATTTTTGGGCAAGGTAAGAAAACTGAATGTCCTCTCCGTTATCCCAAGTGGTTGGCTTCTCTCTCCACAAGTGAGACAGCCATTCCCTTTTGAAAAACCAAGCGTGTCCTACTAAATCTACCCTTGTTGTTTCTTTATTTTGTGTCGGCCAACCACAACGGTCGTGTTGAACATAGAACTTATCGTTGAGTGTAACGCCAGCAGAACCAAGGATACCTTCGCTGGTTTTCATAGTTTCTAAACAGTTCTCAAACCAGCGATCTCCCGGTATGGTGTCGTCGTCAAAAATGGCTACATATTCAGTGTCAGCCAACAAAGCAGCGGCAAACCTTCCATAGAACTTCCAGTTGTGATCATTGTGGAATACTCTATCAAGGTCCAGTTCTTTGAAATTAAATCCAATGTTATCCTCGTGTTCATTTACCCAAAGCCAAATCTGTGTTGGTCTGGTTGTTTGCTTTCTAATCGCATCAATCTGCATTCTAAGATTGTATGGGCGACGGTATGCATTTAGAATAACTGTAATAGGAGCAGTTGTAAACTCTTTTCTTTTCTCGCTTTCTAAGACCTCGACAACTTTGTCGATTACCTCAGTTTTTTGAGACCTTACGAAGTCAAGAAGTTCTTGCCCTTTATACTTTGGGAACCAGTCCTCACTAGCACAACCAAGGTTATTATTCGTTTTTAGTTTACAGTTTACGATACGGGCTTCGACAGCCAAACGACAGAAAGTTTCGAGGACTTGTGAGAAAAAAACCAATCCGTCGTGCTGGGACAGTTGATTGATAAAGTTGTCGTAGTCCAAGGAAACAATCAGATTATAAGCGATTTTATTTTTTTCACAGAAACTTTTTGCTTGGTAGGTTCCTTTGATTTGGTTAGAACTGTTTAGAACAGCCATTTTGCCGTTCTTCTTTGTATCTACATACTTCTGTAGAGTATCCAGTTCTTCGTCAGACCACAAAGAACAACCAAGACTGATTACATTTGCTTCTCTAATGTTTTTGCTGATTACTTCTGCGTGTAGTTTAGATTGAGCAAATACTGCTTTGGCGTTTCTGTAGAACTCCAAGTTAGTCAAGTTGGTTGCTGGAACCTTATAATCTTTGTAAGGTGAAGGATCTCGACCAATAATGTATTTATGGTCGTGTTCGTAGATTACATAATCACAAGTTTGTAGCAAGCGTAAGCAAGCAGGTGATAGCATAACAAAGTTAGAAACAATAAAAGTCTTTTCTGCATTGTCTTTAATTAGTTTTTCTGTTACTTGCTTAGATTTTATGCGAGTTACTTTGTATCCTCTTTCAACGAGCGAAGAGGTGAGAACTTCATCTACGAGTTCGCCACCTCCCCTAATCTCATCAGCATAAAAGTCTGCTATGTGAATAATACTTTTCATTAATCAAAACTTACCACAAGTTCATTTTCTGCTTTTTGCTCTGCTGGTAAAACTGCATTAGCAAAAGCATCGTATTGTTTTTCTGCTTCAAACTCTTTTCTTACCCAGTCTTTTAGTTTAGCAGCCATTTCTTCGTATTTTGAATAGTTGTCTACTACATCACCAAGAACTGCTTGATAACTGTTTTTGTCTGCATAACACCACATTGAATCTGCTTGGAGAACACCGTCCCAAACTGCTTCTTTTTGGATTGGTCCAAGCGTATAATCAACTGATCCAAACATTGGTTTCATTACTGTTTCAGTTTTGCTCTTGGAGCCTTTCTTTCTTCTTTTCTCGGGCATATTCAAGAAATCGCAGTGACCTGACCAGTTTGTTGTTACAACTGGCAAGCCAGTGTAGGCTGCTTCAAAAAGAGGAAGACCGTATCCTTCTCCGTGAGAAATAGAAACAAGAGCCTTTACTTTTGGATTAGAGTAAAGACCAATCATTTCTTCGTCAGACATATCTCCGTGAATAAGATAAACTTTACATTTGGCTTCTGGATTTACATTTGATTTAAGGATATTTTCAGATTGTAGTCTGTCAATAGTACAGTTATTTTTAACAAATCCTTTTACAATTAAACCTACGTTTGGGTTATCTTTGAACTTTTCGACAAACCACTGGATAGATGCCTGAGTGTTCTTTCTTGGACCCCACTGAGAAACCATAAGGAAGTTAAAGTCTGTTTCTAAATCAAGATCAATATCTTTTTTATCTGTTAGTTTTACTGGATAACCAACAACTTCTGTAGGGGTTTTAACAGATGCTTTTCCAACTGGCTGATTAGTATTTCTATCATAAACATCATAGACAGTATCAACAAGAGTATTTTTTGAATGATTTGATGTAACAATAATCTTATCCATCAACATA
>Ga0075476_10001760_pt1 | contig 10280 bp, 8 predicted proteins | sample DEB08_DNA_5_FD_76339 | JGI IMG/M metagenome (GOLD analysis project Ga0075476, IMG submission 76339) | Aqueous microbial communities from the Delaware River and Bay under freshwater to marine salinity gradient to study organic matter... | ecosystem: Environmental > Aquatic > Marine > Coastal ...
AAGATTTTTTATATTTTTTAGCATTACTTTTTACTATTTCTCTGCAAAAAAAAATATCACCTAAGATCATTTCATTTTCATGTGGAAAATCTAAGATTGATTTTAAATCATCAAATATTGGTAGAGTAATTACATCAGTTGAAAAATTTTTCTGAAAATGAATACGATTTAATTTTTTTGATACTTTTTTGTCAATAGAATGAAGGTCTAAAGTAAAAGTGTCATCAATTGTAAAATATTCTTCGAATACGTTTAATGCAAGATATAAATTATTTTTTTCTTCTGCAAAAAAATATCCGTTAAAGTTTATCCTCAAATATTACTCTTCTTCTGTGCTTTCCGGATAAAGAACTCTTTGATGGTATAAACCTTCTAAACTTTTTTGGAATGATTCTTTAATTAAAGAAATCTCTTTAAAAGTAAGTGGAGAATCTTGAAGTTGTCCATCAGCTATTTTTTCTTCAATAATTTGATTAATAATATTTTTAATTTTAACTTCGTTAGCATCCTCATGCATAAAGATTGCTCTACAAGCTGCCTCAAGGGAGTCAGAAAACATCAATATAGCTGATTCTTTTGTTGTTGGTTTTACTCCAAGGTGTCTAAAGTCGTTTTTATTTGCAACTCCTTTTTCTTTAGCTTTCTCATAAAAGAATCTAATAACAGAATCTCCATGATGTTCTTGAATACCTCTATAAACAATTTCAGGAATTTTAAATTTCTTAGCTAATTTAATACCTTCTGTTACGTGACTTTTAATCATGTTTGCTGACTCTACTGGTTCCATTGAATCGTGAGGTGTAAAATACCCAATTTGATTTTCAACATACATCAACGGATTCAGAGTTTTTCCCAAATCGTGATAATAAGCCATAGCACGAGCCAACTGACTGTTTGCTCCAATTTTGATAGCTGCCCTGTCTGCTAATGTGCCTACCACCAAAGAATGATTGAATGTACCAAGAGCGTTATCTTCAAGATATCTAAGAGCTGGATGATTTCTATCAGCTAATTCAGATAACTTTAGATTTGATGTAATTTTAAAAATATTTTCAATATAAGAAATTAATGAAAATGCAAGCAAATTAGTAATTAGAGAACTAAAAAATGCAACTAACAAAATTTGGGTTAAATTTGCTTCTTGTCTGAGAAAGAAGTAAACACCAAAAGCTAGCAATGGTTGAGATAAGGAAATATAAATAATTCTTTCTCTCAGTTGTTTCCTATCAGAATCTTCTGAAATAAATATTGCTGGAGTTATTGTACCTAGTGCTCCTAAAGCCACTAAACCAATATTTCCTCCACCTGCTAGAGCTAACAAAGAACTTGATAAAGAAAGAATTAAAGTTGCCCTTAAATTCAAAAGTGTCATAGAAATTATTCCTATAAATGAAATAGGTAATCCATATTGAATAAATTTAAAATCTGAAAGTTGGGAGAAATAAGAAACACCTCTTAAGGAAAGTGATGAAATTAATAACAAAGTTAAAATGAGCAATAACTCATTATCATTCTTCCAAATAGTATCATTTAGTCTCCATAAAAGTACATACAAAACAATAAAGACTGATACTATTATTGGAATTGCTGCAGATTGAACAGTTCTTGACTGACCGGACAAATAACCAATTTCATCCAAGGCTTGAAAAATTACTTTTGTAATTACTTGACCTTCTTCAATAATTATTTCATCTTTAAAAAATTGTACTTCAATAGGTTGAATAGATTCACTAGCTTTTTGTTTTTGTAAGTTCCAAAGTTCCTCTTCTAATTTTTGATTAGCGATTAAATTTTCTGCGATTATTTCAGCTACAGCTGAACCAACACGAGCTTCAGGAATAATTGCATAAATTTCACTTTGTAAATTTAAATTTGGAGGAGTTGAAACTAAGCTTTGTCTAATTTGATTTAAATTTTCATTACTTATTCCTGATGAAAGTAACTTATTTGCTTGAACTTTGGATTCTATTTCTAATTGAGTTAGATAATTATTACCATTTTTTATATCATTGTTTGAAATTTCAATAAGCACCTCAACTGTGGATACTGAAATTGTAGAAAACAAAATTGAATTTTGTAATTTTTCAAGTTGCTCTAATTTAGTTAATGATATTATTTCAACTATAGGCTCTGATTCATTAATATCATTTTCATCGCTTTGTTTCAATCTCTCTTCTGTTCGTGACTTTATTACAGTTAAAAAAATATTTGTTATTCCATCAATTACATTTGAATTTACTTCTGAATCTATTGAATAAACTGGAGGTATGTTACCTAGTGCTGTATCAATAAGAAACTGAGTTTTTTCTTCGTCTACAACTGAAATGAATCTAGGTGAGTAAAAAGTTGAAGGAGACGTGTCTCCTACATTTATTTTAATAACTTGATTTTCAGGAAATATCGTAAAGGAAATAAACCATACACCAGCTGCAAAAATTAAAAGATATATTATTTTTTTAAAATGTAATTTGTAGTTAATCATTTTGCCTAGGAAATATTTCTAGTATCTTTGAAACTAATTTATTTCTAACAATATCTTTTAATAAAAACTCGATAACTGAAACCTCTTCTAAATTTGTAAGGTTTTTTCTTACTTTTTTGAGGCCTGATGATTGCAAATTATGTAAATCTATTTGAGTTTCATCTCCAGTAATAATAATTTTAGAATCTTCTCCTAGTCTTGTTAAAAACATTTTTATTTGACTTAAAGTTGCGTTTTGTGCTTCATCAAGAATTATGCAAGCATTATTAAGGGTTCTTCCTCTCATGTATGCCAATGGTACTATCTCTATATTTCTTTTTTCAATAAGATATTGAAGAGTTTCATTACCAAAAAAATATTCCAATGAATCAAAAAGTGGAACTAAGTAAGGATCAATTTTTTGTGAAAGATCACCAGGTAAATAACCTAAACGTTCTCCAGCTTCAACTGCTGGTCTAGTTAATATAATTTTTTTTATCTCATTATTTGTAAAAAACTTAACTGCACTTGCAACTGCTAGAAATGTTTTTCCTGTTCCAGCTGGTCCTATGCCAAAAGTAATTGTTGATTTTTTAATAGCCTCTAAATATTTATACTGAGTAATGTTTTTTAGTTTTATACTTTTATTAGGTGTTATTTGAATCTGGTTAAATTTATCATTTTTTAATTCAGAAGAATCTTCTATTTTAGTTAAAATTTCTAAATCAGATAATTCAATATTTTGTTTTTTTATATTCATATCTAATAGTTTTTCAAATACTTTTTTAAATTCGGCAATATGTTTAGTGTCCCCATCTAAAAACAATACGTTTCCACGAACATTAAGATCTAATTTAGGAAAAACATTTCTTAAGTACTTTAAATTAATATCATTAACTCCTAATAAATTTACTAAATCTTGTTCAGAGGGGATTGTAATTTCTTTCATAATTAAATATTTTTTAATTTTTCTCCACCTATTAAATGCAAGTGAATATGGAATACTGTTTGTCCTGCATCTGAATTTGTATTAATTATTAACCTGTACCCGGATTTATCAATTTTTAATTTTTTTGCTAATTTTTTTCCAACTAAAACCATATGGCTAATTAACTTTGAATCATTTAGCTTAATGTCATTTAGAGTCTTTATTTTCTTTTTAGGTATTATCAATATATGTATTTTAGCTACAGGATTTATATCTTTAATTGCAAATACATCATCGTCTTCATATAGTATTTCTGAGTCAATTTCACCTGATAAAATTAGTTCAAAAATTGATTTTTTCAACATAATTTATTTTACATCAATAACGCTGAAGCTACTATAGCTGCTGTCTCTACTCTTAAAGTATGTTTTGATATTGAGATTTTGTTCTCAAATTTTTCAATTTCATCTTTAGACCAACCACCTTCTGGACCTATAGCAAAATTATTTACCCTTTTATTAATTTTTTTTATATTTGTTCCTGAAATATCAAGACATGTATTAAAAATATTATAATCAATGTTATCTACTAGTTTTAAACTAGGTATAAATGGTGAACCAGACTGTTCAACCGACGCTTTTATCCAGTTTAGTATTTTTGATTCATCAATATTAATTTTTTGAGAGTTATCAGTATTTCCTACAAATATGGAAGCAACCTCAATTTCTGTTAATTTTTCAAAAATAAATCTAAATCTACTTTTATCTCTTAGATACGGAATAAATATTTTTAAGTTACTTGACCTTGTATGAACTTCTTGACTTTCTATTTGTATATATTTCTTTTCTAATGTTCCATAATATAAAACTCCAGAACCATTTGAAATTTTAATTTTTGAACCTTCTGTTACTCTTAAAACTTTTAAAAGGTGGTGTTCTTTCTGTTGGCTCATAATTTCATAAAATTGATTATTTTTAACATCTGGATCGTAAATAGTTGGAATATGCATTATTGTTTTAGAAATTCTTTGAACGCATCTTTTGGTACTGAAACCTTTCCAATCTGACGCATTTTTTTCTTACCTTCTTTTTGTTTTTCTAATAACTTTCTTTTTCGCGTTACATCACCACCATAAAGTTTAGCAGTAACATCTTTGCGCAATGCTTTTATCGTTTCCCTTGCAACTATTCTTGACCCTATAGCTGCTTGTACGGGTATATCAAACTGTTGTCTTGGAATTAGCTCAGATAGTTTTTTAACTCTATTTCTACCTACGAATTCTGCATTTTCTTTTGCTAAAATTGAACTAAATGAATCAATTGATTGTCCGTTAACTAAAATGTCAAGTTTAACTAAATTACCTTTTTCGAAATCAAGAATTTTATAATCTAAAGTAGCAAACCCTTGAGAGATTGATTTTAAGGAATCGTAAAAACCTGTAACGAGCTCAAGTAAAGGCAATTTGTATTGTATTTTCACCATAGATGTTGATAAATATATCATGTCTAATTGCTGTCCTCTTTTTTCATTCAGTAATTGAATTACAGAACCAATATATTCTTTTGGTAATAATAAATTTACCTCACAATACTTCTCTTCAATATGCTTAATGTCAGTATATTTATCTATTTGGGCTGGATTTTTAATAACTATTTCTTCGTTATTATTTCTAACTAGTTTAAATTCAACCGAAGGTGGTGTAACAATAAGAGATAATTCAAACTCCCTTTCAAGTCTTTCTATAACAATTTCTAGATGTAAGAGACCCAAAAAACCACATCTAAAACCAAAACCAAATGCTGAGGATGTCTCTGGTTCATAGAAAAAACTTGCATCATTTAATACATATTTGTCTAATGAATCCCTTAATTTTGAGTATTCGTCACTATCCGAAGGAAATATACTTGAAAAAACAGTTGGCTGAGGTTCTTTATACCCTGAAACAATTATTGGTGTTAAATTTTCATTCTCAACTAAGGTATCACCCACTCTTATTTGAGAAAGATCTTTTGCACCAGTTACAATATACCCAACTTCTCCAGATGATAATGATTTTGAAGGAGTAAATTTTAAATCGAAATATCCTACTTCATTTGCAAAAATTGAAAAATTTGAATTTACCAAACGTAATTTTTGTTGTTCACGTATTTCTCCACCAAACAACCTAACCGAAGCAACAACGCCCCTGTATGAATCAAAAAATGAATCGAAGATAAGAGCATTTGTTTTTTCAGATTTAGTTATAGGAGGTTGAATAAGTGTTGGAATTTTATCTATTAGTTCATCTACTCCTTTTCCAGTTTTTGCAGAAATTTCAAAAATTTCATCATCTTTAGATCCAATTAGATTAAAAATTTGTTTCTTACATCCGTTAATGTCCGCATCAATTGAATCTATTTTATTTAAAACAGGTATAAGCTCTAAACCTGCCTCAATAGCTGCATAAGAATGAGCAAATGTTTGAGCTTGGATACCCTGTGTGGCATCAACTAGTAAGATTGCTCCATCACAAGCGATTAATGCTCTTGATACTTCATATGAAAAATCTACATGACCAGGAGTGTCGATTATATTTATTTGAAAATTATTAAATTTTAATCTTACAGGTTGTGATTTTATTGTAATACCTTTTTCTCTTTCTAAATCCATGGAGTCTAAAATTTGATCTCTGTGTTCTCCGGGTTTAATTAATCCTGACTTTTCAATTAACCTGTCTGCTAAAGTTGATTTACCATGATCAACATGAGCAATTATCGAAATATTTCTTATATTTTTATTAGTTAACATATGCATTAAGTTAATATCTTATATACTGAAAGGTTTTAAATGGCAAATATTAAGTCTCAAAAAAAGAGAATAAAACAGGACGAAAAAAGAAATTTTCGAAATAAATCTCTTAAATCTGAATTAAAAACTGCTCTTAAAAATGTTTTTTTAAATGCTAGCGATGAAAATAAGGAAAAAGCTTTAAAGTCTCTAGATATAGCATTTTCAAAAGGAATTATAAAAAAAAGTTTTAGGGATAGAAATAAGTCAAAAATTTCAAGTCTCTAATATTTTTTTGATTGCTATAAGAAATCTTTTGGCTACAACAGCATCAAAATTATTAAAAATTAAATTATTTTCTACTTTATTTATTAAAATCAAAGACTTATTAATCTGAATTTCATTTATTTTATTTTTTTTAGATATTGAATCTTTATATTTATAATCTAATTTTTCGTTAAGGTGCTTGGATATAAAATATTCATCAAAATTATACATTAATTTAACCCTAACTAATTCTTTAGCTAAATAAGTTAAGAAACTTTTAAATGCATTTTCGTCATTAGTATATTTTTGAAGAACTTTATGTTCATAATTTTTTTTTATATTATATATACAATTAGTCAAATCCCAAGGATTTATTGAGTCGATTTTAAAATTAGAATAAAGTATTTCAATATTTTGACTTATATCACTAAATTTAATTAAGTTTGATTTCTTAATTTGAAAAATAAAATTTTTATAAAAATTAAGATTACTTTTAATTTCATCAGTTATTTGTAAGAAATCATCATATACAAAATTAAAAACATCAGTATCAAAAAGTGGTGTGTCATAGTTGTTAAATTCATAATTTGAAATTTTAATATAATTTTTTTCTGAAATACCAAATTCTTCTAAATCAGATAATAAATTTTCAGTGACAATAAGCTTCATTTACCAACAAAATTTATTAGTTTGTTTTTAACAAATATAATTTTTTGAAATTTTTCTTTTTCAATTTTAAACTCCTTATAGCAAATTTCTTCAATATATTTTTGCTCAGATTCAGATGGAACTTTAAATGTAAATTTCTTTTTGCCGTTAATTTGAATAACTAATTCAAAAAATGGATCTTGCAAATTATGTACATCTACTTTGGGCCATTCTTTTTCGATTAAATGACTGTCTAAAAATAATCTAGATAATTCGTAAGATATATGAGGTGCTAGAGGAGACAGAAGAGAAGTAAAATCTGAAATAATTTTTAATTTTGTTGAATTTGAACATTTAGTTTCTTTTTCTATAAAACTTGATAAGTCATTATTAAATTTCATTAAATCTGAAACAGCTGTATTAAATTCAAATCTATCTAAATGATTAGTTACAGAATTAACAGTTTGGTTTAACTTCCTGATAATATCACTTTCTGCATTATTAAAAGAATCATTAAGTTGATTTAAGGTGTGTATATTTTCCCAAACCTTATTAAGAAATCTTTTTGTACCTTCTATACCTCCATCATTCCACTCAACTCCATCACTTGGTGGGGCCATAAATAGAATATATAATCTAAGTGCATCTGAACCGTGAGTTTTGAAATAAGATTCAGGGTCAACAATATTTCCTTTTGATTTTGACATTTTAGATCCTTTGAAGTTGATCATGCCTTGAGAAAATAAATTTTTAAATGGTTCATTAAAATCGAGCAATTTTAGATCTCTAAGTGCTTTTACAAAAAATCTTGCATATAAAAGATGTAAAATTGCGTGCTCTACCCCACCAATATATTGATCGACAGGAAGCCATGAATTAACTTTTTCTTTATTAAAAGGTAATTCATTATTTTTAGGATCAATAAATCTTAAAAAATACCATGATGAATCTACAAAAGTGTCCATAGTGTCAGTATCTCTCTTCGCTTTTCTACCACAATTGTTACACTCGACATTTACAAATTCTTTACTTTTTGCCAATGGTGATTCTTCAGAATTTTTATAGTCATCAATATTAGGTAGAAGAACTGGTAAATTTTCTATAAGTTCTGGAATTATGCCGCAATTTTCACAATGAATTATTGGGATTGGACAACCCCAGTATCTTTGTCTGCTAATCAACCAATCTCTTAATCTAAATGTAGTTTTTGATTTACCTATTTTATTATTTTCTAAATATTTAATTATTTTCTCTGACGCTTCATAGTGTGATTTAAGTCCATTAAAATTATCTGAATTTATCAAAATTCCCTCTTCAATATAAGCTTCATTTAATTCTTTAATTTCAATACTATTTTTGCTTATAACTTGGATAATTTTTAAGTTATATTTTTTTGCAAACTCAAAATCTCTTTGGTCGTGAGCAGGAACAGCCATAATTGCTCCTGTTCCATATGTTGCTAGAACATAGTCAGCTATCCAAAGAGGATGTTCATCGCCATTAATAGGATTTACTATCTTTAGTCCTGTATCTACTCCTGTTTTTTCTTTCGTTACAGAGAGTCTTTCAAAATCAGTCTTTTTTTTAGACAACTCTATATACTCAATTATTTGATCTTTATTTTGTGAAATTTTAATTATTTCATCAATGAGTTTATGTTCAGGAGATAAAATAGCAAAAGTCATTCCAAAAATGGTATCCGGTCTTGTTGTAAAAACGTCAAATTTAAGATCTGAATTCATAACTTCTATGCAAAACTCTGCTCCTTCAGAACGACCAATCCAATTTTGCTGCATAGATTTAACATTTTCTGGCCAATTGCCAAGTTCATTTAGTCCATCTAACAGTTCCTGCGAGTATTTTGAGATTCTAAAAAACCATTGATTCAAATTTTTTTGAACTACCTCAGTATCGCAGCGCTCACAAAGACCCTCTACTACTTGTTCATTAGCAAGTACGGTTTTACAAGAATCACACCAATTAACAGGTGCATCATTTTTATATGCTAAATTATTTTCAAAAAGTTTTAGAAATAAATACTGAGTCCATTTGTAATATTCAGGAGTATGTGCAGCAACTTCTCTATTCCAATCATAAAGTGATCCGAGTCTCTTTATTTGACTCTTCATGTTTTCAATTCTCTCTTCTGTGTATATTTTTGGATGTACACCAGTTTTAATAGCAGCATTTTCAGCAGGTAATCCGAAAGAGTCCCAACCCATAGGAGATAAAACATTAAAATTATTCATTAATTTATATCTAGTTATTACGTCACCAATTGTGTAATTTCTTATATGACCCATATGTAAATCACCTGATGGGTAGGGGTACATACATAAGTTATAAAATTCTTTATTTTTAGGATTTGATTTTAAACCTAGTAAATTTTCTTTTTCCCAAAATTCTTGCCAGAAAGCTTCTATTTTAGAAAAATTATAATTATTCATGAGTTGTAAACTTTTTCAATCATAGGATATAAATATTTTGCATCATAATCTTTTAAAACTAATTCTATATTTTTAATTTTTTCAGTATAAATAGATTCTAGATTGTATTCTTTATAAGCAAGTTCTATCTGTGATGTTAATTCATCAATGCTAATAAACAAGTATCCATTCATATTCGATACAAATTGATTCATAGGAGGTTTACTTCTAGTTATACAAATTTTTTTATAACTTAGAGCTTCAAGTAATACAAGTCCCAAACCTTCTGAATAGGAAGGGAAAATAAAAATATCTACTGAATTAAAAAAACTTTCTTGGTTTTCAACATAACCTAGAAAATGAATATTTTTTTTATTTTTTTCAGAAATTTTAGAATTTAAATATTGTAAATAAACTTTTGAACCAACACCTCCAACAATACATTGGAATTCAAAATTAACGTTATTTAAAGAATATATCAAATCTTCAATACCTTTATTTTTATTAAGTCTCCCAAGAAAACCAAAGGTTATGTAATCTTTTTTTAAATTTTCGACTTGTTTTTTATCACTTATCCAATAATTTATAACTTTTGGTCTTAAGTTTTTATTTAATTTTAGAATCCATTCTTCAACTTCTTTTGAAATGACAATTATTTGATCTGCATATTCCCATGCTAAGTAAACATATCGAAAAAAAATTAATTTCATATAATTTACTATGCTTTTCTCAAGATAAGTATCGTACTTACCATGAACAGAAACAACCCATTTAAACTGCAAAG